>Ga0213867_1001318_pt1 | contig 11060 bp, 10 predicted proteins | sample PICome_12_FD_160120 | JGI IMG/M metagenome (GOLD analysis project Ga0213867, IMG submission 160120) | Coastal seawater microbial communities near Pivers Island, North Carolina, United States - PICO540 | ecosystem: Environmental > Aquatic > Marine > Coastal | place: USA: North Carolina... | reverse complement strand
CAAGCAATTATAACACCTACAGTAATTTCATATTTACAATTTTCGATTTCGGCGCGTGTTGTTACACCTGCATTTCTTTTTGAACATGGGATAAATCGTATCTTTCTAGAGACATTACCACCGCTAGTGTTTAGGTTGACCGCTTTTACAGGTTGCAAGTAAGCATATACATCCGTCCATTTACGTATTTGTTCAAAAACTGATTCGGGAAAAATAAAGAAAAATATGTCTAACAATGAATTTTCATAGCATTCGAGGGCCCATATCTCCCACCTGAATTATGACCATTATATGAATTAGGCCTTGGAGGCTTTCATCTGAAAGAACTACCTTCCCGTAATTCTACCCAGGGTTTGTGGACTTCACGCGATGGTTCTGATTTTTAAAATATCTCTCTGCTCTCTACGCTGAAACATTTTGTCAATTGTACGGATTGATTGAGTGCAATTGATAAATGGTACAGATCTTGAGTCTTTTACAATACACGTCTGAGCTTTCACTATGCTTTCTGTGTAGCTTACACCGTGAATATGTCCTTAATACTGCCAACGGATCCAGAAAATATTTCACCTTATAAGGAAAATTAAGGAATGAATAAGGTGCTTGAGCTACTTTGTAGAGCTAACGCAAGTCACATCCTTCTCCGTTCCAAGCAATTACAACTCCAACTTGATTCGTCCCGATGTTCGCATCTACGAACTTCTCTAATGACTTCCAAACCAAATCAATAGTGTCTGTATTTACAAGTTTTTCATGTCCACGACTTAGACCATGAGAGGCTGCGCATGCTTGTTCATTCCAAACTGCATCCCGTCCAGGATTGACATATTTATTGACTAAATTGACTTCGACTTCTGCTTCGTTGTTTTGGATTTGGAATATCTGCGCTGACATTTGAATTATCCCACATCTTCTCCACCAGTTTCCAAATCAAAACTTGTAAAAACTAACTTGTTCATAGTGTACAGACTATGACATATCGACTTTCCTCTTGGCCCGTCTCTTGGTGCATCTTCTGCTTCTATATCCACATCCATTGAAAATTCGGCTTCAGTTTGACAATTTGGGTGAAATAGCGAACTATGTTCGGGATGAAAAACGACCTCCCTAGGAATAGGAGGACTTGCCAAGTCCTCCGTTAGCCCCTCAACTTCGCTACAAATGAGAGAAACAAGCGACGATGCATCGCTGTCGTCAGAGATAGATGCATAAGAAGAGGCCGTCGATAAATCACTCGATTTCGATGCCATTTCGGAATTCCGCTTATATTGTATCACTATCGCTTTCCACAACTCTCCCGTTCTCACAGCCAATTCAGGTGTATTTTATTTAGGTATTGTGAGTATTGTTATTTTAGAGGAGGGATTACTTGTTGTGTTAAGAGGCAGGGAATAAAAATGGTCGTGTTCGTTTTTTGTGTGAAATCGCTAAAAATGTGTCTTCTGGGCAGATAAGGGTTAAACGAAATCCCGCAAACGTTTGCTCCGAAGAGAAGAAAATTTTAAGCATATCGACGATAAGGCTTTGAATGCATGCGTGCATACGGTGGTAGTCACCATTGATTAGCATCGCGTTCTTTACCATAATACCATGTGTATCGTTGCATTACGTCCGATGGAGTGTTGTCTATCCGCAAAGGGTTGAAGAATGTGACTTGGGGTAAACCTAGAATGCAACGAACAGCTACAATGAAAAAATCATTCTTTAAAATACCGTCTTTGTTGGGAAGAGCCCGTAGGCATTGGGTGCTGATCTCGTCCGTATTGTACCATGAGAGGCGTTCCATGTTATGATTGAAGTGCTCAGGACGCAACGAAAGAGCATCTAGATCGGATCTACACCCAGAACGAGGGAGAGCACTTCAATCATAACATGGAACGCTTCTCATGGTACAATAGGGACGAGATCAGCATCCAATGCCTACGGGCTCTTCCCAACAAAGATGTAATTTTCAAGAATGACATATATTCATTGAAGCTTGAAGCCGTTCGTTGCATTCTAACTTCTAACAGGGTATGTACCACCAGTGAACGAACTTTGGAGTGAACTTCCACATCCTCATTTCGATATTAGCCTTCTTCACGAACTTCCACATCCTCATTTCGATATTAGCCTTCTTTCAGGCGTTTGACGTTTGACTCGTTTTGAGTTTCTCGAATTTGTTCCCAACTTCCCAATTCCCAACACCCGACTAAATTTCTTGTCATAAAATTTTTAGCAAAAATCACGAAAAAGGATCCAATATCACAAAATTCCAAAGTCCAAACACACCCAAACAGATGGAGACCATCATCACCAAACTCGCAACCAAATGCCAGATTCCCACCCCACAGGACATCGTACTGAATACCGAATGCGCCTATTCGTTCCACAGTCCTTACACGACAGCCGACGGGATACTCGTGAGTCTCGTAGACTTTATTGGATTTCATATCGAGGCTGTGAGGAAGGGCTTAGTTTCAAATCTTTGTGAGGACGCCTTGTATGTACGTATTGTGAAGCGAAAGGAGTTGAAGGTGAACAGTGCAGAGTTTAAGGGAGAAGAAAAGGACGAAGAAGAAAAAGTTACCAAATTAGGCGTTGGTGTGGACGGTGGGTTTCAAAGTGAAGAGGAAAAGTACGTCACTCTGTCCGAATATTCCATTGTGGCCATGTCTCCCAAGGGTGAAATACTAGTGGATTTGCCGTACAATGATGAGACTAAGAAGGATTTTCCGATGCAAGTTTCGAGTAGTGCCGATGCTATTGTGTCGCATACTGGTTTGGTGATGCAGCAGGATGTGAAGGAGTGGGAATTGGATGAGGAACCGAAACCTGTCAGTAAGTACTGCGAGCAGTTGGAGTTTGTGGATAATGGTGTAGTGATTAATCCTGATCCGTCGTCTTGGAAATGTGAGAAGAGCGGTGATACTGAGAATTTGTGGTTGAATTTGAGTGATGGATTTATAGGAGGAGGAAGGAAGTTCTGGGATGGTTCTGGTGGTTCGAATGGGGCATTGGATCATTTTCATGAAACCGGTGACAAGTATCCACTCGTAGTTAAATTAGGGACCATAACAGCCGATGTGAATACTGCAGATTGCTACTCATATGCGAAAGATGAAGATGGCCCTGTGAAAATTCCCAACTTAGCAGATCTACTGGATAAGCGAGGCATCCTTGTCGCTGCCATGAAGAAGACGGATAAATCATTGGCAGAAATGGAAGTGGAACTCAACTCGTCATATGCATTCGATGCTATAACAGAGGAATCTCACGCTCTAATCCCGACATCTGGGCCCGGTCTACAGGGTCTTAAAAATCTGGGAAACTCGTGTTATATCAACAGTGTTGTGCAAGTACTCTTTAGTGGAGCGGTACCTGAACTATCTTCCAGATATGGCGTAGAAGCGAATGGTGATATTTTTACTCAGTCTCTTCTCAAATCCAATTCAAAGGACGCTCCGTCTGATTTACTCTGCCAGACTTCGAAGTTGGCGTGTGCATTGACCAGCGGTGCTTTTATTCGGGAGTCAACAGATTTTGAATTGAATCTCGAACCTAAAATGTTCAAGCACTGCGTCGGAGGCAAGCACCCCGAATTCAAAACTGGACAGCAACAAGATGCTCAAGAATACTTCGAATATTTTTTGGAGTCTTTAGATCGTGCTGAGAAAGAAGCAGGAACACGTATAGTAAACAAAGCCGATAGATCAGGAGATATTCCACTTTCTTCAAGTTTGTTTTCATTTCAAACAGTTGATAGAATTGCATGTAGCTCTGATCGACACGTAAAGTACAGAGATAGCGCGATAGAGCGGACTTTTAAATTGCCAATACCTGTTAAGATTTCAAAACTAGATGCTGAAATGCCAGACGTGAAAAGGCAAAAGGCTGAAATTGAAGCAGCAACAAAGAAAGAAGAAGAGATTCCAAATATTACTTTTGAAGATTGTTTGACGGAGTGGTTGAAAGTCAGTTCGATCGACAACTTCCGTTGGCCTCATCTGCAGAATGCAGTACATCCTACCACAGTCACAACACGTCTCAAAAATTTCCCAAGATACCTCGCCGTACAGGCTCAACGATATACTGTCGGTGATGATTGGATACCAAAAAAGTTAGAAATAAAATTGAAAGTAAAAGAGGAGATAGATATTTCTTCACTTAAAAGTTGTGGGCCACAACATGACGAAGTTGTTTTGAATGATGATCAAGAGGAGAAGCCCACTTTATCGGAAGATACCGGCCCAGCTATCGATGAAGGTTCTTTGGCGCAGCTTATGGACATGGGCTTTAGTATGAATGGGTGCATGCGAGCCTTAAATAAAGTCGGGGGATCTGACGTTGAAGCTGCAATGACCTGGATCTTCGAACACTCTCAAGATCCTGATTTCAACGATCCTTTACCAACGAGCGAAAAATCTAGTAATGATGGTATTGATGACTCAGTAGTTATGTCCCTAGTAGAAAGTTTGGGTTGTTTTACAATAGATCAAGTGAAAGCTGCGCTAAAAGCTACAAACAATGCACCAGACCGGGCTGCAGATTGGCTGTTTACACACATGGTAGGTTCATTTCACTGATTACATTGTTCATGACTTTCTTTGTTGACCGTGTTCTCTCGTACAGGATGATCTGGATAGCGCAATGGCAGCATTGTCTTCTGCAACGACTTCGTCAAATGCAAATGAAAGTACCAGAAATACCATACATCTTGACGATGGTGATGGAAAATATATTCTAAGAGGGATGATAAGTCATATTGGGAAGAATACTGGAAGCGGTCATTATGTTTGCCACCTCAAGAAAGATGAAAAGTGGGTAATATTTAATGATGAAAAGGTAGCTTTATCTAAATCTCCACCCCTTGAACACGCTTATGTTTATATTTTTCAGAGGAAGGATTCATTGAATAAAGGAAACTTAGCATTTTAATCGCTAATTTTTGTGATTTTTATTTGTTTTGTTGGAAATGAAGTTGCAGGAAATGTAGATTAAGAATATGCTTGGATAAAATCCTATATGGATATTCACTGTATTACTTTCCCAATTACAAGGGGATAGTCGGCTCTATGTCTCACTGTAACTTCAAGCTTTGGACTGCAAGGGACCTCTTCATACATTACACGAAAGGAATAGCGACTAAGAGTCAAAATAGGATTAATCTAATTTTTAGAGTTGCAGAGAATAAAGCGATCAGAATACTTGTATTAAGTGAACATGTCCAAAACGTCCCCATCACAAAAAGTTTTTAATCTGTATTCAAAAGTTATTATAACCTTCAACTGTCAATACCGAAATAAAAACTCAGGTGTATAGTCTGAGCATTTACTTATGACTCTTTTTCCGCTTCTTCTTCTTCATCTTTTGATTGTAACGAACTTCTTCCTCAACGCTTCCGCTAGTCGCTGATTTACTTTCAGTATATCCAGACCAGCTTTTATTTATCATTTCTTCATATTTAGATGCGTCTTCAAAAGCAGAAGGATTGTCTTTAGTTTTGTTCTTTTTCTTTGAAGATGTTGATTTCGATCTCATTTCTTCTTCGCTTTCTAATTCGTCATCAGTATCATCCTCAAAAGAACCAATTAGACCTATTTCTCCATTATCGTCAGAGTCAAAATCGGAGACTCCATCTTCTTCCATAAAATTATCGTCGTCTCCTTCCGCAAAGCCGTCCATAGCTGAAAAATCCACGTTGTCCGAACTGCCTTCAACATTGTCATAGCCATTAATATCATCTTTGAGATCTTCCCAACCTTTCGTATCCGGATCTTCATCATCATAATGTGACTTTCCTCCAGCTGCATCGTCCATAAGTTTTTCGGCTAATTGGTAGGCAAACTCGGCCTCTTCAGGATCCGAATCAGAGCCATACTGAAAAAAATCGAACGTGTATTGAATATAATAAAATATTAAAGGAAAGGAGAAAATAACCTACATTGACTGGTTTATCCCCATTTGTGGAATTTGCCACACGTTCAATACCCTTCCAAGCGTCCAATTTTGACCTTCTTGTAAAGTATTTGTGAAAAAATACATCCATTTCAGATATATTTGACGCGTCCAAAAATTTGGGATCATTGACGGGAATTGCCATTCTATCATCGACAGCCAGATCCTTGCGTTTTGCAATACTTTGACCCAGCTTCAACTTAGACTCTCTATCTTTCGACTTTGGATTGCGATAGGCAAATCGATCGAGAAATGGTGCGAGACTGAAGTCTTTGCATGGGTCTCCATTGTACTTTATATCCCCGAGAGAACCACAAAACTTTGAAACACTTGGATGAAAATGATAAGATAGCAAAGAAGCCTCCCAGAGGCTTCCTGTTTTATGTGGACCAAGTGCAGCATCAGGATCGCGTTTCGTTACATCGAAATCAGTAAACACATTTTGGAGTTCGCTCTCCTTTAGGCTAGGATGTACTCGCATAATCTCTGATACAAGAAAAAGTGATGCACACAAAACCCCTGGAGAAGTATGAGACGCACTGAGAAGAAGATTCTTTGCAAATGCTAGTATTCTTGCGGCATTATTGTCGGATTTCATTGCCTTGTACAATAGATTAAAAAACATAGTTGTTTGTCTGCCCACAAATATTGCCGGATCACCTAGTTTCGAGTACAACACGCGATAAAATCTGTTTTTCCTCGACAGGTGTACTTGATTGCTGGCTTCCCCATCTTCTGTTAAATTGCCATTTCCAATTGCTAGTTGAAACAAAAGCATCAGCGCTTGTGTCGCAGCAGCAGGCGGTGAATTGTGACTTATCCTGTAAAGTGCGTCAACATGCTCAATCATCCCCTCATCAGATTTTGGTAGAAAGGGATGAGCACGGTTGACACCCGTCAACAATGCGCTCAACAGACGACCTCTCATTTTACCTGCCTCGGGCGTATGCTTTACTTTTTTTGATGAAGAGTGTTTATCACCACGGTCAATAGCGACTTCGAAAAGGCGAAAATAAGTTTTAATCAAAGAAGTGGGAAGGGAATTTGCATCCTGACTTAACGTCAACTTTAATTGGTTCAAAAAAATCACGCAATTATACAAAGCCTTCGGTGATAAATGGGGTCGATGAGCTAACTGCTGAACCTCTCGAGCCACCACAGGTGTCATGGCAGGATGACTTTCAAGCAAAATCCTCAGCTGATGACCAGCTGCTGCCGCTGCTTTCTTCATAGGATCACCTAGCTTATTTACAGCCATTGACAGCAATTGAGCCTCGGCTTCAGGGCGCGCAGACAATAGCTCTACCGTTGTTCGTATTGCATTCAGTTTGTGTACATCAATGCTTCCAGCAGCATCATTCAGCCATGTCGCTAAAAGAGACAAAAATCGAGAATATCGTTCTTTCACTAACTCTTCAAATCGCCATAACATCAGTACTCGGGGACTTAGCGTCTTTTTGCTGCTGTTATTTTCATAATCATTCAATGGACGGCGGCTCAAAAGAATTAACTTACGCTCGGGAGGCAGATAGACATCCACAAACAAATTCTGTAGAGCCTCACTCGACATTGTTGCTATACGCTTTTCTTTTGAAGCTAAGCTCAACAACTGATCAAGCACATTTAGTTTATGGACGGGATTCTGACTACACGAAACAGCCATGGCTGCAATACGATCTTGAAGTGTTCCTTTCCTCATAGTCTCATCCATCCAGCGATCGTCCCTTAATTTGTTGGTGCCATCACGATTGTGAAAAGCTGTAAGTTCCAACTCAAACAATTCGTCTGCTCTCTTTCTATATTTGATAACAGTGGAGGTTTCAACGGATTTATTATTATTGTTATTTTTATCAGTGATGACATCATTCCGACCTTGTGTACTACTGGCAACTTCCCACCATGGATCTCCTTCTTCCAAAGCAATCAAAACTTTCGAATCTCCTTGCTTGCCTCTTCGGCGTTTGCGTTTTTCCTGTGTAGAGTTGGACATCTTGCAATGTCAGTAATTAGAATGCCAAAGTATGTATTTTTTGTTCTTTAGAGAGAGAGGAATACTTTTGTAACATCACAGATGTTGACTTGAAATTTTTTCGTTCAATCGAATGGCGCAAAAGCCTTCCGAGATGATGCGAATTTTACTATCTAAATAAGTAAAAAGAGTAATTGGCTGTAAGCTGTATACCTCGTAAACAAATTAATGTAGCGAGATAAAAATTAGCGTAATACATAACTACTATGATTCAATAATATTTTAATACTTCGAAGTATGAATACATGTTACATGTATTAATAGTCGTTTCTTCTCTTTGATGGTTATCTTTGATCTGGCCGACTGGAGAAGGTGGGGTTATCACGAACATTGATTGACATACGAGTCGTACGAAATTATTTTCATGTCAATTATGTTATTATTCAGATCTCTAAATGCCGTGAACTCTATCAGCTAGCTACAACATGAGATCAAAGATTGCGCAAAATTACCTCGTTCACACTACCCCAGAATCCCTAGAATTATAGTGCGTCAACGAAAATGGATGAATAGGTAGTTCAGAAAACCGAAAAAGGAACTTGAGAAACGTTTAAGACATTTTCTAGTTCATAGTTACAATAGTAGGTTACATAGATCACATCGGCTTCTTAATCATCAATAGTTTCTTCAAAATTGATCTTATTTGATTCTTGCTCCTCAACAGTTTCTTCAACAATTGTTTCAAGATGATCTGAAGACGTCGATTCCCAAAGAAACGTAAGAAGCGAAGGACTTCTTGGCATGACAGCACAAATCTGAGAAAGCCATTCATTCATAACTGCTATTCTACCACCGACCATCTTCTGCATGACTGCAAATCCCCAACCTCCACTCGTCGTAGATAAACGCGCAGAAACTGGAATTGTACATTCGTTTCGACTCTCGTCAAATATGTAGGACAAACCTTCATTTGGGGAAGGGATAGTGATATTCGGCATAGTCGGAAGCTCGGGTATTTGAATTTCACTACTTTTCATCCTCAGCTCCTTCATGAGCCTATCTCGAAGTTCTACGAATTTCAATAAAGATCGCACACACGTATACTGTCTCCCGCTACTTGAAATAGTCAGTTTAAACCGAACCGCATAAGCATCTGGATTCTTACAAGGTTTTGACGCACCCATTCGAATGAGCCACTGCCGAGTATCCACATCTGCCGAATTAATCATTGCAGCGAGCTCGCATTCACAGCTACCTCCTTCATCATTGAGCAATCTTTTTTCGACATTATCATCTAGAGATTTACTACCACTACCACCATCTCTCCCTCCCTCGTCCGTCACTTCGTCACTACGAGTACTTCTCCCATGATTATTTCCAACGTCTTCCGGTCCTCCAATATTAGAAAAGAGCAATGAAGCGTATGCTGACATTCCTTTTAACAGCAAAATTCAGTACCAGCTTCCATTCAAATCTGAAACAAGCAATTTAATGTAGAGGTTTGGGCAAATGTATGCCAGTCGAACAGTAACATGTATTAATACAAGAGGGTGCTGAACTAACGAGAGATTTACGTTTTAATTGTTGTAGTTTGGATATGAACAGCGTTCGTGTTCGGGTAACTGCGATCAAATTTTCGTTGTTGTTTCCAATGAGAATGATACGGATCCACTCGTACGTCAACGTCAACGCACAATGCGGTATTTTCGTATTTTTTCAATAACTCACATGTCAAACGACCTCGCTGTCGCTGGTGGGGGGAGTTTGACTTTCAATCTCAACGTTGCTGACGATACCTCGGTCGTGTCCGTGTCGTTGCAGTGTCACTGAATGTGAGATAGTACAAGCTACGTATACTTAGGTTATCCCCATTTTGAAATTGTGAACCAATCAAATCGCTCTATTTCAAAAGTGCGAATCTAGCTAGAGAGATTTTTTTTGTTTTCCACCCAGGTGCATTATTGGTGCGTTAGTTGGTCAAATTTTGTATCTTCACTTCCAGAAACTTAATTTTAACCATTCCAAGTACCCCATACTCCTTATCACAATGTTTGGGATGTATCTACAACTTTTTAGTGAATGTATTCAGTAGAAGTTGAGATATTCTCGAATAACCGATAGATTGCTCTACGTAATTAGGTCAAATAGAAAATGATTTTTGAAAAAGTAAACTACAATCTATGCTCCGGGTCTACTCGTCATATAAAAGTTTTATCTTTGATCTTTGTTGAGAAAGTGTCAAATAAGTGATAGCCTGTTTCTATCGTGAGATATTAAGTTTTGAAAACACCACATCTTGGCAAAATTGCGCAATATGTCGCACAGAGCAATTTTAGAATTTCTTTCTAACAAGCTCAAAAACACCAGTTTAAGTACACAATCCTTTCATATTAAGTCTTAGTGATTCGTTTGTATATTAATAGGTTATCATATAAAGGAATAGGTGAGAAATAGGGTAACAGTCCACCATCGAAATATGTGAGTGATCCGTCAACCCATAAACCAAATCATTACCATCAGTATCAGTAAATCCGTCACCCATCACCCCGGCTCTGCCGCTAAAATGATCTCTCATACCATCAAGAATCCCCTCTTCTACAGGAATTATTCCAAACTCTCCACTATCTTGTGTCCCATTGCTGTTGGCATCATCATCTAGATGTAAACTACGAAAACTCCCGGATTCCTCAATTACAGGCGTATTATCCGTATTTACTCCAATTGCTTAGATCACGTTGCCATGTAGTAGATGAGTGTAAAACGGTTATGTGGTATATTTGTTTTCGAAAAACGGTTAAGTTAATGGTGTTATATGGTGTGTTGTTGTATAGGTGTTGAATTCTTTTTTCTTGCAAATTTAGGTCGTTTTCAGCATCAATTATAATGGTTTCATCAGTTCCCAGTGCACTGGCTCTATTATTCCTACCTCTTCTCATATCTTTAAGTTAACTAATTTCAATTGATATGAGTGAGAAAAAGCTATCATCATCAAAAAAGAGATCATCTGTTTTTACATTGGCAATTTCCTCAAAATCGGACCCATCTGAGGCTAATGGGTCATCAAACTCTTGGTAGTGAGATTCATCATCCATCACTTTACTCAATGATGGACGAGGGCATGACATGGCTGTGTATGAAATATGAAGTTATTTTA
>Ga0213867_1001317_pt1 | contig 11065 bp, 11 predicted proteins | sample PICome_12_FD_160120 | JGI IMG/M metagenome (GOLD analysis project Ga0213867, IMG submission 160120) | Coastal seawater microbial communities near Pivers Island, North Carolina, United States - PICO540 | ecosystem: Environmental > Aquatic > Marine > Coastal | place: USA: North Carolina... | reverse complement strand
GACAAAGAGAGATGGTCACAAATCAGTGAAGGGTAGAATACTGCTAAAATACCAAACTATACAAAGAGCTCAAAGGAACACTGCTAGCTAGCGATCTATCGATCAATCAATCAATCAAATCAATCGAAGCAGATTTTATGGTAACAGCATGAAAAAATGAATGAAAACATTATGAATACCTCTACTACATCATGGCAACAACTACAACAACCACATCAACAAATACCGACCAATGTGAAAGTAAACAATGCATGGGCACTGCGTACTTCCAACACAAAGGGTCCTGGCCGTCGTTCGTTCGTCCCTCAAGTAGGCGATAGCATCATGTACATACCTCGGGCCCACGTTTGTAGCATTCTGGCGGAGGAAGCGAGCGGTCGGCCGTTGTATGAACATGTACCGTGGAACTGTTTTCCGAAGATACTTTCGTCGGATCCAAGCGTGAAGCTGTATTGGTCTGTGGTAAGGTGTCGTGTGTTGAGCATAGATTATCATTTTCCGAAGTACTTTCAGGGAGACGTTTGTAGCATCGTCGCGAAATTAAGGCTTAAAGTTACTGGAGTTCCGCCCTGTGATGAAGATCCATTGAGTGTGAATGGTCGTTTGCGGTATCCTTGCTTAAAAAGTCGCTTCGTGCCTCCAAATTCTGATACGGGTGGTCTGAAGGGTTTACCTAGTTTGGAATTTGAGCTGCAATTTATACAGAACGATCAACCTGAGTTTCTCATCCCAGAAGCTTTATATTTGTGGAGAATCAAATGCCTTGCGAACGCAATTGAGCAAAATGGCGGGGTTGCAGAGGGTCTGGATTTGATTGCATTCTTTGCAGAAGATGATGGAACGAAACAAGATCCAGATCTTGATCCCATTTACGAACCGTCTCGTTATAAAATCAGCAAGATAAAAGAAGTTGAAAGTAAAGATGTCTTACAATCTGTCGGACGCTTTACAAGTCAGCATTTACTCAATACTGGGTTCGAGTCGATTGTTGCAACATCTGCAAGCTACAGTGGGTTTCTACTTAAGGTGAGTTTGTAGAAGGCTCTCAACGATCAACCCTTCAAGCTTCAAGTATATCTCATGAATATATTATTAATTAGATTTGCCCCTGGGAAGTCGAAATTTCACCAGGCGATCTTCCTCCATCATTAGTTTCTACCACGTTATCGCATGACATCGCTCTCAAAATCACAGACTTAATTCGAGAGACGCTCTCCACTACGGAGGGATCCATATTTTTGTTTGAAAAGTGCTCAAAATTGTACGCAAGTTGTTCGAATAAGGTAGAGATAGAAATTGATTTGGATATGATCTCTAAAAGATTAGAAGGGGGTTATTATCGGAGCGACAAGAGTGTACTCGCTGACCTATCATTATTGAAGAGCAACTTCCTGAAATGTGATGAGAGCAAAAGTAATTTCGAAAGTGCAACTCTCCTTTATGACAAGATTCAAGCAGTCATTCGTGGCGACGCAAATAGTTCCAGCAAAAATAAAAGTTTCTTGGAAAGAAGAATAGAATTTGATAAGAAGTCAAAGTCACAATCACGACTGTGGTCAACTTTATTAGAAAATAATGGTCCGTGTAAGGGCGTTTCTCAAATAGAGCAAGGCATTGTAAGCTGCATAAATATTGGAAACGATTTTTCGTTCGATGCTTTCATGTTATGTGCAATGGCGGTATTGTGCACCACCTTATCAGATCGTGCGCTTATTTTTGAAGTTCTAGATAGAGGTTTAAAACACAAAAGAATAGGCGATGTTTCCGATTTCCTGGAAATTGGTGGATTAAAGATTATTGCTCAATGGCTTGACGATGCTACACCGAGGATAAATAAGGAGAATGGAGCTGTTGAGGAACCTTCACAGACCGCTGCATTGCTTCTACGTATTCTCAACTTTTTGCAATATATGCCATTCAAGATAGAGCTTATCATTGAAACTCAAATCAATAAAAAAATTAAGAAGGTTAAGAAAATAGTGTCAGCGCTAGACAAAGAGTCTTCTCCAAAACAATTACGAGGACTTGATCCTAGTGACCTACAAGAATCAGTTGAACACCTAATGAAGACGTGGACTAAGAAAGGTGGAGAACAAGAAAGTAATTCATCTGACGAAGCGTTTGAAAGTTTGATGGAAGAAATGAATAAACAACTAGCCTCGATTGCTGAACACGAACGAGAAGGGAGGGTACCTCCATGGATCGAGAAGATGAAGCCTAAAAAGCGTAAAGTAGTGCCCTTATCAAAAGATTTGATATCAAAGCAGAATGCTGCAAGAAAGCGGTCCGAAGAATTAAAAGAGGGGCAAGCCTTCCTCTCTCAGGCAAAGCGTGCGAAACTTCAAACACAAATTGCGTTGGGAGAGGAGCTTGCAAATGAATATATTAAGAAACGTGATGCATGGAAGATAGAGCGAGAACGCTCGAAGGTGAAGCTTTTAGAACAAGATAGGAAAGGGCATATACCTACAGTCAAGAATGCACCAAAAATTCGATGGAGCTCTAATCTTGTCAGCTATCACTATTACGATGCGGAAAAGGAATTTAGTGACAGCGACGAAAATGATGATGAGACATCATGCTAAGGGAACATTCAGTATTAAACTCGATTGTATATTTTAGTGACGAGTTCATTTGCAAGTCAGATGAACCTTGGATCTGGATTATAACTCCTGCACATCTCTTCCTCCATCTTTTGCTACATGCTTTCATTATTGCGGTGGTGAAGAAGGAAGAATGCCGAGTATGCACACAATTTCACATTTTGCAACTTATTTCGTTTGAAGTTTTCTGTATCCTGATTTTTTGTTAGACTATCGTGTATGGAACGTTGAAAACTGACAGGTGATAGTAATGTGCTTTAAGACAAGCGCGGCGCTCATGAGACTATGTGAAATTTGCGGCTGAAAGTGAAGATACCGGTAGTGAATAAAATTGTATGAAAAATTGTAATATCTAGCTGTAGGACATTTTATAAGTTCCTTGCCTGTAGATGTTTACCAGAGAATTTAAAAATCTCACCAAACTCAGGTAACGAGAGGAACCATGCTTAGATAACATTCAGCTCTTTTCTTTCTTAACTGCAGAAAAAGTAATATCTCACAGCAGGTTCTTGTCATGTTGCCTAACCCAGCGAAATTCAAAGTTAATAGTCAAATATACCTGTCGATTTAAGAGCAAATTGTTTTTCACAAAAGAACGCTAGTAAACTCGTTTTCTCCAAACAAAGAAAAGTATATCATTCAACTCGGACGCCCTCTGAACATAATCTGCATCAAAACCACATCTCTAAGTAATCACAGACCGGCTCCAACCAGGTATTAAACGAAAGATTACATATTGGCTCTAGCAGCGCTTATTTTTCGTTGATTTCTCTTGAAAGTAAAAACCACGGAACCAATTCCGACCAACCCACTAGCAATTACGCAACGATAAAGGGTTTTCCGTAAACTAGACTTCTTCGAGTCTTTTTCTCTCTGTCGATAACCATCCAATTCTTTGGCATGTATTCGAACACCAGTTACAACACCTACAGTGAAAACAACGACGTGACTAATCAAAAGGATTTTCACTCGATTGCTAAAATTGCCCCTTGCACCGTCTAGCGATGTATCTCGAGAGGGTGATGATGCCGGTGATGCGGACAATGATGATGATCCAGACATTATTGTCGACAGGTTACATCAAAAAACTCTGCACTGGAATTTCCACCTGATGAAAAATGGATCTTGATGTGTTTGATTGCGACATTGAAAGTTCGTATTATACGAAGTTTGTGTGTTTACCAGTTACTTACTGCCACCATCCCTGAGCTGAAAACGGGCATCCTCCTCTCTTCACGAAATCACAGCTCTGTTGCCGTCAGGTAAGATGATGAATCGACGATGGAGGTACCCCTTTCCAGAAATTTTAGGTGTTTCCTGATGCCATACTCAAAGTTGTGGGTAAATTTAGAGAGAGGGTGATGATGATGATGAATGTGATATTGGATGCGGTCCCATTTTGTTACCATCACAGTGTTGTTTCCTGTATGAGCTAAACTCACTCACTGCCGTTTTTATTCATACAGCACTTCCCCCCTCTTTAGAAATAATTGAAAATGGTATCCCGTCTTAGCAAGAATCGCAAAAAGCGAGGTCACGTTTCTGCCGGTCACGGTCGTATTGGAAAGCACCGTAAGCATCCCGGTGGTCGTGGTAACGCTGGTGGTCAGCACCATCACCGTACTCTTTTCGATAAATATCACCCTGGTTACTTTGGTAAGGTTGGTATGCGTCAATTTCACGTGCTCAAGAACCGAAAGTTCACTCCTACCCTCAACATTGACAAGCTTTTTAGCTTGAATGGAGGAAAGGAAATTTACGCCGCTGCCAAAAGTGCTGAATCGGGCAAGGCCCCTGTTATCGACTTGGTTCAATACGGTGTCTTCAAGTTGCTTGGAAACGGACAGATTGATGTACCTGTTATTGTCAAGGCAAAATATTTCTCAAAGTTGGCGGAGAAGAAGATCGTCGAAGCCGGTGGAGCTTGCCTGTTGACTGCATAAATATTAATAAAAATGTCATCAATACTTTTTAGTTTCGTTCTGTGTCGATTCGTGAAGGAGTAAATGAAAAGCTTTCAAGTATTTGTTCTAACAAGGTATTCGATTACCATCAAACTTCTATCTTTTTTGCTGCAACTGGTTTGCTAGGTAATGGATGAATATTGGACAGTTTCTGTAGACCTTGAAACACAAGTGAATAGGTTGATTAACCTTAAAAGCTCAAATTTTCTGTAAGTGGGAGAAGAAACATTGGAGTGAAGCGATTAGGATATCACAGATGTCCAGCAAGTATTTATACATGGTAGAATTATATCAACCGACAGAACCCGTACAATGGGACGGGGCTAGGACAAACCACGATGATTGTGAAAGAGAAGAGCGAAAAATGGAGGCTTCCTTCTCATCTAAAATAGATTATTTTTCTTTTGACAACATCTCCACTGACAAGTTTCAAAATGTATCTCCTGGACATCTTTTTTCTTGACATCTTTTTCATTTTTCATTGACGTATGTGTTGGATGATCTTGCTTCAATACCGCCAATAATCAAGATTAAACTCAGCATTAAAACACAGGACACTATTGGAAAGATGAGGGGATTTTCAATCATATTTACGTTTCTTGCCACATTGACTTTAGCAAGTTGCGCTGCTTGCGAATTGGCGACTATTGTGAAAAGAGGTAGACGTAAGTTTCGAAGAGACTTTTTACAAGGAAACCAACAATCAAGCATCGAGCAGGAAAAGAGGACCTATTCTCCAGTGGAGCTACTGGTAGCTGCTGGTGGGTTGAAGTTTGTTTTAAGTGCGACGAGTCGACAATCAAGAGCTAGGCACACATCGAGCATCGATGTAGGTGCATTGTCACCTCTACAGATATTGGCAGCAGGAGGTTTAAGTCGCATGGTTGCTCAAATGATTTTGTACCCAGTAGATACACTACGTACGCTAGCTCAAACTCGTGCAGGGGCAAAAACTCTTGCAGATCTTGGAACTGGGACGTTGATAAGAGGTTGCTTTGTGGTGAGTTGCATCACTTTGAAAATTTATTTGTGTTCGCGACTACTCAGAAGATCTATTCGTTAACCTTGCTCCCTCGAAACCAACTTCTACATTCAGACGTCCCTTTTCGCCCTTCCAACCGGGGCTACACAGTTCTTAACCAACCAACAAGTCAAAACCTACCTAGAAAAAAAGAATGAAAGTAAAGTTGGCGTTGCGCAATCTAGTACAATTGCGATTAATTTGAAAGCATCCATTGCAGCCGCTTTTGCATCCCTAGTAGTGAGTAGTAGAGTGTATATTTTGAATATTTCATGTGGTACATCGATGATAATTGTAAACCAGAAACTGAAGAACTATGCTTATTCATTTTAGGTAAGTGTTCCTCAGGAAGTTATAAAGCAAAGGTTGCAAACAGGAATTTTTGAAAGTTTTAGAAAAGGTGTTATATCGCTTTGGAGAGAAGAAGGTATCCGTGGGTTTTATACTGGAGCTATTCCTACAGCAGCACGAAATGTTCCTTTCGTGATCGTCACTTTCACAATGTTTGGTTCGCTGGAAAAGTTTCTACTCGACAAAAAGAATCAAAATTCTGTAGAGTCGGGCCTACCGCCAATTCGCTCTTTGTCCAGCTGGGAATCATTAACCATTGGCGTAAGCGCAGCATCAGTCGCTTGTCTACTTACTCAACCGGTGGATGTAATTAAGACGCGTATGATGACGCAAGCCGCATCTAATTTACCTCCCTACAATTCGGTTTTAGATTGCGTATCATCCATTTTGAGAAATGAGGGTGTTTCAAAATTTTATGCCGGTCTGAAGCCGCGCTACTTTTACATGGCACCGCTATGGGCCTTACAATTTGGATTGAACAACAAAATTCGAGAACACTTCCGTTCACAGAATATAAAGAAAGAACTATAGTCAAATTTTTGGCATAAAGCTTTCCATTCTTCTGATACTCTTCCAAAAGATATTTGATGACGCAATTACTTTTGTAAGGAAACGTTCTCTAAATATGAAGTATGAGGTGTCACCGTCGTTATCACCATCACTTATCTACCGATACGTCGATTGTAAATAGATTCGATATTAAGTAGTAATTGTGTAAGGCTATACATCTTGTGGCAACGGTGTTAATATTTACCACGCTTATCATTGAACAATGCTTATGAAGTAGTAATAATCCATTGACATAATATGTGAGTTGTGACGTCACAGCGACACAGCAAGTCGTAGTGAAGAGTGAGAAGTGAGATAGGAGAGAGAGGTTCAAATTCTGCAACGCAAATTTTTGCACAAAAATAGCCATCACACAAAAATAGCCATTAGGTATCATGATACAACTTCATAAATAGACATTTATCCAATAAATGTCCGTGAGTTAGGTTTGACCTCAGTCTACGATAATTGATTATATCATGAGAGAAACCCGATTATCAAAATCAGTAGCGATTTATAACGACTTTAAAAATATTTCCGAGGCCGCATCAACAGTCAAAAGCGTAGAAATCTACACCACGTCAAATCGTTCCTTCCATGCAGCCTCCTTCACCAACTTATTTCAATTAAGTTTCAAGCGCCATCCTTCCTAGCTTTGAAATCAATCACAGATCGCTGTAATCGGCACCTGCATCGTCTAACTTTTCATTTTTTCTTTGTCTGATTGGCGGTCCGAGCTTTTTGACACGGGGGAAGATACGATCGATATGAGCAGTAGTTTACAAAAAGCCATTCAAAGTTCCCAGAATGGCGACCAGCTAAATCCCACTAGCAGCAGCAGCAAGGCATTTAATGTTACTGTCCGAGGAGGGAAAGGAGAAGCTGATGACGATATTAGCACCATTAAATCTGACAGTACTTCAACCACAAAGCACTCAAGTCGTCGCGTGCCAAATAATAAGAAAATCTTATGCAAATTTTTTTCTCAGGGAGGTTGCAAATATGGAAATTCTTGTCGATTCTTGGTAAGGATGTTTCGTGAGCTATATTTTGTTCATACTGACATGTTTCCTAAGTTTGAATGTTTGTGATGACAACCAGCACGATGCTAAACTTCAAACGGAACCATTGAATCTTCAGCCGGCAATTATCACTTCCAAGGTTGAATATGGAGGCTGCGCGATCGTAACTCCTACAGCAGCTGATGAGATATCGGGAAGTTTCTTTTCTGGAAACGTACTCGGGTCGGAGATTATTGTTCCCGAAGATTTCGAAGATAATATTACTTGTTTTTCTGGCTTTACGGATGTTACAGATCGTTCCGTCCTCAGATCAAGTTCACAGATACGTAATGTTGGTAGCGAAGGTGCTAGGATTAATAGAGATAGTTTCCAATCGAAGGAAAGATATAGTCAAACGAAGACGCCTGCCGTGAAGTTGTCATCCCTTGCAACTTTTGTGGCTGAACGCAAATCGCAGGGATCTCACATAACGATTGATAACGGTGATGCGGTCCAAAGCAGAAATACGTATACACGTGTAAGTGATTACATTTCCAGTGATGATGAAGACGACGAAACTTCATCGGAATCAGAGCATCAGTTCTATCCTGGGTCGCATCAAAATTCTATGAATGCGGATATTCTTTCTGCGACAGGTGGTAATGACGCATCCATCACCTTCGAACGTATACGTGATTCTTTTGAGAAAAGATCGATTTCGTCTGGATCTGGAAAAAAAGTTGATACGAATTTGGATGTATTTCTCATGGGCCAACGAAAACATTCCCAAGAGGAATACAGGAAAAAGTCGGAATTGAAACAATCATTGCATTCATATCGGGGGAAAAATCCATTTGAGAGCAGTAAGGAAAGAGACGACCACCCTTCCACACCAGATAGACTCAAGATTGGTGCCGAGTCACAAAGCTTTTCAAAGAAACAAGATTGTAACGACAAAAACAAACGGGACCAACTGTATGACGATAGCCTTGTTTATTCACCTGATGCGCGAATGACGGCAATAAAACGCGAACGAGAGTTTAGACCCAAGGTTCCTTTAAGCCCAGCGATTTTCCCTCACGATTATCATGCAATTGATTGTCTATCAACTGATGCCTCCGCGTCAAGCAGCCAAGCTTTTTTTGAGAAGTTGCAAAAGAAGCAGGACGAGCACAAGAAAAATAAGTTTGCTGAAGTCTGTTTTTGTATCTTTCCATGGATTAGGAGTTCCCATACCAGGGCGTTGTTTTCAGAAAAGGACGATGATGACGAAACGGAATCGACGACAAAAGCAGACAGGATTTCTTCTGCATCAAACAATGATATAAGTGGTTACTCACTGATTGTGTGAAAGATCTACGTAGCAATACTTGTAAATAAATTTTATGAATAATTATTTTTGTTTAATTGCCTAGAAACATCCGAAACCCTTGTTGTGATTTTTGTGGTTACTCTCTGAATGTGTGAAAGATCTACGTATCAATACTTGTAAACACGTTTTATCAACAATTATTTATGTTTATTTGCCCAGAAAAGGTCTAAAATCTTGTAGTTCAACCAAATACTTTATTGAATACGTTATTCTATCTCGTCGAGAAGGGATATCATCAAAATTAATCATCAAGCTGCTTCCTCTTCCTCTTCCAATTAAAATAAAAATGGTAACGGTCGGGATTCGATAGGTATCCTGTTCGGTCATTGAATAAGCCTCTTGTGAGGATGCTTTGCAGTCGTTGATATTGTTGATAATAAAATTGCTTAGGGAAATTCGAATCAAGGGCTTGCCCACCATTATGTCGAGCTTTTCGCATATTTATTTTATTCGATGATTCAAGCAAGAGACAGAAAGCGGCATTATCAAACTTCTTCGACTCCATACCAGATAAGACCAGGAGAAATAATACCTATGGCATCTGTTTCTGCTATGCTGAACGTTTAATTGACTCTGACATTGGATGTAACTTGTGCAAATGGACAGGTGTTTCGGCACCATCTTCGCCACAAGCTTTGGATCCTTATTGACCTGCTCCTTTGATTTAGTGCGTGAGGGATTCCTGAAGCACTTGATTTGCATCAGAGCCAGTTGTGAGAACGTCCGTATAAAAATCAACAACTTGGTGCAGGTGCCCGAAGCGGTACCAATGATCATAGAAAGGGATATTCCTGAAGCACCACTTATCCTCTTCTGGAACATCCCTTTTGTAGTTTGGGATGTTCACATACCACTGCGGGGTGCTTTGAAAAATTGTCAAGAATTCATCTCGTCAGTTAGCCTGGCTTGACAAAATGTGGCTCGTTCAGACTGAGTGGTTCATCCACGTCGCATTCGCTTGCCATCAGTTTCAGTAAGCATGGTTTTTTCTTCAGTTTCATCTCATGTAGCAACTGTAATTTCCTCTTCGGCTCCCTCTTCAGCACCATCTTCCGCACCTACTGTAGTTCCCTCATCGGTTCCAATTTCGGTTTCAACTTCGGTTCCATCTGCAGCTCCATCTTTAGTATCCAGTGCAGCTCCTTCTTCGATACCAACTTCAGTAATTCCGTCTTCTGCTCCATCTTTTACAACTTCTGGATGGTGCATGATATCTGCATTTTGCATTTTGACGATTTGTACTTTCAAGCACTTTAGAGTGAAAAATCCGGATCAGTTACCGTGCCAGTTACGTGTTACGTTATCTTGTTTGCGTGTAAATATGGACGTTAAAATTTTGCGGATAGAATCTAGATAGGATCAACTCTGAAAAGCGATAATTAGTTAGAGACTTTACATGTCACGTAATAAATGAAGATTCAAGCTGAGTTTCCAATACAATTGATTTAGCCGAATGACCAAAAATCCGAACCTCGTTGACACATTTATATAAAGAATAAAGAATCATATGAATATACATATGTAGCGAGAAGAAAATTTTGTACATGTATCTAGACTGTAATAAAAAAAATATGTCATCAAGATTACAAAGTAATTCTACAGGATCCCACAAAAAATACACTCACAAACTCAACACACATTTCCACAATCAAATCTTCGCTGCAGAATGAGATTTTTTTCGAAAACCACCACTTCCTACACCTCCTCCTTCTTCCAGGCCTTTACGGTTATTGCCTTGGCATCTTTACTATTCAATCATGACTCGAGTTTTGCTCAGGTTCAGGTGAGTTCCTCTGAAAATACAATCGTACGTGTTTCTCGTTTACGTTCGTACCCTTGAAAGATGAAGTTTCGTAAAATTACATTAAAATATTAAATCATCACATGAATATATTTTGATACATACATTTTCTCTGGGTTGCACGAGATCCCGACATATATCCTCCCTTGATTATGTACCTCGGATTATTCTGCATCTTCTGTTCCAAAATCATTCGTATATGTGCACTGGAACACCTATCAAAAGCAGCAATAGCACATCACTCACTCACTGCAAACACGAAAACAAACAAACAAACAGCACCACAATGCTGATGCTATCAATATTTTAGTTGGAACAGAGGCCATCACAAACACAAATAGTTAAGAGATGCACACACAGACACAAGAACGAGCAACAACAACTTTGTACATTTATTGCAACA
>Ga0213867_1001316_pt1 | contig 11066 bp, 11 predicted proteins | sample PICome_12_FD_160120 | JGI IMG/M metagenome (GOLD analysis project Ga0213867, IMG submission 160120) | Coastal seawater microbial communities near Pivers Island, North Carolina, United States - PICO540 | ecosystem: Environmental > Aquatic > Marine > Coastal | place: USA: North Carolina... | reverse complement strand
ACGTAAGGCTCTGCCGGAATCTGTTGTTAATTCTAAAGCACCGCCTTTTTCAAACATTGCGCCTTCAGTAGTGTAGGTTGTTACCGACTTCCCAACCAACAAGTTGCCGCTTGAGTCGATGCGCATGCGTTCTGATGAGGTTGTGTAAAAAGCCAACGCTTCTGCCGCGCCATAAACAATTCTTCCGCCGTCTGGATCAGAAGCATTTCCTAAATCAAGTATGGCGTTATTTCCGTCTGCGCTTGTGATTTTTAAAACAGGAGCTGTTGTTGAAACAGTCAAACCATCAGCCGTCACAGTACCCGTTACGTCGATGCCTGTGGAGGTGGTGGCTAGTTTGAGACTATTGTCATAAAACAACTCACAGTTGCCGTCAGGCGTAAAAATAGCCATGTTTTCGGTTGGTGATTTTTCAATACGAACACCACCACCAGAGGAATTTAAAACAAGCCTTCCTGTGCCTTGGTCGCTAACATAACTATGACTACCATCGTGATAAATCTGTAGGTCTGAGCCAGCACCAAACACTGCTTTATCATTATCGCCAAAGTTAATGTCAGCAGAGGTGGTCATACCGTCTGTAGTGATAACTCCAGTAACGTCTATGCCTGTGGAGGTGGTGGCTAGTTTTTGATTGTTTGTGTGATACAACCTAGCGGCGTTAGATGCGCCTTGGAAATACTTGTTACCCCCAAAAGTAGTTATTTCTACGTCTGCTCCAGCAAGAATTAAATTACCTGTGCCTGACAAGCCTTGGTCTTGAATATAACTATTATTACCATCATGATAGATCTGTAGGTCTGAGCCAGCGCCGAAGATGGCCTTACCATTATCGTCAAACGTAGCGTTACCCGTTACGTCGATGCCTGTGGAGGTTGTGGATAGTTTAGTGGCTACTGTCCCACTATCGTTGTGACGCAAATCTACGCCAGCGGAGGGTGTGACAATTAAAAAGTCATCGCCGCCTGACGCAGACTGCACAACAAAGCGGTTAGCCTGCATTTCTAAGTCGCCAGTACCACCGTCATTTATAATGCTATTAGACCCATCGTGATAAATCTGTAGGTCAGAGCCAGCGCCGAAGATAGCCTTGTCGTTGTCACCAAACAGGATGTCAGCAGAGGTAGTCAGTCCCGGTACAGTAACAGTCCCAGTAAACGTAGGTGATGCTATAGGAGCTTTTGCATCCAACTGTGTCTGAACATTAGAGGTAACACCATCAACGTAGTTTAGCTCTGCTGTGGTAGCAGTAACGCCATCCATAATGTTTAGTTCTGCTGTTGTTGCTGTGACACCATCAAGTATATTAAGTTCTGCCGCAGTAGACGTTACACCATCAAGAATGTTTAGCTCTGCTGCTGTAGACGTTACGCCATCTAAGATATTAAGTTCCGCAGTGGTGCTGGTGATACCGTCTAGTACATTTAGCTCAGCAGTAGTTACAGTAGCCCCATCCAGAATCTCTAGTTCTGCTTCAGTAATTGTAGCGGAGCCAATAGTAAACGAAGTACCAATGGTAGGAGTGTTAAGGGTAGGTGACGTAAGAGTCTTATTGGTTAACGTCTGCGTACCTGTGAGCGTAGCTACAGTACTGTCAATAGCAAAGGTTACAGCATTGCCAGAGCCACTAGTGTCAACACCAGTGCCCCCAGTAAACATAAGTGTCTCACTGTCTAAGTCAATGCTTAGAGCACCGCCTGAGTCTGCTTGGAAGTCTAAGTCCTGTGCAGTTACCTGTGAGTCTACATAGGCTTTGATGGACTGCTGTGTAGCTAGTTTAGTTGCACTGTTGGAAGACATATCGTCTTCATCTTTAATGCCAGTTACAGTAGCGCCATCGCCAGCAATGTTAATGCTAGTGTTAGCTACAATAGTTGTACCTGTGATAGCAGCAGCAGTAGATGCGCCTACAGTAGTGCCGTCTATAGCACCACCATTTAAATCTACAGTTGGTATAGTTACAGTGCCAGTAAACGTAGGACCAGCTATGTCTGCCTTAGTTGCTGATGCAGTTGCAATGTTGTCAAACTCTGTATCAATCTCAGTGCCTTTGACAATCTTGTTAGCGTTACCGGAAGGTAGGCTATCTTTAGCTGCAAAGTTAGTTGTCTTTGTATAGTTGCTCATTAAATTAATCTACCTAAAAGTGCTTCAGTGTTTAACTCTTGTATTGACAAAGCGCCACCATTAATTATTGCTTCAATACCGATAGTAGCGACTTTGCCTGAGCCAGTAGCTTTTACTCTAGCAACGTCAATTACAATAGTTGCGCTGTATTCAGAGGAAGCTACGTTGTACTCAGAGACACCGTACTCAGCTATTAAACTTGTAGCTACTGTAAATGCTTGTTTACTGTAACCTTCTGTGTAATCATAAGCCCAGTTGCCAACTACTTGACTACCTGAGCCACCTATAACTGTAAAGGATATTTCCTTTAACATCTTAATTCGTGAAGGATCACCAAAGGACATAGGGTTTGTAAAGTACTTCATTGTGTACGTAGAAGTATCATCAAGAAACTCATCGTACTCATTTATACCTTTAGCGTTACCTAAGTACAAAGTGCCGTCTACAAGTCTAGCTCCAGACAAGACAGTTATACCTGCCCATATAGTTGCTCTATAGCTCCCGTCTTCTAGTGTTCCCCTCATGTCAAACACGTAAACTTCTAAAGACGTTGGTAAGAACAAAAGATAAAAAGATTCTTCTGGACTATAGACAGACTTAATGTTGTTTGTTTCAGCATTAACAGACAGCATCATTGTGTCTCTTACATTCTTAGACACGTTACCTATAGGGTTAGATTTTTCTTGTATAACTCTACCTAAGCTACGTAGGCCAGACTCAGACAAGAAGATTAAGTCTGTGCCTATAGCTTGTACGCTGTCTCTAGCAATACATCCAATGCCAGTGATAACATCAGATAACGTCATGCTGGAAGGAGATGAAGCACCAGAGTACAATAGAATGCTTCTCTTACAAAAGATAACTAAAAAGTTGTTAAACTCTCGTACAGCTACTATCTCATCAAAGCCTTCAGGGAATACAGTAGTTAAGTCTAGTGACCCTGAGCTACCCCCTGTCCAAGCATGACCATTAAGTAAATCACTAAAAAACAAAGTATGTTTGTTACCAGTAACATCAGCTACCCAAAGTCTACCGAAGGCAGCACATGCTTCATTACCTTGAGGGGCAGTGCCTGTAGAATGTGAATGATCTCCAATGTTATCTAAAACACCAGAGCCAGACTCATCAGTATATATTAGCGGCTCATGACCACGTTGAAAAAAGTAAGCATGATTGTTAAAACTAACTATCTTCCAGTTATTAGCTGTAGGCGTATAACCAGAAGGAGTTATATCAGTAAGTGTTGATGTCCCTGTAAATACTTTATTGTTACCCGCAGAGAATACAACCTTGTCGCCACTTTCGTCTATGTACTCAAAGATAGTCTCTATGCCAATACTAGACCCTAAAGGCGTAGCGCTGCTTGTAAGTTTCTTTAGACCTTTGCGTGCTGCAATCCTGCCGTACTTGTCAATAACAGCATTCTCAGCTATAGACGCAAAAGCAGGGTCTTGTGTTACAGGAGAGTCCTGTGTGTTAAGACCTTTGAAGCCGGGAGCGCCTATGTATATGTTTTGACGTTCTTGAGCCATTAGGGCACCGTGTAAATAAATTCTTCAGGATTCTTGTAGGCATCTATTGCAACAGCATCTGACAAATGCTTGTCTGCAATTAAGAAGTAATCCTGTGCAGTAGTGCCGCCTGTTTCACCACGTTCTCTAGCTAACAAAGCTACAGCGTTATGAATAATAGCATTCTTAGGTAACACTGTAGTGTCTGTATCGTTAACTAGTTCAGCTTCTCTAGCAATTAAGTCAAAGCGCATAGAGTACACTGCGTCAGGCTTAGGGTACACCAGTATCGTAGTGTCTTCATTACTGTCTATACCACTAAAGGTGTAGGAGTCTGGAGTGCCTGTAACTTCACCAGAGATGTAGTATGCGTTGTTAAACCAGTTAGGTGACTCATAACGCATAAAAAAGTTTGATGTGTCATTGATGGCACTGTATATTTTAACACGTTCTCCAGCGTTTGTCAAGCTATATTCTGTAGTATCTGCTACTGTAGGGACAACAATAGTAGTCCTTAGTGTAGACCAAGCATGTGAGTCTTCTACAATGCGCTTAGCGTCATTTACAAAGTCACCTACCATTTTAGAGTATGTAGTGTTAGCTACAGCAGATACTTCGTCTTCACGTAGTCTACGCAGTACCTCGTTTACTATTGTTAGATATTGCGTACTCATATGAATCCTCTAAATAGTCCTTCTAGTGTAGGAGCTTGATAACCTGCATACTGTGGTGCTAGTTCTAATAACTCAGGAGCTTGGTATGTTTTTCTAAACTGATAGTCTTCAAAGTCTGGAGGTGTATAAGCTGTGCCTCCGCCCATGCCCCCTGCCATACCAGCAAGCAAACCTAAGCCTAGTCCAGCCCCTATGCCTGCGCCTGCACCTTCTCCTCTACCTGTGCCTAAGCCTTCACCGTAGCGAGCTTCGCCTAGGGCTTCTCCTGCCGCTACTGCTTCTTCCACAGCAGCGTTTCCAGCCGCAACAGCATCAGATAACTCTGTTTTACCAGCAGCTATAGCGTCTTCTAAAATTTGTTCAGAAGTAGTAATTTGATCTTGTAATAACTCTTGATGCTGCTCTAAAGCATCTGCTAAAGCCTGATTACCTTGTTCTACAGCAGCTTCTCTAGCGTCATTAGCTTCCTGTAAACTAGTTTGTAGATTCTCTACTGTAGTTGTTAGGTCAGATACTGAAGTATTTAAAGTATCAATATCTTCTTGTTGAGCCGTAGATACTTCTCTTTGCTCTGCTAAGTCTTCCTGTGTAGACTCAAGCGTAGTCCTAAGAGTGTCAGCAACTTCTCTTTCTGTTTCAAGACTTGTTTGCCCTTGATTCCATACCTCTAAAAGTGTAGGAATAACTTCGTATACAGGTGCTTCAACAGGCTCTCCAGTTACAGGGTCAAGGACAACATCTTTAGGTCCTTCTATAACTTCACCTGTCATAGGGCCATCTGCCAACAAACGGTCACGCTCTTGAGTAAGAGCTTCTACCATGTCTGTATTACCTGTAGCTTCTGCGTACTCTATAGCTTCATTTAGTTGACCAGTAAGAATATCATCTCTAACTTCTGAACGTGCTGCGGCTAAATCTTCTTCCCCAAATGGAGTAGTATCTATAGTGCTTGTAAAAATGTCTTCTTGTTCTGGTTGTGGCTCTGTTACTACTTCTTCTTCTGGTTGTGCTACAGCTTCTGGTGCTGGGGCTTCTCCACCACCGCCTCCAGTATCTACTGTTTCTTCTGGCTGTACAACAACAGGAGGAGCAATGTCTTCTTCAAACTCCTCTGGTGGTTCAATAGGTTCTACTTCAGATGTAACAGGAATATCCGTTAACTCTGGAACATCTACTGTTGTAGTTGGAGGTTCTTCACCATCTTGTATTGCTTCAAGTACATCATCTAAAGTAATAAGAGGATCGCTTACAGTTACTTCTTCTTCTTCTTGCTCAGGGGCAGTAATAGCAGATGCTGCAAGATTAAGAACATTAGGATTAAAAACAGGACTAATAAGGTCTGTAGCGCCTGACAACACCCCTGAAGGAGAACCACCTGAAAAAGTTATGTTACCGGATGCATCAATTATTGTGTCTGTAGCTGGGCCTCCAGCAGCACCTGCAACAAAATCTCCTGCTAAAGTTGTTCCTCCGCTAATTAAAGCCGCTTTCAGGGCTTCCTGAAGGTCAGCGCCTTGTAGCCCTGCTGATGCTGCACTAGCCAGTGCGCTAGATAAAACAGCATTAGCAGTTGTTCCTGCTGCTGCAATACCTGTTGATGCTAATACACTACCTGCCGCTGGCCCTAATGCAGTGGATAAAACTATTGTAGGGAATGCTCTAGCTACTTGTTCAAAGAGGTTAGGCTTGTCTACCTTTATTGTTCTAATTTCACCATAGCTAAAAGGGTCATATATATACTCAGACCCTCTGCTGTCGTATCTAATAGGAGTTACATCGTACTTGTAGTACAGAGCCTGTAACATTGGATCACGTTTATAGGCTTCTTGTAAAGCGTCTTGATAGTTAAAACCCTCTACTGTTTGTAAGTAAGATACTTGCTCAGCTAGGATAGGCTCTACAAGAGAATGAAACTCTGCTAGTTTATCTCCTGATGAGCCTGTGTATTTTTCAAGTTTGCCTCCAAACCTACCTAAATCTTGTTCAGTAGGTGTTATTTCATACCCATAGTAATTACTAAGAGCAGAGGCCATGTCGGATGAATTTTCTAAATCACCAATGTTTGAGTAAGCAGATACAGCAGTTTCTGTTGTAGCTGGAGACGTAAAGTCTCTTAGGTAGTCAGGGGCATCTACATTAGCAAAGTAAAAAGTAGGGTCTACTTGTATACTGTCTGGTGGAGCACCTGCTCCTGACATAGTGCCTTCTCCACCTATAAGGTCAAATGGAGAATAAACATTACCTATATCTCCTAAAGTAGTCCTAAAGGTAGCATTGTAATAGTCATCTACCCTATCAACATCATCAATATCAAAGTAATCTGCACCTGAAAACAAAGAATTTCGATAGTCGCTTATTGCAGCCCCTAAGTCAGCGTAGCCCCCTGAAGCTACTTCTGTAATAGAAGGAGCAGGAGCAGCTACAGGAGCAGCTACAGGAGAAGGTGTAGAAGTAGGAACAACAGGAAAACGAGGGCTAAACAATCCTGCTGGCAGTGTGCTAAAATCTATATCAGGCTCAAACACTTATTTCTTACCCCAAGCAGATACACTTTTAATACCGAAGCTGGCAGCAATAGCCGCTGCTAAGAAGCCTTTATAGTAGTCAGGCATAGAATTAAGAACAATAAAACCTTCTTGTACATAGGGAACTAGACTAGGAATAAAAGCGCCTATTAGAGGTAGGCTAAGGATAACAGCAAACCACTCATCTTTCCATGAGGACTGTGATGCACTGGCTTGTTGAGACTCCCAATCAGCGTCAGTGTTAATCTTACGCATCTTGGATTCGTGGACAGCTTGTTTTTCAGCAGCTTTATTTTTAAGGAACGTACCGACTAAGTTAGAAACAGGCCCAATCAACGCTTGTAACATAATACTATCCTTAAAGATAAAGCTAAGGGGCCACCATAGCAGCCCCCAGCTAAACAGTTGTTACTTAGGAACAACCAAGGTCAAACCTGACTCAGGACGAAGTACAGCAACGCCATACAGAGTGTCTGAGGTAAACAGGTTGGCAAGAAACTCTTGCTTGTACTGAGTCTGTGAGCGTACACCCAGTTGCTCAGCCATTACAATTGCATCCTTCTGGAACAATAGTGCGCCCAGAGAGTCTACAGCGGAAGAAGAGTTATCGCTAGCAGCTTCAACAACAGGGCAGTTGGTGCTAACAAATACGTCAATGCCGTACAGTTGACCAATCTGACCATTGGTGACTTGACCGTTGTTTACGAAGTCAGAGCTTACGTAACGATCAATACCCATGATGGTGTTGCGTACTGAAGGAGGAATAACAAAGCAACGGTTTTCCATTGGTACGTCTTGATCGTCCAACTTCTGAATGATGCCACGGAAACCAGCGTCGGTAAATACGTCAGCAGGAACAACCGTGTCAGCAGTATAGGTAGACAGGCCATTAGAGGCATCTACGAAGAACGTACCAGCATTGTTCAGGTAAGTTGTAGAAGACGTACCTGAAGTACCAAGGCCAGTAGCCAAGCTGTGCAGGTCGGTGTCAACTTGCTTTGCCAAAGCGTAGCCAGCATCTTCCGTATAGAATTGACGCAGTGAGCTAAGCGCTTGTACGTCGGTGATGTCTTCAATCAAACGAGAGTACTCGAAGTGCTTGTTGATTGAAATTTGTACTTCGCTTTCCGTAGCGTTCTGTACCGTTACAGCAGTGTTCTCTGCTTTAGCGTGTGCATCACCACGGACAGGCTTAGGCACATGGATCGTGTCGCCTTTCTTGCCAGCCATAGACATCTTCTTGACAAGGTTTGCCAAGACAAGGTTCTTCTGGTATGCAGCAACAATCTCATCACTCCAAATTTCTGGAATGAAAGTAGCTGCGCTAGTGTTGTCAACGAACCCGCCAGTTGCGGGATATGTGGAATCAGTCATAATAAATATCTCTTTTTAAGGTTTGTTATCTGACCCTCTTTTCCTCATACGCCTTCATAATCTCTGGTTGTAGAGCAGCGTAACGGTCAGGGTCGGTTCTCATAAGGTTAATAATGTCTGCGCGTCTATAGATCTTCTTAGGGGCTGATTCAGTACTACCACGAGCATTGCCTGTGGAAGCTGCCTTAACTGATTGTTTACGAGCTTGTTGCTCTACAGCGGCAGTTTGCTGTACGATATTCTGTCTCTCTTTCCACAAGCTAAATAGCTCATCGGCAGATTCGTGATCGTACTGCTGGTCTGCTGCTACAAACAGTTTAGTCCTAACATTGGATGCTTTAATCCACTCAGCAAAATTAGCGTCTTGTAGTATCTGTTGCATGTCAGGATGCTTACGTTGTAGCTCTGACAGTGCAGTACTTTGCTTATATTGTTGAGTGAGTGCTTCAGCTTCCTTAATCTTAGGATGGTTCTGGATAGCTCTGTCTACAGCTTTATCAGGGTCTGTAAACCAATCTACTTCTTCGACTTGTTGGGGTGCTTCTTGTTTATCTTCAGTGAGTTGAGTCTGGATATACGTATCTACAACCTTACGTAGCTCACCTACTTCAGAACTTTGTCTGCCCAATAGCTTCTCAGCTTCTTGGTGCATCTGTACAAGTTCTTCAGCAGACTTGCCTTTGTACTTGTCGGGTATTTCAGGTTCCTGTACTTCTGTAGGAGTTTCCTGTTGTTCCTCTACTTGTGCAAACATGTCTAGTTGTTCTACGTCTTTATTATCCTGTTGACGCTCAGGTTCAATAATCTTAGCCATTATTAACTCCGTACCTTAGTATTGTGGAGATGTTTAGTATGAAGGTTCTCTAAGAGGTTTGCCTTCTCTCATGTGCCATGTGTTGTTCTCTCTTTTTAACCCACCTATCGTGAGCATCAGGAAAGTCTCCGCTGATACCCTCTAAGTTGGACCTTACAGGAGAGATAACACGTTTAGCGTCCAAGCCACAACTGCACCTAGAAGTTGTGACATCAGACTTAACTAAATCTTCAAACAGTTGTCCACAAGGACATCTAAAATCAAACAGCCTCATCTAGTGCTTCCGCATCAGTATCTTCACCTGATTCTGCTTCTGCATGAGCGTTGTCAATCTGTGTTTCAAGATTCAATATGGTTGCTAGGATAGCTAACTGACCTTTGCGAAAGTTCAAGTTATCGTTATCCGTAGTAAGTTCTACTGAGTTGATCTGTGCAACATTACCGCTTAGGTCAGAGATTAGCTGTTTCCAGCCTTCTGAACGAAACATAGCAAAGTAATTGTTGAAGTAAGTTTCTAACTCTTGAGTCATTGTATTTTGCCTTTGTTAAAGAATACTTAATGTACGTTAAAGTACATATCTATTATATCATACTTTTTCGTATTTGTCAAGTGTTTTTTTAACTAAATGTTTTTATGACTATAGTTAGTACTCCAGCAGCTATTAAGCCACCAATAAGGAAAGTAACACCTCCTACTAGTACTTGATGTAGTAACACATCTCTTTCTTTTTTCTTACGGGCCAGCATAGACAAATGCTGTTTACGGGCATGCTCTTGTTCTGATTTAGCTTTCTTAAAGTCCTCAAGTAGTTGTGGGTCCAGCATAGCAAGCAAATCATTAACGTCTTTCCAGTAGCGTTCATAGGAACGACGAATCATCTGCAACTTGAGTATTTCATTCTGACTAAGGGGTTTGAAAGTGCTGCTTTTTCTTTCAACCTCAAAAGTGTTTAAGGCTTCCCCAAAGTCAGAGATGGTTCCCATAAGCTGTTGCATACCAGAACCTGTCTCATTGGCTTGTTTTATCAAACCATTGAGTGAGGTTAAAATTGCACTGGCTGCTGCAACAGATTCAATAACCATTAGCGGCCTCTACGAGTACCCATTTTTTTCTTAGTGCCGCCCATCATTGGCTTCTTTTTCTTTTTACCATTCATTGCTTTCTTACCGTAACTCATTCCATAACCGGGCATATTATTTTCTCCTTGATTTAGCACCAGAACATTTCCAACGCTTACGCGATAAATTGTTTGGTGTGTTAGGGTCATTTTGTTTACTTTTAGGTAAACGCTTTTTAATTCCTAAAGATCTAGCACAGTAGCTATCACCTTTACTGGTTCCCGGCTTTACTCGTGGGCCGCCGCCCTTAGCTGAGCCAGCTTGACCGTAGGAAACTTTTTTACCGCTAGAAGTTACTTTAACTCTAGCTTTACCTTTGCGTGGACTAGGCATTACGCCGCCTTCTTGTTCGGTAATTTCTTAACATTTTTTTCCTCTAACTCTTTAATCTTAGATTCTAGTTCGTCAAACTTCTTGTTAATTTGCTCTACTATCTGAGTTAGCTCTGTACGTGTTACGACCATCAATTTATCCTTGTTGCAGTCTAAGGGGTTGACTTGGTTGCTGTGGTTGCTGTGGTTGTTGTGAAGGTTGATTTTTTAAGTCAATCTCTTTCTCTTTCAAGAATGTTTGAGCAATCTTCATGCGACGCTCAAACTCCTTGTCCTCTTGGTCACCTGCCTTTAGGTTAGCGGTGACTGCCTTAATTTGGTCAATCTGTAGCTCTTGTGGTGCAAGCTGTGTCTCTACAGTAATCTTTTGCGCTCTAGCTTGAGACTCTGATGCTTGACCGTTGAGTGCTGCTGTCTGTGACTGCTGGAAGGCCATCTGTGCCTGTGCAGCCGCCTGTTGCATTTGCTGTTGTTCAGGCGTAGGCTGTGATGCTTGCTCTGCCTGAGCTAGTTTAGCCATTAGTTCTTCACGGTTAGACAGGTTCATGTTGTCAATGATTGACTGAATCACAGTGTTGTACAGTGGAGAC
>Ga0213867_1001313_pt1 | contig 11073 bp, 11 predicted proteins | sample PICome_12_FD_160120 | JGI IMG/M metagenome (GOLD analysis project Ga0213867, IMG submission 160120) | Coastal seawater microbial communities near Pivers Island, North Carolina, United States - PICO540 | ecosystem: Environmental > Aquatic > Marine > Coastal | place: USA: North Carolina... | reverse complement strand
AATGTCATCTTTCTTGACGAGTTCGCGTTCATCCCGAATCACATTGCTGATGACTTCTTTGCCTCTGTTTATCCTACTATTTCTTCTGGACAGAGCACAAAGGTAATCATTGTTTCTACCCCTCGTGGTATGAATCACTTCTACCGTATGTGGCACGATGCGGAGAGGAATAAAAACGAGTATGTACCTACAGACGTTCACTGGTCTGAAGTTCCTGGCAGGGACGAGCAGTGGAAAGAACAGACAATTGCAAACACTTCAGAAGCACAATTCAAAGTTGAGTTTGAGTGTGAATTCTTAGGATCGGTCAATACGCTCATTAATCCAGCAAAACTTAGAAATCTTGTATATGAAGATCCACTAAAAAGAAATGCTGGTCTTGACATTTACGAAAATCCAAGGGAAGAACATAATTATTTGATTACTGTTGACGTTGCTCGCGGATTGGGTAATGATTATTCCGCATTCATTGTTTTTGATATTACGGAATTTCCTTACAAGGCCGTAGCAAAGTATAGGAATAATGAGATTAAACCTATGCTATTTCCAAACATCATTTTTGATGTTGCTAAGGCATATAATGAGGCGTGGTTGTTGATAGAAGTTAATGATATTGGAGATCAAGTAGCAAACATTCTCCATTTTGATTTGGAATACGAAAATGTTCTTATGTGTGCGATGAGGGGTCGTGCGGGACAAGTTGTTGGTTCTGGTTTTAGTGGTAAGAAGTCTCAACTTGGCGTAAGAATGACTGCGGCAGTTAAAAAACTAGGGTGCTCTAACCTCAAGACTCTTTTAGAAGATGATAAATTGTTGACAGTTGATTATGATATCATATCAGAACTTACAACATTTGCTCAGAAGCATAATTCATTTGAAGCAGAAGAAGGGTGTAATGATGACTTGGCAATGTGTCTTGTCATATTCTCTTGGTTGGTAGCACAAGACTACTTCAAAGAAATGACAGACAATGATGTTCGTAAGAGAATATATGAAGAACAAAAAAATCAGATCGAACAAGATATGGCACCATTTGGTTTTATCTTAAATGGTGTCGATGATGAAACGGAATTTGTAGATTCTAATGGGGATAGATGGTATACAGATGAATACGGGGATATGTCTTATATGTGGGAATATAAGTGATGGACTTTGACGATCAGGTAGAATTAGAACATTTACTATTTTTTGATCGCAAATGTAGAGTATGTGGAGAAGTTAAAAATTTGATAGAAGATTATTATTTGACAAGAAAAGGTAGAAAAACTCTACCGTCAGCGTATTCTTATGAGTGTAAAGAATGTACTGTAAAAAGAGTGGTTGTTGGTAGAATGACTACCAAAATATTCGATAAGTGGGAATATCCTGACTGGTAGATTTGTTCACGCACTGTTTCCCCACTGGAAATACCCCTTTTCCTAAATATTTTTAGATAAATTTGGATTGCGAGGACAAACAAGATGCCATTAAATTTAGCATCTCCTGGTATTTTGGTAAGGGAAGTAGACCTTACAGTAGGAAGAGTTGATCCAACTTCTGCGAGTATTGGAGCTATCGTGGCACCCTTTGCTCAAGGTCCAGTCGATCTTCCTACACTTGTTGAGAACGAACAGGACTTACTTAACGTTTTCGGTAAACCATACTCAAATGATAAGCACTATGAGCACTGGCTCACTGCCTCTTCATTTTTAGCATATGGTGGATCACTCAGAGTCGTCAGAGCTGATGACACTGGTATGTTCAATGCTCAAAACGTTGGTGTTGGAACTAGCGTAAAGGTGAAGAGTATTGAGCATTACGAACAGCTTGGTTACGATGAGACTCCTATCACCAGTGCCATTGTTTCTGCAAAAAATCCCGGATCCTGGGCAAATGGACTGAGAGTTGGTATTATTGATGCCAAGGCAGATCAAAGATTCACAGGCGTAAATACAGCAGATGTAACAGTTGGTCTTGCAGTAACTCAGGCAGTTCCTGCTAATACTGTTGTAGTTGGTGTTGGAACTACCTCAACATTAGATGGATATTTTAGAGGAGTTGTAACTGAGGTTGGTAATTCTACACTTGATGTAAAACTCGTTCATCATGTTTCATCAGGAGGCACCGTAACATCTGTAGAATATCAACCATCCGGTGTTTATGCATTTAGTGGTTTGGGAATTGGTTCTAGTTCTCTTGATGTTGGTGCTGGATCTACCGTTCTTACATCTGGTTCCGTTGTAGATTGGTTTGATCAACAGACTCTTACATTATCTTCATCAACAACTATTGGTTGGAATCAACTTGCAAATCGTCCTGGAACTTCTGAGTACGCCGCTGCAAGAGGATCTAAAAATGATGAAGTCCATGTCGTCGTTATTGACGGTTTAGGAAATATCACAGGTAATGCTGGAACAGTTCTTGAGAAGCACTTGAGTCTTTCTAAGGCAAAAGATGCTGAGTTCTCAGTTGGTTCTCCTTCTTATTGGAACGCTTACCTCAAAACTAATTCCGAATATCTTTTTGGAGGAACTGTTGGCGTTAGTAGCACGACCACTGGAACTGATGTTGGCATTGTAACCACTGGATTTAGTGGAATTACAACGGGTCTGGTCTCAGACATCGGATGGAACCAAGATGCCGAAGGAATTACTTTTGGTGGTCTTGGATCTCAAAATCTCACTCTGGAAGGTGGAAAAAATTATAGTGGTGTGTCTACCGTAACGTCAACCAATGCTCTGAATGCAGATTTAGGGAAATTAGTTTCTGGATATGGATTGTTCGAGAATACTGATAACTATGAAGTGGATTTCATTTTGATGGGATCTGCATCATATGCTAAAGAGAATGCACAAGCACTCGCTAATAAGTGCATTGCTGTAGCAGAGGCAAGAGGTGACGCACTTGCATTCATCTCTCCATATAGAGGCGCAGCAATTTCGGATACTAGTGACGATACTGCAGTAAATATCTACTCTGCAAATGACATCACTGATAGAGTAGTTAGTTTCTATGCTCCTATCACATCTTCAACTTATGCCGTATTTGATAGCGGTTATAAGTACATGTATGATAGATTTGCAAACACCTTCCGCTATGTTCCTCTAAATGGAGACATCGCTGGAACTTGTGCGAGAAACGATTCCGTCAACTTCCCATGGTTCTCTCCAGCAGGAACATCAAGAGGAGCAATTCTCAATGCGGTAAAACTTGCCTATAATCCTTCCAAGATTCAGAGAGATAGACTTTACTCCGCAAGAGTAAATCCTGTCATCTTCTCACCTGGTTCTGGAATTGTTCTCTTTGGAGATAAGACTGGATTTGGTAAGTCCTCCGCATTCGATAGAATTAACGTCCGTCGTTTGTTCATCTATCTCGAAGATGCGATTTCAGCTGCCGCTAAAGATCAACTCTTTGAATTTAACGATGAGATTACAAGAACCAACTTTGTAAATATTGTTGAACCATTCCTTCGTGATGTTCAGGCAAAAAGAGGAATCTTTGATTATGTCGTTATTTGTGATGAAACAAATAACACTGCTGCTGTAATCGACAATAATGAATTTGTCGCTGATATATACATTAAACCTGCAAGGTCGATTAACTTCATCGGTCTTACATTTGTTGCCACCAGAACTGGTGTTTCTTTTGAAGAAGTAATTGGTAACGTTTAATTAAATCAGAGGTTTAAAGAACTATGGCAACCCGTCAACAAGTAAACAACATTCCACTCAGAAAAATCACTGATTTTAAGAGTAAATTATCTGGTGGTGGTGCAAGACCCAATCTTTTTGAAGTTGAATTAGGATTTCCATCTGCAGTAGGTATCGACAACGATACCCTGCAGAAATCCAGATTCCTGGTAAAAGCAGCAGCACTTCCTGCATCAACTGTCGCACCTATCGACGTTCCTTTTAGAGGAAGAGTTCTCAAGGTAGCAGGAGACAGAACTTTCGAAACCTGGACAATTACAGTTCTCAACGATGTTGATTTCTCAATTCGTTCAGCATTCGAAAAATGGATGAACACAATCAACAAAATGGATGATGCTACTGGACTTACAAATCCAGAGTCATATCAATCTGATGCTTTTGTATATCAGTTAGGTCGTGATGGTGGAATTCTTAGATCTTATAAGTTCTATGATATTTTCCCAACTAATATTTCAACAATTGACCTGAGCTATGAAACCACTGATACCATCGAAGAGTTCACTGTAGAACTTCAGATTCACTGGTGGGAAGCATCGAAGGGAACATCTCCATTTGCTGGTGGAGAAGACATCGCCTAAATAGTAAAATAACACAGTCTAGTCAAGATTATAATGGCAAAACTTTTTGGTTTTTCAATTGAGGATAAAGAAAAAAAATCCGCTTCTATAGTGTCCCCCGTTCCTCAGTCAAATGAGGACGGGGTTGATCATTATATTAGTAGCGGATTTTATGGTCAATATGTAGACATCGAAGGTGTATATAGAACTGAATATGATTTAATTAAAAGATATCGTGAGATGGCACTTCACCCAGAATGTGATGGTGCTATCGAAGATGTTGTTAATGAAGCAATCGTTAGTGATCTTTATGATTCTCCTATTGAAATTGAATTATCTAATCTCAATGCTAGTGACAAATTAAAGAAGGTAATAAGAGAAGAATTTAAAAAGATTAAAGAAATTTTAGATTTTGATCGAAAGTCTCACGAAATTTTCAGAAATTGGTATGTTGATGGAAGACTTTATTATTTAAAAGTGATTGATATCAAAAAACCAGAAGAAGGAATTAAAGAACTGAGATATATTGATCCAATGAAGATCAAGTATATCAGACAGGAAAAGAAAAAGGAAGGTGAGCAAAGATTAGTAAATCTTAGACTTCAGTCAGAACAAAAAGTTGCAAATCCAGAAATTGATGAGTATTTTCTTTATACTCCAACACCAAATTATCCAACCATAGCAGGATCTCAACAAAAGAATGCAATTAAGATTGCTAAAGATTCTATCACATATGTAACCTCTGGTCTTGTAGATAGAAACAAAGGATCCGTTCTTTCTTATCTTCATAAAGCAATCAAGGCTCTCAATCAACTTAGAATGATTGAAGATTCTTTGGTTATCTATAGATTATCACGCGCACCAGAGCGTCGTATTTTCTATATTGATGTTGGCAATCTTCCCAAAGTAAAGGCAGAACAATATCTTCGTGATGTTATGATGCGTTATCGTAACAAGTTGGTTTATGATGCTAACACTGGCGAAGTCCGTGATGATAAGAAATTTATGAGTATGTTGGAAGATTTTTGGCTTCCTCGCCGTGAAGGTGGTAGAGGAACAGAAATCTCCACACTTCCTGGTGGACAAAATCTTGGCGAACTTGCAGATATTGAATATTTTCAAAAGAAACTCTATAGAGCACTTGGAGTTCCCGAATCAAGAATTGCTGCAGATGGTGGTTTCAATCTCGGCCGTTCTTCTGAGATTCTGAGAGACGAACTCAAGTTTGCTAAGTTTGTTGGACGTTTGAGAAAAAGATTTGCTCAAATGTTCAATGATATGTTGAGAACGCAATTGATTCTCAAGAACGTCGTATCTCCAGAAGATTGGGAAATGATCGCTGATCATATCCAATATGATTTCCTGTATGATAATCAGTTTGCAGAATTAAAAGAAACCGAAATGCTCAATGAGCGTCTTGGTATTCTTGCAACTATCGAACCTTATATTGGCAAATATTATTCCACCGAATGGGTTCGCAAAAAAGTTCTCCGTCAAACTGATACAGAAATCATTGAGATGGATGAGCAGATTGAGCAGGAAATTAAAGATGGAATTATTCCTGATCCAAGCACAATTGACCCAATCACTGGAGAACCATTACCACAAGAAGGTGACCCACAAATGTTGGGTGATGTTCCAATGGAACCGGAAATTAATGGGTCCGTAACACAGGTTAAGGAACCCAAAGGTGGGGAAATATAAATAGACAATATAGATATTATAAAACTTTATGGAAGAAATTGTAAATTTGATCGGATCTGATGCCTCCGCTTCGGATATTAGTGACCAAATTAAAAATGCTCTTTATTCTAAAGCAGCAGAAAAAATTGACGCTATTCGTCCAACTGTAGGAGCATCCTTGTTTGGTGACAATCAATCATCTGAGGAAGAAGAATAATGTCAAGAACTAGATTAATTGGTGATGAAGTTGCATTAGGAACTGATGCAGCAAATGGATCTAGCATATCAAATGCTACTGTCGTTAGATTATACAATGGGGTTGGTAGCACTGCTGTAGTAAGTATGGCAAGCACTGTTGGTGCTGCAGATACAGTTTCTTTCAGTATGCCTGCTGGCCATGTTGAATTATTGGAAAAAACGGCAAGTTATGTTATCTGGGCAGATAGTGCCGCAGTAAGAGCAACCAAAGTAGGATTCACTGGATAAAAAAATGAAACTCATCACAGAAGAAATCTCAAACGTACAGATTATCACCGAAGGTAAAGGTGCTAATAAAAAACTGTATATTGAGGGAGTTTTCCTTCAAGGAGACATTAAAAACCGCAATGGTAGAATGTATCCCATGGAAACTCTTTCCCGTGAAGTAAAGAGATACAATGAAACTTTTGTTGCTAAGGGGCGTGCTCTAGGGGAACTTGGTCACCCTGATGGTCCTACCGTAAATCTTGATCGTGTTTCTCACAAAATTACTTCGCTTGTTCAAGAGGGAAGTAATTTCAGAGGTAAGGCACAGATTCTGAATACTCCTATGGGCAAGATTGCATCTTCACTTCTTGATGAGGGCGTAATGCTCGGAGTTTCTTCTCGTGGTGTTGGTTCACTCAAGATGACCAATGAGGGTCATAAAGTTGTCGGTGAAGATTTTATGTTAGCAACTGCTGCTGATATCGTCGCTGATCCTTCTGCTCCTGATGCTTTTGTTCAGGGAATTATGGAAGGAAAAGAGTGGGTTTGGGAAGGTGGAATCCTTCGTGAACAACTCGCAGAACAGACCAAGAAGAGAATTAACACTCTTGTTGACCAAAAAAGACTCGAAGAGCATAAACTTGACCTGTTCAAGACTTTCCTCCTAGATCTGTAATTTATAAATAAATATAGATTATACAAAAATCTAAATAAATCAAATGTCCGTTGGTAGCAATTTACAAGAAATGGAAAACGTAGTAACGAAAGGCGCTGCTAAAGCTGACTCAATGCCAAAATTAACCACAGGTATTCCTGATGGTCAAAGCGGTTCTTGGGAAGACCTTGGCGGCCCTACTCCAGAAAACTATAAGTCCGATGACAATTCGGCAAAACTCAAGGAACCTTCTATTGCAACAGTCGCAGACGTTGTAAAAAGAGGTGCTAAACCTGCTGAGCCAATGCAAAAAATGGCAAGCCCAGTTAAGGAAGAAGAGGAGATTGAGGGAGAAGTAGTTTCCGAAGACGAAATCTCTGAAGAAGAAATCGTTGCAGAAGAAGAAACTACTGAAGAAGAGGTAGTTTCTGAAGAGGAAGAAGTCGTTGCTGAGTATGATATCGAAGAAGATATCAATGCACTCCTTCAAGGCGAAGAACTCTCAGAGGAATTCGAAGAAAGAGCACGCACCATTTTTGAAACTGCTATCAAAGCAAAAGTTTCAGAAATTCAAGAAGAATTAACTGCACAATATGAGCAAGCACTTGAGGAAGAAGTTACTTCCATTAAGGAAGAACTGACCGATAGAGTTGATGCTTATCTTGAGTATGTTGCTGCTGAGTGGGTAACTGAAAATCAACTCGCAGTCGAAGCAGGACTCAAGACTGAAATGACCGAATCATTCCTCACTGGAATGAGAAGTCTTTTTGAAGATCATTATGTATCAATCCCTGAAGAGAAATATGATGTACTCTCTACTATGGTAGAGAAATTAGATGAAATGGAAGATAAACTCAACGAGCAAATTAAGTCAAATATTGCTCTCAAACAAAGATTAGCCGAGTCGGTCGCAGATACGATCTTCTCAGAAGTATGTGAAGGTCTCGCACTTTCACAGAAAGAAAAACTCGCTTCTCTTGCAGAAAATGTTGAGTTTGATAGTGAAGACACCTATCGTGAGAAACTGGTTGCACTGAGGGAGTCATACTTCCCAGCAAACGCCGGTACTCAAAGAGACAAGTCAGAGAACATTTCTGAGGGAACTGAAACTGAATATTCAGCTTCATCACCTTTAATGGAATCATATCTGAATACTCTGACCAGAGTTTCGAAAAAGTGATTTTTATATCATAAGTCAAACTAAAACTTTTAAGAGGTAAAATTCAAATGCAAGGTTTCAATGCTGAACACCTGCAGGAGAAGTGGGCACCTATCCTCAACCACGAGGGACTCGGTGGCATCCAAGATGCACACAGAAGAATGGTAACCGCAGTTCTCCTGGAGAACCAAGAAAAAGCAATCCGTGAGGAAAGAGAATTCCTCTCCGAGGCTCCAACCAACGCTGCTAACGCCGCTGGTGCTAGCACTGGTTATACCGCTGCTGGCGGTCAGACCGTTGCTGGTTTCGACCCCGTTCTGATCTCCCTGATCAGACGCTCAATGCCTAACCTGGTCGCTTATGACCTCGCTGGCGTTCAACCAATGAACGGTCCTACTGGACTCATCTTCGCAATGCGTTCACGTTACAGCACTCAGTCTGGTAACGAGGCACTGTTCGACGAAGCAGATACCAGATTCTCTGGTGCTCGTGACATTAACTTCACCGTAGACACCACAACTGGTATCGGTACTACCGCTGCTCAAACTGGTGACAACCCCGCTGTTCTGAATGATACCGGCACCTATAATAATGGTGCTGGAATGGCAACCGGTGACTCTGAAGATCTCGGCGCTGGTAACGGCAGAGACTTCAACGAGATGGCATTCTCAATCGAGAAAGTCACCGTCACCGCACAGTCAAGAGCACTGAAGGCTGAGTACTCCTTGGAACTCGCCCAGGACCTCAAGGCAATCCACGGTCTGAACGCTGAAGCAGAACTGGCAAACATTCTCTCCACTGAGATTCTTGCCGAAATCAACCGCGAAGTCATCAGAACCATCTATCGTGCTGCTGAGCCTGGTGCTCAGGATAACGTTGCTAGCGGTGGAACTTTCGACCTCGACGTTGACTCCAACGGTCGTTGGTCTGTTGAGAAGTTCAAGGGTCTGATCTTCCAAATCGAGCGCGATGCCAACGCTATCGCACAAAGAACTCGTAGAGGGAAGGGCAACGTCATCATGTGCTCTGCAGACGTTGCTTCTGCACTGACCATGGCAGGCGTTCTCGATTACACCCCTGCTCTCAACGCTAACCTGAACGTTGATGACACCGGTAACACCTTCGCTGGTGTTCTGCAAGGTAAGTATCGTGTTTATATCGATCCTTATTCGGCAAACACTGGTGCTGCTGGTGCTGGTTCTCAGTACTACGTTGTTGGTTATAAGGGTTCTTCACCTTATGACGCAGGTCTGTTCTATTGCCCATACGTTCCTCTTCAGATGGTTCGTGCCGTTGGCGAGAACACCTTCCAGCCTAAGATCGGCTTTAAGACCCGTTACGGTATCGTTGCTAACCCATTTGCAAACGCTGGTGCCGCTTCTGGCGCTGTTGCCGATAACGGTGTTCAACTCAACTCGAACCGCTACTACAGAAGAGTTCGCGTTCTCAACCTTATGTGATTCATTTCCACAAGGTTTATCAGGGGACCCCAAAAGGGTCCCTTTTTTTATCTAAATAAAAATAAAAATGGCTTGCAGTTTTCCAAATCAGATAGAGAATAGAAATTTTCTATCGCCCATTGGATTTAAATTCACATTAGCAAAAGAACCGAAAGTATCCTTCTTTTCAAATTCTGCGAGAATACCAGAAATTAATTTGGGAACTGCTATTCAACCAACATATCTTAAGGACTTGGATGTTCCTGGAGATAAGTTAACTTATGGTGATTTTTCTTTAAGATTTTTGGTCGATGAAAATATGGAAAACTACATGGCAGTCCACAATTGGCTGACTGGACTTGGATTCCCAGAAACAACTCAACAATTCAAAGATCTTACCACAAACGACGATGGAGTAAGAGATTTGAAGGAACAGTTTAGTGATGGAAGTTTGCACATTCTAAACAGCAACTTTAGAGATGTTGCTATTGTAAAATTTAAAGATTTATTTCCAACATACTTGACATCACTAGAATTTGAAGCAACAGATACTGATGTAAACTACTTTACAGCAGAGGTCTCTTTCAAGTATACTGTATACAATATCTTAGCTGCTGACGGTAGAACACCCTTATGAATCTAGATGAAATTCAGGAGATGTGGCAGAGAGATTCTGTTATTGATCCCGACAACTTACACGATGAATCAATTAAAATCCCCCAACTTCACGCAAAGTATTATACCATATACAACACAATCACTCTTTTGAAAGAGAGAGCAAGAGAGACTTATAATAGGGTCAAACTTGAAAGATATAACTACTACACAGGAAAGGCAGATCCAGAGGTTTATGAGCAAGAACCTTTCCCATATAAGGTTAGAGACAAAGACGCCTTACAGAGGCATATGGACGCCGATGAGAAACTCAATAGGATTGATGTAAAGATTCGATATTATGATGTGATGTTGAGATTTCTTGAGGACATTATCAAGACCATTTCTAACAGAACTTATCAAATCAAAAACTCTATAGAATGGCACAGATTCCAAGCAGGTTTTAATTAAGACAATAAATACCCATAGGTGAAACTTATGGGTTATGTCTCATTTGATTATTTCAAAAAAGAACGAAGTATATCTTCAGGTAAAAGCAGAACCACATATTTACTACGAACTGGCAGACCAGTTTACGTTTGAGGTTCCTGGAGCAAAATTTATGCCCCAATACCGTAACAAGTATTGGGATGGAAAAATACGTTTGTTTAATACCCAGACTGGTGAAATATATGTCGGGTTATTAGATAAACTCACAAAGTTTTGTGAGGATCACGAATATACCTATGAGTTTGCTAATAACAAATTCTATGGTCTTCCTTTTGAGGTTAATGACTTCATCTCAAAGGAAGGTGTCAAGGATTATATG
>Ga0213867_1001311_pt1 | contig 11082 bp, 10 predicted proteins | sample PICome_12_FD_160120 | JGI IMG/M metagenome (GOLD analysis project Ga0213867, IMG submission 160120) | Coastal seawater microbial communities near Pivers Island, North Carolina, United States - PICO540 | ecosystem: Environmental > Aquatic > Marine > Coastal | place: USA: North Carolina... | reverse complement strand
GGCCTTAGTTGTTATGTATTCCAAACGTCAAACCATTGCGCTTATTTTCATCTTTCTACGCTTCTCTTTGCATTCGTACGTTACTCTCCATGTCAACGAGGTTCCACACTGATCTCAAAGATATTCGTGTTCGAGATATGATCTGATATGCTTATATGTTCACATGTTTACTTCGAAAATGGATTACGTGCTACGTGCATGACAGCATGACAGCATGACAGCATGACAGCCCGAGCTCTATGAAAGAATAATTTTATAAACTCAAGCGCTAGTTGGTCTACAGAACCCCCAGAATATTTAAAACCCAAGCGCTAGATTTGGTCATCCGAACTCCCACGCTGCACAAATATAAATGTGTTACATATATTTCTTTTAAACATATTTATGTTGGAGAAGCTTTTAGCACCTGTTTTCTGTGAGACATATGTATGTTAGAGAAGCTTTTTGCACGTGAGTACTTGCGATCCCGGTATTATTTTGTAGACAATCGAGGTTCTCTTTCAAGATATGCGGTCTCGAACCCCCAGTATCGGTAAAGTCTTGAGAAACGTAGAATTCCGTAGAAGGGTCATGGCACGTTCATCAATTCTGTTTCGGTTTATCTTCTACGATTCAATCATATATTTCAAAATATAAGTTTACTTATACAAGATCAATGAATGTTTCGCATTACTCTATGACTCATACCATCGCATCTGTTAAAAAACGAAAATTTGGATTGGACGGATCATCAGAACTTGCGCTTTGTTTCTTCATTTCGTAGTGATTTCTTCTCGTTTACGAGCGCGCGTACATGTGTATTGGTTGTTGCCCTACGTCTTGCCCTCTTTCATCCGATTAAGCGCTTCACGAAAACAGCCATAATTACTTTCTCCGAACCGCACTAATCAATACTTTTACTCAGCAAATATGCCCAATACAAGCCCACCGTCTCTAAACAGGTCGATAATAGATATACCTATAACCGAATTGAAGTCGCCAAATGCCGAAAGGATGGAATATATAAGGTGAGTTATCATGATCGTTGTACGACTGGGATTTCAACATACGGATGTGCTTATGTTGAGCGTTAATTTTCACACAGCCCTGATCATATTGCGAAAAGGTCGCAGTCCCCGTTAGTCTCTCACGTATTGTTATCCAGTGTTGGTTTCGCACCGAGCCAGACAAGGAAATTGATCGTCTCTCGAGGCCGCAGGTGGGAGTTAACTCGTCAGGTGCCGCCAGTTCCGAGGTATGCGCCTCTTGCGAACACACATGTTTCGCTGAACCGAAAAGAAGTATCTCCGCAAACGGTGGCTGATCGCATCAGCATGCATTTTACTTGTGGGAATAATGCAACTGAAAATCAGTTTTATTTCGACTTTTGCGGCGAGAAAGCGAAAGCGAAAGTTTGGACTGAGGATGCTGACGACGAATTTCGAGTACGGATTTACGTGGACGAGGATAAAGACAAGGTCTTGGTTGAAGCTCAACGTTACAGCGGGTGTTCTGTAAGATTTCGCCGGCTGTTTGAGATAATCGTTGCACTCGTGAAAGGTAAAGGAACCACGGTCACAGGATTTGACACGCTTCCATTGCCTAATCCATCAAAGTTGTACGAAGTTTCGGATCACTCCACTGCGAAGCTACCTCACAAATGTCTTGGGAAGGAGAAATCGCATGACTATATTCCTGAACCGACCTTCGTTCTTAGCGAGGATGATGCCAATGATTTGAGTTTAAAGTATTTAAAGTGGATGACTGATTCACGCGTGGGTGACCGAAGGACAATCCAATGTGTAGACGAGTGCGATGCACGTGATACCTGTTGCAAAATCATAAAAGAGAGGAAATCACGACCCAACCGAATATCGACAGATGTTTGCAATAAAAGAAGAAGGGTATCCATGGATGCTTTGTCGAACTCCATAATTGGCTTGTCGAAGAATGGAAAACTACGTTCTTCCGACGTACTGTACTTAAATCGCGAATTGAGGGAACCGATCGAACGTTTTTCTAAAGAAAATGGACCTATCTCCATTAGCGCACAAGCATTATTGAAAAATATTCGCACAGCTCACTCCCTCATGACATAGTATAAAATAAAATGTACCACAACACTGTAATGATTTTTATATTTTCTTCTCCGAATGATTAGACCTTCAGATGGAAACTACGTATACATTCCGTCTTCATTAATTTTCTCCTCGTTTCGGTGGCAAACATGCATCAATAAGAATTGAAAGTTCTTCATGAATGAGAGTATCTTTCATGCCCTATCTTTGTAAGTCGGCATTGATATCATGCAGAAATACCGGTTAGATCATTTTTAAACAGTGTGTGTTATCCTTACACATAATACCTAGTACAAGAGTAGAAGTTAATATAATAAAAGCATACAGTTCAAAAAAAAATGAATATTGTTATTCAATGGAAATTCTTTAAACGAAATAAACATGTATTCATGATAAAAAGTATGAAAATTGTTGTCAACGAACTATGTGTTATCGACACCACAGCAGTAATACCGGTTAGATCATTTTTAAACAGTGCGTGTTATCCTTACACATAATGAATATTGTTATTCAATGGAAATTCTTTAAACGAAATAAAAAAGTATTCATGATAAAAAGTATGAAAATTGTTGTCAACGAACTATGTGTTATCGAAACCACAAAATCAATACTTGTGCATGTATCCGCAACATGTACAACAAGTCGCAGACGCCGCATTATGTACGTACGTAATCTAAAATTTGAACACTCTATAATTTTAAACCTGATACGCCAAACTCCACAAGAACCCTTTTCAAACTCAAGTATCATTGACTTGCTTTACCGAATCCGGACGACATATATTGCAAAAAATTGTATCAACACCGAGATCAAATGTGGCATATGCATCGATGACAAATGGCATCTTTCAATCAAGTGATGGAAATGCCAGAGGCTGTTAGATATGTTCAAAATATGCAATCTCCGGGTTCATTGAAGAGAAAATGATGCCGTACATATTGAATCTTTCGAGTATTGAAATCATACTAATAATTCTTTTCTAGTTTCTGATCCGTTGCCAGATGAAATAGAGAGAATGAAACTTACAATATGAGATTTTTAAAAATGCTACAAGAAATATCCGTGGTCATCACAGTTTCATCTAATTTTATAAATTACATGACTCCGTGAGTCCATTACCTTTCGATTAAATGCTGCGTGAGAGAATGCCCAAAGAAAGTAAGCTATAAGTCCATACTCAACGTGCTGGGTTGCTTTAAAGTAACCATCGTAGTACACTGAACTAGCGTCATCCATAATCAGTATTCCCACTATTGTCCCTACAGCCATCGACGGTTCTCCACAACATACGTTTACGAAGCGTTGAAATAAAACAATCATTCGATACCATGACGATCCTGTGTAATTGTATCGGTCGAAATAGGGCCATGCACATACTTCTATGATGATAAGGAGTATAGATGACAAGGTGGGAATTGCAAAAGCGAATGTGATCAAGCAAAATCCAGGAAAAACTCTTGAAAACTGGGCCGAGTGTAAATTTTTCTCATACATTTCTGTGGACATCTCAAAAAATCCGACATTCCTTGATTTAACTGGTGCTAATTCTGCTATTTCTTCAGAAAAGGTAACCTTGTATATTTTGATACCCGTCAAGAAAACAATGCACCAGTGAACGATCATCACCAATCCGATTGCAACTTTACGAACTATATTCCGATCAAGAACATTCCCTTCTTCATAAGTTTCCTCAGCAATGAGCCCCTCGGAAAGATCATCGGAGCTGAAAGAATGCTCTGTAAAAACCTTCATCTTTGTAGATGACTCCTTGGGTGACCTTTTCTCTAACAGCGGAACGCCAAGATGGTTTTCGCCGTAATAATGACAGTAATTATATGCATTCAGCCATCGGATGAGCTGCCAATTAAGTAGCATTACAGATGGGAAAACAAAGTAGACACTGCAGTAGTAGCACAAATATCCGTAGTAGACAATTTGAGTAATATTTTCTACCACTCCTTCCGGGTTTTCAGGCTAAAAAAAAGGTTTAGCACAATTTCACTTAATACCGACGACACGATTCATTAAAAGAAAGACGTACAGTATAGTAAACCAACTCTATTGAACAAGCCCACGTTACAACTCCTGCAACAATAAACGTGGCGAGTTGAATTCTTGTCAATTGATTCATAATATACAAAAGAAATTGGGAACGTTTGAGATGAGTTAAAACAGGAAAATCACTCTTGCCAAACAAATCCGTACTGTAATACCAAGGCGTGAGTTTCCTTTCTCCGATCCCTTCGTAATACTTGACCGGAGTTAGCATATTAGTATCATAAATCAAGTCAGCCCTTAAATACTTGTAAAATGCCCACATAACATAAGCCAAAATCAACTGACGAACAATTACAAGGGAAAATGAAAAGGCCATCGATAGAGCTATCAACGCAACCTTTGCCCTTAAAGTTTGAGCATTGCTAAAGAACGTTTGCTTATCCAACCGCTTATATATGTCACCCGCCTCATCGAGTACGACGATTTGAGTTCTCTCCTGGGAAAATCCAATTACCAAAAGAGTACTCGAGATCACCCACAAAACGCAACCTATAATAAACACAGTCTTGTGGTTCAAAGGTTGCGACACAGACGTTCGAGGTTGTTCTCTATCTTGTTCACCATGTTCTGGTTGACCATTTGGAATAAGGTTATTATCGGTGAGGTTTAGGGTTGTTTCTGGTTCCTCCATCCTCGCATTGATGTCCAATGAAACAGTGTGAGAATAGATTGGTATCCTTCATGGAATTCTTGTGTTAGATTGCATGCATGGTTCCCAAACGAAATTTCTTTCTCTCTCGCACGAGATTATGATTTACGATTTACGAGTATGCCGCATTCGGGTCGTGTAGCTTTCACGTGTTCAGGTTCCGTATGGCCGGGTTTTGAATTTTGAATTACGAACTTTCGCTCTACGTGCTCTACGCATTTTGAGGTGCATTTTTTGTACTTCGAAGTATCTTTTGTTCCCCCTAAAAAAATCTAAAGATGATGATGACGTAGAAAAATCTTTGGTATCATGGTATCATCATCACAACATCGTATTGTATTTCGAAAAAGAATTCGGAGAACGAAGAAACATATAACCGGTAGTTGAGCAGATGCGCGCACACACACGGAGAATGGATAGAGGATACACGGTCGACTCCCCCATTCACCTTTCTGCCATCTTCCCGGGATTGACAAGAAGTGTTGTTAGTTCTTGATTCTTGGATTTGTACAAAATTTGATGCTCATTCAAGAAGGTGTCATCGATCACAAAAAGTTCGAAGAGGCGAGGTAAAAGACTCTCTTTCACCCCCTCTAGCGTTTGCGTCTGAGATTTTAACGTGTCAAGACTCAAATGCTACCTAAAGAATGATATAGCTTTGGTATTCGATCCATCGGAACAAAATGTTACATATTATGTCAACTACATCTCGCTCACTTCCAAATAGAATGATCAGGGATATGCAATGCGTCGACGTCTGCCTCCTTTGGATACTTCTTTTGCCTCTTCCATAAATAATTCTTTCCGGCCTTTAATTTCTTCAGATGCACACAATCCTATTTTGAGAAAAGTCCAAAATGACGAAAGGTGCAAGAAACCAAAACAACAAAATGAAGACGTAACTTCATCAGTAGAACCTTTAATGTCTCGCCAAATAAATGCATCTACTTTGCAATCGAGTGTACATAACCCCAGTAATCCCTTTCGACAGAGTTTTGTACCTTTAACTTCAACTTCGAAGGATGTTGGAACTGTTGACGGAATTCGGAAAGATTCTGAAGAGAAACCATGTGATGGTCAAAGTAACGATACAACAGGCGACAGGCGATCTAACAACACTTACTTTGAAAAATACGAACCATTAAGCAATACAGATGATGAGACAGTTCAAACACTGGATTCCAAGGCAAAATCTGATATCGAGCGCATACTCAATGATGAATGCAAAACACGGTGTGAATCGGCTTGCAGTGCAAACCTACGCAACAGCTCTCCTGCGGCAAATATAGAAGTCCATACTATACAGAGTATTCATATTCTCATCGTAAGTTGGAATCAACACGCTAAAATGCCATTGTCACGAGATATTGCGAAACATTTGGTCCAGGACCGACCATGTCATTTGATAGTGTTTTCTTCTCAGGAATGCGAGAATACCATTGCCAAGTCATTCTTCTTTCGATCAAAACCTAGATGGGAAACTACAGTTAAAGTAGCTATTGGCCCGGATTATAATGTGCTCAATTCTCGATCTCTCCAAGGAATTCATAGGTACGTTCTTAAAAACAGAAAGAGCAGTAAGTTGTTATGCTAAGGAATGATTAAGTTCCTTTCGTCTTTAGCATTATTTTCGTGCATCATTCAATAAGCTCAATGATTTCAAACGTCAAATCTACTTGTGTTGCCACTGGATTCTTCAACGCTTTCGGAAATAAAGGCGCGATTGGAATTTCATTTCAAATTGGTGCGAACACATTTTGTGTCATAAATGGCCACTTATCATCAGGCCAGTCCGCAGTTAAAAGGAGGATAACAGAGTTTCAACGCATAAACAACATAATTGTAGAGAAACTGGGTCAAAGAAGTGCTAAACATCCATCACGATTTTCAATCAGAACAAATATAAATTTCAGCAAGCATCGTGTAATGCCAACTTGCCTTCGTGTCAATCGCCTTTTTGATTGTTTTGATTTTGTCTTCTGGTCGGGGGATTTGAATTTTCGTGTGAACGCATCTAGATCCATCGTTGATGGGCTTTTAAAGGCGCGGTGTTATGACGTTTTATTAAACAACGATCAACTTTCATTGTTAATGAAAGTTGACCCAAATTTCGCGGGGATACAAGAAGGGCCTATCAATTTTCGTCCTACTTACAAGTATGATTTGGCGTCAGGTAAATATGTTTTGACAACCATATATAATATGAGAAAAATTTAACTTGGTTCGTTATAGAGATGTTTGATACTTCGAAAAAACAACGAGTTCCGTCATGGACTGATCGAATACTTTACAAGGAAAAAAGTTCTTTACAACTTTTGAGTTATGAAAGTGTCGAATCCATTCTAATTTCGGACCACAAGCCCGTTTGTGGATCATTTCTATGCGAGTTGACTTGACCCTATACGAGTACGTTATAGATAAATTAATGAGACTAAGGTATATCCCAATAATATCATCTCCAACACATTCTTTGACAAAGATCGAGGGATTGGTTAGGACGTTATTGTCTTACCTGCAACTTTCAAAAATGTGTTTATTTAACCAATGAAGCGAGGGCCATTGTCACATATAGGATGATGCCAAAGGGGAACATTTCCAGATAGTTTTCTGTTTTTGGTTTCTTTAAAAGGCTTTCCACTCTTGTAGACGATAGGACCATCAAGCAAATCTGGAGGGGGCATAAACCGATCATATTCTAAGTGATCATATTGGACTCGTCGAAGCGAAGAAGACACAAATGATCGATGCCTTTCTTTTCCGAACGTCTTTTGGGAGTTACGTGGAGTGGGTTGAAAATTGTGGACAAAATGACAGATAGAATCAGCTTGAACAGGCTTATCACATCTACCATAATATACTGGCAAATGCCCACTTCTATCCAATCGAACGCTTTTAATAGAATCTAATACATTAAGTTCCTGAGCAGCGTACGATGCTCGAGGCCGTCCAATTAGTTTTCTAGCACGAATGCATGTTTGTTCATCTCCAAAGTCCTTGCTTCTCAAAATAAAAGAGTGGTCATTCACGTCTTCCTTCGAAATCTCCGGCAAAGCTTCGCGATAATCACCAGGAAGAGAAGAAGAATTTGTTTCGGTATTTATTGCGTGATTTAGTACCGATTGGAACTGTTGTGTCATCGGAAAATTGCTTGATTATTTGAATGTCTTCTTTCGATCGAAGATATCATATTCTCGAAATAATTCGTTGCTTCTTAAAGCTTTCCTAATTTCTCAAAATCATAAATTAATAATCCCGAAAACCGTTTTCTAGAGTGGAAAATCATCGATTAATTAAATAGTCTGTTGTTGTGACTTTTTGCATTTAGGTAACCTTCATTTTTTACAAAAGATAAAAAATGAATAATGTACTGGGGCCAAAGTAAATTCATGTAGAGCGTGACACCTTAGGCAATAGCATTCACGAATTAGCATGCCATAAATCTGTTCCTATTACTGATTTCACCTTTTGCTTACGGGATATTACTCGTATTCCTTCTGCTTTCATCCCATAACAGCAAAAGTCGGAAAAATAAGTAATCTCTAATCTATCACCTTTGTGTGCAACAAGCACGGCATCTTTTCTTAGCAAATCAGCCATTTACTCCGAGCGAAATCAAAATTTCTTGACTATAAGCGATAACATCAATATCATTTCTCTTGATATCAGACAATGTGTACTCCTTTAATATTATTGTTGAGGTTACGTAATAGCTTATATCTCTTGCCCACGATATCTCTAGTTCATAAATTTCGAACAATTGGATGCAACATTGTATTGGAATACCAGGTATTTCAAGATACCCGGTATGGTAAGAAGATAGACCCTCTTCGTTTCTGTACGAAAGTCACGTGCAAGCTGAGTCAGTTGAAACTATCTGCTTGCACGAGTCTCAAAATCTTCAGAGCAAGTGTATACCCCAAAGAGAATACAAACCACCGTTACAGTTTTACTCACGTCTCTTTCCTTTGTTTTGTGAAATAAATGCAAGACTTGAACACCGGTGGAGACTGCAGCTCGCACTTCCTTTTTGGAAGAGTTAGATCCTGATTTGATCAGTTATCTCTTGCTGTCATACCAGGAATACTCGTATCACTGCTAATATGAAATATTCAGGAAGCTATCGGGGACTCGTTTCGTTTAAATCATACAACAAACCTAAATGTATGATGCGGTTCCTTCTCAAAGGTCCGAAAGTACGCCGAACACCTTTGAACTATGAATGAGATTACTTGTTAGTGATTTTAGGGCATTATGTGCTGCGTTTAGAAAATCTAGGTCTGGAGGTTGATGCCACAATTGTTGGACAAAGATCCTACCACCCATCGCAGAAACTATGCATGAATAATGGGACTGAAGAATTGACTGACAAATTAAAGGCTTTCAGTGATCCTTACGATGCATCGATCCCGTTGAGAGATAGAGAAGTTTTCATATCTCGAAAAGTGACGGAGAGATCACCTGCTAATTCAAGAGGATTTCGACTTCGATGAAAGATCCGAACGTTCATTCTTTAGACAGTCTTCTCTTTCGAATGCAAATATACACTTGATGAATTTACATATATACTTCGAAGAATGGTAAGAGTTTTAGCTTCTCCGCGAATTAATTTTGGACCAATCAAAACACTCAGTCTTATATATACTATACACATACATGAAGTATAGGACATAAGTCGGAAGCCGCCTGTGCTCCTGTGCAAACTGCCAACGTTTGTTGAAATAAAATTTCGGTATAAAAGAAGATCATAGGGTTCTCGTCAATAACGTTCGGTGTCAACATGCGTATTTCTGTCATATGTGACGACAACGTACTTTCAATACGTGTACGCATGTAATTGCAATACTATGGGACGATCTCTGTACATTTTATGTACAAACAATGTGAGGAGAGGAGGAGAGTGAAACTTCAACATTTCCATATTCGAAGGTTTTTAAAAAAATCTTTCGGTCACCACCACACATCAAGAATACAATTTTTTCTCTTCTTCTCTCTTTTTGCATTGCTACAATCACAAATATTTCTTGAATAATTCTTATTTGAATCTGGTAAGTCCAATATCAACGCCATTCAGAAACCTCTTCTAGATGTTATTGTGATTGTTACGTATTATAGTCAACAGTAATTTATGATGTCATTGGAAAATCCAAGACTTGAGACCTGATGGCCGATGGCTGCTCTCCAGCCAACTGCCAACTGAGGAATACATTTTCTTCTTCCTCATCCACTCACCACTCACCTAAGTTTTTTAGTCTTCAGTTTGAAAATAATATATTTCCCGAATTTTATTCTAGTGGTTTGCCTTCTGACTTTGATTTTGAAAAGCGGTTTGGCCTATCATGAACAACAGCAGCTCGTTAAACAGCTTGGATATCGAGAAAAATTCTTTACTGAATAACAATGGTAACACGTATCAAAACTCACCCCCAATGGCGTACAGTGGCACAGTGTTAAGCCGCAAGAAGACATCCTCCTGCTCCTTACTGGATCGGAAGAAGTGCAATGTCATGACGCTGCTTGTCATTGCTGCGGTAGGTGCTGTTTCATTTTCGTACTATTCAGGATGTTTCGAACAGCCGACGACCACACAACCAAATACCCCTTCACCCGAAGATGAAAATTCAAGGAACCCAGCTTTGTCGAATCTAAAGGAAGCTTACACGGTGAACTCCCATCCAGTTCTCTCCAATGCACATCCTGAGTCTATTGGTTATCCAACCTTCATGCGTTGGGCAGGTACTCCTGGTGCAGCATATGGAACTTACTTAGCCCAAGGGGTTAATACGACTGGCATTTCTATTCCTACCAATCGCTGGTACCAAAATATTTTACTTGGAGGCCCCAAAGATGAGTTTGGTAGTATTTATACTATTCCTTATATTGTGGATACTGCTGGTTCGATTCCTGGTTTACGCATTCAATACCCAAACTTGCAAGCTTCTACATCGATTGTTCAAATGATTTTCAATGCCAATTTTGGTTTAACGTTGGGAGTTGATAATAAGGCAGGGATAAGTAGTCAATACATCTTGGACGACGTCAGTCAACCATCTGAGCTTGGAGTCACTTTGAAGTGGCCTGCTGTAAATGCCTCAGTGGAAGGAGACTCGGTATTCTTACGTTCTCCAATTGTTCGGGGCATGCCTTATTCGACGATGGAATATTCTGCGGGATTGAGTCCACTTGTACACAGCGCAGACCTGCCCATGTCGCCTCCCGTTGCAGATAGTAAAACAAAACTAACTTGTGACGGTACCATAACGCATGTTCAAAGAGAAGTTTCTATTCATTTTCGAAGTAGCGACTTCACGTATTTAGTTT
>Ga0213867_1001309_pt1 | contig 11083 bp, 8 predicted proteins | sample PICome_12_FD_160120 | JGI IMG/M metagenome (GOLD analysis project Ga0213867, IMG submission 160120) | Coastal seawater microbial communities near Pivers Island, North Carolina, United States - PICO540 | ecosystem: Environmental > Aquatic > Marine > Coastal | place: USA: North Carolina | collected... | reverse complement strand
AGATCACTAACCTCTAGCCATTCCGAATGCATTTTATGCTCAGCTATATTCTGAACCCGAACCGGCTGAAAAGTGCCCGCTCCCACATGCAAAGTAACAAAGGCTAAGTCAGCACCCTTTGCCTGTATATCGGCTAATAATTGATCATCAAAATGTAAGCCTGCCGTGGGCGCCGCCACCGCACCCGGCTGATTGGCATAAACGGTTTGATAACGAGTTTTATCCTCTTGGGTATCCTCACGATCAATATAAGGCGGCAATGGCATATGACCAATTTCATCAAGCATAGCCAATAATGGCGCACTAAATTTCAATTCAAATAGATCATCAACCCGACCCAACATCAGCGCCGAGAAACCATTGTCAAATAATAAAGTGGCGCCCGCTTTGGGTGACTTGCTAGCACGAATATGTACAAGTGCGGTTTGATTGCCGGTAATGCGCTCAATTAATAACTCAACATTACCACCGGTTTCTTTTTTACCAAACACACGCGCCGGAATAACCTTAGTATTATTGAATACCAATAAATCACCAGCTTGAATATGATCCAAAATATCGGCAAAACCTTGATGCTCAAAGGTTCCATTGGCATCCATAGCCAATAGGCGACTGCCACGACGATCCGCGGTAGGCTGTCGAGCAATAAGCTCATCGGGTAGTTCAAAATGAAAATGATCTAAACGCATTAAATAAACTATTAATTGAATGTATTTTGCCAGGGCGCAAGGGTATAGAAAATCACCCAAAACGCCAACTTATTTAACAAAATACATCAACATACATTATTGACCGCAGAGCGATCACTGCTATAATCGCCGCCCTGCTTTAACAGCAATGCCAGAGTGGTGAAATTGGTAGACACAGGGGATTCAAAATCCCCCGCCCTTAAAAGCGTGCCGGTTCGAGTCCGGCCTCTGGTACCATACACTTACACCCGCCTTTTTAGGTGGGTGTTTTTGTTTGTGCCACGGGGTCAGCGAGAAGCGGTATTCGGCTTGATCAATTGCATCAGCAAATAGGATGGTGTTATCTGTAATATTTTAATATTTATTTGATTTTTATGGATTTTAGCCACTTTTAGCGTCATTTGGCGGCATAATTAACAAGCCACCGCTGGCGGGGCTGTCCCAAAAAAATCACATACGAACATATGTTTGAGTAATTTCACGATCATCAAAGATAAATGTTTGCTCCATACGGTTTTCATCAATCATTTCAAACTTCACCTCTGTGGCCCAACCGGAAAAACCTTCCCACGAACCAACCATTCCCGCTTCAAGAACCATACCGCCTTCTTTAAGCTCGAAGGTGCCAAAGCCAAAATTTCTAACCTTTTCACCTTGAAATAGCGCGCTTTGCAGAATAATAAAGTGGCCGCCACCAATCATTTTGGTTTCGGTAAATTCTGTGAGCTGAGGAATATCAACTTGGCGTTTTTCCAACGTCCAAAGCCCATCAAAGGGCGATGACTCACCGGGAACTCGCTTCCATACCTCAACCATAGTATCTAGAACACGCCCATCATCATACTTCATGCCGTGCAGAACTTGATCGAACCCGACCTCTGTCGGCTCTATGGTAATATCAAAACTTAATCCGGAAAGGGGCCCATCATGATTTACCAAGGGCTCTTCTACCATCACCCCGTCAACCCAAGTTGCATTGCCAGCACCTACATCCATATCACCTGTAGACTCATTATCGAAGGCAAACATATACTTACCTTTGGTGTAAATTTTAATCTGGTCTCTTAGCTTGACGGTTGTCTCGCCATTTTCAGTGATTGTTACCTGTGATAGCAAATAAGCGCCATCAGATATCTTTTGCATTTCACTATCCTCCAACTCTGTTTCCTGATAATCCGAAGAGCATGCAATTACAAATATCTTTGCCAGCATTAGCGCCACGATCTTAATCTTCATAATATTAATCCAAAACCCAAAATAAGTTATTTCCAACAGTTACATTGACATAAACACAAATATGAGAACGTACCATCAAATAAGTAAAACCATTTGATTACGTCAGGTCAATAATTTTAATTCCAATAGATTATATTTACTCTTTGAAAACACAAAAGATCACACTCATAATTAAGTTTTAATGAATTGAAATAATTATTTACAGTAGCGCCCTAAAAAAGGCTATCAACAACCTTTTTTAAGACTAGATTTTGGCGACAATAGAAATATCCTCAGAGGCTATTGTTATTTTCTCTACTTGTCTCAAAATATGGCTCATCTAACGCGCCAAGCTAGCCAAAGACTCGATGAAAAGGGTAAATTCGAAGTTGGGATAAAAATTCCAACTACATTGAAAAGTTACTTCCGAAGAGGGTGGTCATGAAATCTATTCTAAAAACATTTAATGCTGGCTTTATCAGCAATTTTGCACTAATTGGTATTCTGAGTGTTTTAACTACAGCCTGTGGTTCCGATGCGGATTCAAATGATCCCAGACGATATGACACAACTGGGCCTGAAATTATTTTAAACACGAGTCCTGATACAGATACAGACGGCAATGTTGTAATAGACATAAACCAAGAATATGTTGAGTTAGGCGCCTCTGTAAGGGATGTATGGGATATAAATAATTTAGTAGATCAAGATGACGGCACCGAGGGTGTTCAGCCAATCCTTATTGAGGGAACTGTTGATAATACCAAAGTTGGAATTAACACATTGTATTATTCAGCCATTGACTCAAGTGGCAATAAATCGGAGCTTCATGAAGATGGCCTGCCCAAACACCGAAGAGTAGTTGAAGTTAAGGATTTATCTGGGCCTGTTATCAAATTTAATAACTCACAAGGTGTAGAATTGGCAAATCCTCTTCCACTTGCACTTGACTCAACTTTTGAAACACCGATTATAGCCGCCCTTGATGTTGGTGAAGGTGAAATTACCAATGGAACGATTACATTTAACGATGTGGATCCAACTATTGTTGGCACTTACTCAGTTGTTGCTTCAGCGTCTGACTCAGTTGGCAACACTACTGAAGCTACACTTACCATTATTGTGGAACCTGTGTATCAGGATGAAGTGGTTATCTTCAGAAATGGAGAAATTGATCCCGCTTGGCAACCTGGCTTAAATGGTTATGACGAAGGTAAAAGTTGGGCCGCCTGCCCTAATGCCGATTGTCCAAACCTTGACTTTGGTTTTGTTAATGATGCCGAAAAAGGCCGTGATGTAGTCTATGTTTCTCACGCTGATACTCCACAACAAGCCGGCTTCTTTATTGAAACCGGTACACCAAACGATATTCGTGGAGCCGCGGATAATGGTAAGTTACAGTTTGATATCTGGTCTGAATCAGGTGTTACTGTCAATGTTTCTGCTGACTGTGTGTACCCTTGTCAAGGCGGCCCAGTTAAGCTTAATAATGTGGGTGTTGGTGAGTGGCAAACCATCTCTATTCCTGCAAGCCAGATGATGAGTGGCGGCTTAAACTCAATAACCATGGAGAATGTCAGCACATTCAGCATCTCCTCAGATGGCTTTAGAGACGCTACATTTAGACTGGATAATATCTCGTGGTTATGTCAGTTTAGTTGTACAGGTACTGACCAAGCAGATAAAGTTTACACCCCGTGGGATAAAGCAGACCCTGATGATGGCTATGATGCACCCACCTCCTATGAAGGCTACGACCTAGTATGGGCCGATGAGTTCGATGGCACTGAGGTTGATACTAGTAAATGGAACCTGATTGATGCAGGTGGTGGTTTTGGTAACTTTGAACTCCAATACTACCGTCCTGAAAATGCTAGCATTGATACTGAGAATGATCTGCTTGTCATTTCTGCTGACATTCAAAAGAATGCTGACGAAGCCCTTCCTGGTAATGAGCTTTATTCGTCTGCCAAGCTAACCACGCAGGATCTATTTGAATTTAAACACGGCCGTGTAGATATCCGTGCTGCAGTTGCAGAAGGTCAAGGTATGTGGTCTGCAGGCTGGATGCTGGGTGCTAATGTAGATGAGCTTGGCTGGCCGTATTCTGGTGAAATTGATATCGTCGATACCATTGGTGGCCAGTTATATAATCCACAGGAAGATATTATGGTTCCACAGGAAGGTATGGTTGTTAATAATGTTTACTGGAACTCTAATGGTCCAGATAATTCAGAACCATACACCGAATCCTACTACAACCAAAGTGGTTATGGTGAAAGAAGAATCAACGCCACAAATGAAGGCGTGACATTTTCTAACCAATTCCATGTATTTAGTCTTGAGTGGGACACTGATAAGATCCGATTCTATATTAATGGTGAATATGAGGAGGGTAAAGATCTACCCCTTTCTGGCGGTGCTCCATGCCCAGGGTTTGACTCTGGTCGATCCTGTCTGGGTGAGACCTTTAACCAAGACTTCTTTTTGATACTTAACGTGGCGGTAGGTGGTGACTGGCCAGGTGCGCCAGATGAAACTACCCAGTTCCCACGTGGAATGTTGGTAGACTATGTTCGGGTTTATCAAACTACTGACCAGCAGGCTGCTCCGTAGAAATAATTACACCACACTTCAAAAAAACCGGCTTATCGATGAGCCGGTTTTTTTTATACTTTTCAAAAATAATTATGCTAAGTATAAAAAGTGATTAAAAAACTTCAGGCTTAAAATTACAAAGACTGATTTATTTTTTGCAACATCTGCATAGGGTTTTCAGCCTGAGTAATAGGCCGACCAATAACAAGGTAATCACTACCCTGCTCTATTGCCTGAACAGGTGAGACAATTCGACGCTGGTCATCTGAAGCGCTATCGGTCAGACGAATACCGGGAGTGACTAACTTAAAATCTTGCCCTAATGCTTGCTTTAATGCCGATGCCTCTTGAGCGGAACATACAACGCCATCGAGCCCTGATTCTTGTGTTAATTTGGCAAGAGACAATACCTGATCACTTGCGGACCTGTGGACACCCATTTGCTGCAAATCACTATCATCCATACTGGTAAGTACGGTGACAGCAATAAGCAACATATCGCCGCCATGTTGCTCAATGGCCTGCTTAGCTGCTGACATCATGCGACTACCACCAGAGGCATGCACATTGGACATCCACACACCCAGATCAGCAGCGGCAAGAATAGCCTTGGCTACGGTATTAGGAATATCGTGAAATTTTAAATCCAAAAATATATCAAAGCCGCGATCAGTCAGTGATTTAACCAACTGTGGACCAGCAGCTACGAATAATTCTTTACCTACTTTAAGTCGGCACTGACTGGGATTTAGCTGATCAGCAAGGGCTAACGCTGATGATGTATTATCAAAGTCTAAAGCGACAATAATACGTGGTTCTGGGGTTGTCATAGGTTATTTATCTCTCTTTTTGAAACGTCCGAGTTTACGGCGATAACTACCAATTATTAAGCTACTCACCACAACAGCTAACAGCGCCCCAAACATTAAAAATAGCATCAACCACAATCCTAGACTAATTTCAGGACCACGGAAATAAATAAAGTCGACGCTTATTGGTTGCTTGTTGTGCAGCGCGAACAAAGCGCCTAGCAAAGCAATGGCAAACAAAAATATCGCTTTAAAAAATGATCTGATTGCGCGCACTCGGTGCTCCAAATAAACAAACTCTATTGAACTATTGTAACCGTTGAATGGAATACAATTAAATAGTCGATCGAGTTAATTTTGATCATAAACAAAAAATGCCGCATGCAAGACCTTATGGCATTTTATTATTATCTCAACGCGACTCAATAAATTATTACTACTTGCCACCTGCAAACCCTTACCTCAACCTGTTATGCTACAGCACATAAGTACTTTTTCATAAACTCGAAAAAAACACGGCAAGCTTTATAAGAAGCGCGGATTCTAGCAATTATAAGACCTAAGACAAAAGGAATTCTTTTAAGATATGCCACAAAATGGCCCAATAATCCTTCGAATTGCAGTTCCATCACCTCTTCGGCGCACATTTGATTACAAATTACCTGAATATTTGCGCTTAAAAATCAAAAACCATGTGCCATTGCCAGGCATGCGGGTCAATGTTGAATTTGGCCGCAGGTCAGTGGTTGGATTGATTGTGGCTATCCCCGAAACCAGTGAAGTAGCTAACGATAAACTTAAAGATATAAGCAATATTATAGATTCAGACCCTATTGTCTCCCAAGACCTTTTTGAGCTATTTATTTGGGCCGCTAACTATTATCAACATCCATTGGGTGAGGCATTATTTACAGCACTTCCGTCACTGCTTCGCAAGGGAAATGCCGCTGAAATAGCGATGATACCGCATTGGAAAATCTCTCCACTAGGCTCCGAGATAACAACTGAAATACTTAAGCGTGCCCCAAAACAGCAGGCACTGTTAGACTTTATTCAAGCGCACAATGGATGCGTTGCCGAGTCTGAAATCAAGCTATTATTTTCAAGCACTGTGCGCAATCAACTGCGAGATAAGGGGTATATTGAATCCGCGCTTATACAGCAACAATCAAACAAAACATCTGATGAAATTTTAAAGCAACCACGTCTTGAACTTGATAGCCAGCAACAGATTGCTATGCGTGAGATAGATTTACACAGTTTTAATAGTTACCTATTGGAAGGTGTAACCGGCAGCGGAAAAACAGAAATATATTTACAGGCAATCGAGCAAGTGCTGCGCTATGGGCGTCAGGCATTGGTATTAATTCCCGAGATCAGTCTCACACCCCAAACTGAAAAACGTTTTCGCGATCGTTTTAACGCATCCATCGTCACCATCCATTCAGGCTTATCCGACAGTCAAAGACTAGAGGCCTGGCTCGAAGCAAGATCTGGTGAAGCGAGCATAATTCTAGGAACAAGATCAGCTATATTCACACCATTTGAAAATCTCGGCTTGATTATTTTAGACGAAGAACATGACAGCTCCTATAAACAGCAAGAGGGGTTTCGCTACTCAGCGCGAGATCTAGCTGTAATACGATCTCAACGCAATAATATTCCGATTATTTTGGGCTCTGCCACTCCCTCTCTGGAATCACTAAATAACTGTAATCAAGAAAGATATACACACCTAACCCTGGATAAACGCGTCAATAGTGCCAAAGCACCTAAATGGAATCTCATTGATCTTAAGAATGAATCAATACAATGTGGTATCGCTGACTCAACGCTAAATGCCATTGAAGCAACACTAAAGGCTAAGCAACAGGTATTGGTCTTTTTAAATCGTCGCGGTTATGCACCCACTCTACTCTGCCATCAATGTGGCTGGACTGCTGAGTGTCAAAGTTGTGATAGTAAACTCACCGTTCATCGTGGCCGAGGGTTATTAATTTGTCACCATTGTGGCTACCAGCAACGTCAACCGCGCGAATGTCCCAGCTGTAATAGTATAGAACTGATGGCGACAGGTGAAGGGACCGAACGCAGCGAAGATTTTTTACAACAACGCTTTCCAGATTACCCTATTGTTCGAGTCGACAAAGATAGTACCCGTAAAAAAGGTGCCATAGAGCAGTTTTTTGCTACGGCAGACAGTGGCGAGCCCTGTGTACTTGTTGGCACTCAAATACTGGCCAAGGGCCACCATTTTGAAAACGTTACTCTAGTGGTTATTTTGGATGCTGACAGCGGTCTTATGAGTGCAGACTTTCGCAGCCATGAACGTATGGGGCAATTGCTTACTCAAGTGGCAGGGCGCAGTGGCCGAGGTACAATTAGCGGCCAGGTAATTGTTCAAACTCACCAACCCGAGCACCCAGTTTTAGATCAGCTGTTAAATGATAGCTACAGACCACTGGCGCAACAATTGCTTAATCAGCGCCAACTAGGACAACTTCCTCCCTTTAGGGCACTTGCAGTTATTCGTGCAGAATCCATATACCCACAACTAGCAATCAATTTTTTAAGCCACGCACGTCAAATAAGTGAAAAACATTTAATATCCGTTAATGAGGTTGATCTTTTGGGTCCGCTTCCGGCACTAATGGAGAAGCGCTCTGGTCGCTATCGCTATGTGCTTCAAATGACCTCAAAAAACCGTGCAAAATTACAACAACTGCTGACTGTAGTTAGTTCTGATTTAGAACATAGTAAAAAAGATAATAAATTACGCTGGTCTATCGATGTAGACCCGCAGGAGCTGTAGTTGATCAAATAATCCTGTCAGTTTACTTTGCCTATTACAGGCGTTTTCACCTACAATTCGCTTTAACAACAGGTATAGGCAATTATGGCTCAAAACTATAACAAGAAATCAAATGCAGCTAACAAACGGCGCGGCCAACAGAGCAGTAATGGCTTTCCTGTTTTTATCTCAGGCTTTATTCTTGGAATTCTAGCCTGTCAATTGCTGCCTTACCTATTAAAGGCTGAGAAACCACATTCCAGCAATGATAATCCTGCGGCTGAAGCAGATGCCCCAGCAAAACCTGATTTTCAATTTCCTAATTTACTTAAAGGCGGTGAAATCAATCTCCCTCGAGGCGAGGCTAATAATGACAGCAACAAGGTTTCGGACTCCAGCTATCTACTGCAGGTGGGTTCATTTAAAAATGTAGATGAGGCTGAAAGCGTTAGGGTCAATTTATTGCTGCTCAATTTACCGGTTTTTATTGAGCCCTTCAAAACATCCACTGGAGGAAGGCTTCATCGAGTTTTAGTTGGCCCATTTAGCAACAATAAAGACAGTAGCAATGCTCGGAAAAAACTTATGGAGAATAATTTAGACTCTCTTCTGCTTAAGAGAAACAATAGCTAAGGCCATGATTACTTAACATCTGCAACTACACCGCTGGCTTTTAGATCAGCAATTTTTTCAGCATCCAGCCCAAGAATTGCCAACACCTCATCTGTATGTGACCCCAAATCTGGCCCAGGCCATACAGTTTCTCCCGGAGTTTCTTTAAGCTTGGGTAAAATAGCGGGAATTTTTAGTGGCTCGCCATTGATCTCTACCTGCTCAAATAACCCTCTTTCATTAAAGTGCGGATCATTGATCATATCTTCAGCATTGTATACCGGGCCACAGGGAACGCGATTTGACTCTAAAATAGTCAAGGCATCGTCCAGCGCATGCTGACAACACCAAGCCTTTAAAACAGTGTCTATATCCTTCTCATAACGCACCCTATTTGCATTGGTCGCATAGGCTTTATTATCCGCCATATCCTCACGACCAACTGCTCGCATCAAGCGCACAAAGATAGAATCGCCATTACCGCCAATAACCATATATTTGCCATCTGCACACTTATAGGTATTGGTTGGCACAATACCCGTAACTGTTGTACCTGAGGGCTGTCTAATAATATCCGCACCATGGTATTCAGGAATTACAGCTTCCAAAAGATTGAACATAGACTCATACAGGGCAACGTCAACTACCTGCCCCTCCCCCAACTGTTCTTCAGACTTCTGATCACGTGCTCTCAAGGCCATCATAATACCTATTACTGCATGTAACCCAGATACCGTGTCACCCAAACTAAGATTTGGTCTTACAGGTACCTCGCCTGGATAGCCATTGAGATACCTAAAACCACTAATACCCTCACAGGCAGAAGCAAATCCCGGCTTTTTAGCATAGGGTCCCGACTGCCCATAACCAGATATCCTGGCATAGATAAGACATGGATTTTCCAGCCTAAGACTCTCAGGACCCAGTCCCCAGTTTTCCATTACTCCCGGTCGAAAATTTTCAATCACTATGTCGGCAGTCATTAGAAGCTGTTTGACCAAATCACGACCTTCCTCAGTCTTCAAATCTAGCGAGATACACTTTTTATTTCGCGCCAAACTCCGCCACCACAAAGAGGTGCCATCTTTTACTTCACGCCAATTGCGAATAGGATCGCCACCGGGCGGTTCGACCTTAATGACTTCCGCACCAAAATACCCAAGCATACAGCCGGCAAAAGGGCCTGCCAGTAATTGACCCAACTCTATAACACGCAAACCCTGCAGTGGTTTATGCATTTGCATTACTACCTATATAATGAAAATATACTCAATTCTAGCATTGAATGACTAAAACTCACTTTAACTAGGATGATTTTATTGGGCTGTAAAGATAAGACCATGGACAACACATGAAGCAACATCACAATAACGATAATAGCCTTGCCAATAGAGTAAAAAAACTCAGTAAAGAGCGATTTATTATTCTATCGATGCTAGTTATTTCAGCCTTGTGTTATGGCTGGATCAAATTTATATCGTCAACCCATACAGTATGGGATGACAGCAGTATTCAGCTTCCAGACACAGAAGAATTACAGCTTTTTATTGATAAAAAAGTAACTGGCATAACCGAGGTTGATCAACAATTAGGTAATCATTTGGATAACATTATTGATGATCAGGCGATGCAAATAAAAATCTCTGGTCTAACCAAAAATATCACCACAACAAGAGAGCCAAGCCATAAAGAATTAAACGATTTTTATCAGCAACACCAAGAACAGTATCGACAAATATCCAGTTTCCGGTTTACCCAGTATCTATTTACCAACGTTCGCTATGGCGGACAAGCCATTAGCATGGCACAGAAGACACTCACAACATCACCCGACAACAGAGCACCGCCGCAGACTGAAGTCAGTCTAAATAGCATAGAAATTGAACGTCTCTACGGGGCAGAATTTAACAAAAAACTTGTATCATTGGTTTTAGAGAATCGAAAAGAATTGCCCTGCTGGACAAAACCAATCACATCAAAAGTTGGCGCTCATTTAATATGCTTTAAACAGGCAGATATTGGCGCTGTGCCCAAACTAGATAGAATAAGATCCCAGCTTATTAATCATTGGCGCTATGAAATGGTAAAAAAACACACAGCAGGCCAGAAAAATTAATCCTTAGGCCATCATTTCTTTAAAGAAGGCGCGCAATCCCTCCGCGCCGGACTGCTCCCAAATTTTCAGCGCCGCAGTACCAATAATTGCCATATCAGCATGACCGCGCAAAAAGTCCATATCCTGTTTGCTACTGATACCAAAACCAACACCAATGGGAACATCTGTATGCTCGCGGCAACGCTTAATCAATGCCACCACATCATCGCCCATATTAGTTTTAGAACCAGTTACGCCTTTGCTAGCAACAGTG
>Ga0213867_1001308_pt1 | contig 11091 bp, 12 predicted proteins | sample PICome_12_FD_160120 | JGI IMG/M metagenome (GOLD analysis project Ga0213867, IMG submission 160120) | Coastal seawater microbial communities near Pivers Island, North Carolina, United States - PICO540 | ecosystem: Environmental > Aquatic > Marine > Coastal | place: USA: North Carolina... | reverse complement strand
TTATATATTTTATAAGTGCATCTTTATAGAATGAGACATTTTGCTTAATTACTGACAAAAAAAACATGTGCATCCATGCTCGTCGATCACATTTTGAAAAATGTTTTGCACAATTTTCTTTCCGTTCGCATTGCGCACCACAAACCTCGTTTCAAAAATAACCGTCGTTTTGGGGGGCAGAGATCTTTGCTTTTTTTTTAAGAACAGGGTCTAAGAACAGTAGGGGCAGTCAAAATAATTTTTTGTCCCACACATGTTATATTGGAAATTACGTGATCTGATTGGCTGTGCAATATCTGCGTCTCCAGACGCAGATTTTCTCAAAAAAATTATTTTGACTACCCCCATCGTTCACACATTGAAAATTTTTTTTTTTCACCGATCACATTTTGAAAAATTGCCTTCAACGATCACAAAATGAAAATTTTTTTTTTCATCGATCACAAAATGAAAATGTTCCTATAATTTTAAATGGCTTCGCCTTTTAGAGTAATGAAAATATCCAGCTATTGCTGAGCAGATCTTGTCGGTTATCTTTTCACATCGACTTTCATTTCGATACTCTAGTATCAATCAGTGTGCATGAAAGCATCAATAGGAAATTTCTACTATGCTTTATAGCTGTCAACGTTCGCGAAGCTCTATAGGACTTAAAATTCACAATAGATCGTGCTCGCAAATCACGGTATAAAATCGCGGTGTTTGCATGTACGAAGAACAACCTACATCTTATAGTGATGTCGTTTTGATAGTGACGATATTGGAGTCAGAGTCGTCAATCGCTGTTGTCTCTATGAAGGAAGTCATGCAATATAGAGAGAAAAGCATGTATTCGGCTACCAGCTGCAACCGATTTTTCTTGCATCAATACATCCAAGCACTCGTCGTCACCGCTATCCAGGTAGCTATCGCTATCGAAGTCGTGCAAACCATAAAATGCATTCTGAATATATGAGAGATTTATTGAAGGATGTCTTCTGCTGCATCCCGAGTTAGTGCTCAAGTTATCGTCGATGGTATCACACTCATTATTACAAATAAAATCGTCATACAAAAAGATTTGTTGCAAATGAGTAACCTCCATATTTGGTGCAAAGAAGTTTTTGGTATTTTCAATAACAATGTTCTCGATTTCCTCGATATCCACTAGGCCATAGAATACATTGAGCAAGTCGGGGATAGGCTGACTGAAAAGTCTTCTGCCAGGATTCGAAATTCTTGTTGCCATTCGATCCCCAAATGTATCGAGGTCTTTAATTTTTATCTCTTTTGGTAATTCAGTTACTGTATTTTCACGTGTGATATTCACTGGTATCATCCTGGAGCTATATGTGGTCGAATCTGGACATAATGAGCTAGATGATATGGAAGCTTTTTGATGGAGAATAGACGTAGTATCGTCGACGCCCGTAGTCAAACTTCTATTGTTATGAATCGAGATCGATTTCCAACGTGCTGCTGCGAAGTTGAGAACCGTCGAAGCACCTACGCTAAAATGGCTTAAACTTATAACATCGTTCGCGATCAAGGTTTCCTTCTTCATTTTGTTTGCTTGGACAAAAGAAAAATCTGTGCCCAGATCGTAAAATATGCTTGAGTTTTTTTCTTTTTTATTCGATAATGAAGGGCAAGATACGTTATCGTGGTTGGCATTGCATCCATTAAGCTTTTTTTTACATTGGATTGTGGTTTGAGGCGATTCCCGTTTTCGCTTGCATTGCCGGATAAAGGTATTGTTCGAGCCGAATAATTTACTGTTATTTGTTGCTTGATATTGCTTGCAACCTATATGACGCGATTGATTTGGTATCCTACTTTCAATGCAATCGGACGATAAAGAATCTTTTATGGAATGAGATTTTAGTAAGACAAGTGACGGTGACTATGAGTGATAAAATTTTATCCTTACCGATTTTTCCTGAATGCCGAAATTCAGTATTACATTCGCTGTTCGTTCGAGAGTTTTGCGTCGATTTATTTTGACTTATCGTATCATAGCTCGTATGGCTATTAGATGAAGAGGAACTAGCAATAGATAAAGGTAATGAGAGAGAAGGCTTGTATCGTTCACAATGCTTTTGCAGTAGTTCTGATGTAAGTTGCGGAGGAACGGTATGTCTTTTTCTTCTACTTTCAGCTACGCTTTGGTCAACAATAGAGGATGATGAAGAATACGAATTATCACTTTCATCAAGATTCCCTATCGACACTTTATACATTCGTGAGGGGAATAAGGGCGAAACTTTTGAAAACATATCGATATTCAAATTACAAAGATAAACTAACCATCCACTGCGATAACTTCTGTTGATGCCTCGTCTGTGGCAACACGTATAGTTATATTCCAGTCCAAATCAAAGTTGCATTCAAAGCTAGAGCCTATTACATTTGAGTAGGAGTCATGTTCTCCGACGTCTAAATTAAAAATGGGTGAGAAGCCACTGGAATTTTTGCAACTTGGTATACCATTTAGAATTTTGTGAGTCACTTTGTTATGATTCTGAATAAAGTCTGAGCATGTATCAAAGCCATCGAATGCTGCAATAGATAGGGAGCAAATTTTTCCGTATATCGACGAGGATGGAGTGTACTCGTCAACTTCGATGATACCCTGCTGCGCCATTGTTTCAATTCGATGAACGTTTGCATGTATCGTCGAAACTGTGATACCATCGATGTCACAAGATAAAGAAGGAACAAACATTGAAAGATTGCGATACATTATTTGAGTACTACTCGAATTTTTTGGTGATAGATCTGGTGCCAAGTATGTTGTCCACTCGCCTTTACGAATTATTCCTGGTAGTTCGATGATACGTCCACTAATATGTTTCGGCTTGTTTTCGTTCAACATCGTTGTATGAAAACCCTCTATGTAGGCAAAATGTAATCGGGGACTACGTACTTCAATGCTATATACATCTCTTAAATGCCGCTGGTCGTGCATTCTTCCTAATCTCTTAGTATACTGTAGTTGCTGCGAGGTAGGGTATTGTAATTTACGTTTTAATCGATGAACACGATTCCTTATCTTATCGGTTCGGCTTCCCTCTAAAAGATTGCAATGATTAACAAATACCCTTTCGCCAAATAAAAAATTAAATCTATCTTACCTTTTTTACCGGAATGTGCCAGTGTCGATGGAGTAATTTTGTTCATGGCATTGTGGACGTCATCTTTCGACTGTTCTGGGTTTGAAAAATTAGAAAGATGCGATGTATTGCTGGTAACCTGCCATTTTCCCGTTAGTTGTTTGTTAACAATTGATGTACCTTTTTCTGTAGAATCTTTCTTAAAACTATTCCGTAAAATTGATTGGTTTGGTTTTGCGTCGAGTCGAGGCTTTGAAGGTACAAAGAGATCAACCTCCATACTTGACCTTGATTTTGACAAATTGCTTGATGTAGAACATGTTCCATAGTCTCGTCCAGTTTTTGAGGTAGCAAAATCTATTTGTATGTTTTCCAGCGACTCTACCTCGGAATCAATCTCAATAGTTGACCTAGATTTTGACATGATGCTCGACATGGAAGATATTTTGTAGTTTTCTACAAGATCAGAATCAGCTTCGTTTGAAACTTTATTTTTCAGCGACACCGATTTTGCCTGGAACTCATAACTTGATCTTGGATTCAAAATATTGCTCAAAATGTAAGGTATTTCACAATCCTTTCCATTTTCACTGTTAGCGTCATTTAATGATGCACTTGGAAGTGGTTCCCTATTTATTTCAACCGAATGTTGAGCACTTGTTTCAAAATTTTGACCAGTCTCACGGTTAAAATTTTTTGACAGCAAATTTCTCTGGGAATTCCTCATAATGGAATATGGAATTGAAGTATGTGCTACTGTTTGTTCTTCGTTGTTCTCCCACTTATTGATTGTTAAAGGTTCATCTTTGACGAACGAATGACGAACAGGTACCTTGATCCCCGTACGACGACACTGGGACTCGTCGCGCTCGATATCTTCATTGATTTCTTTCATATCGGGACCTGCGATGCTCAAGTTTGGAAATATCTGTAAAGGATTTTTCCCAGGCTCGGACGTTTGAACGAATTCCTTCACCATTTTGCGATCAACCTCACTCAACGATTGGTCGAGGATGAACAATGGACACGCGCTATCCTCTCTTGGTTTTACTAGGGAAGGACGAGTAGAATCATAAATGGAACGACGATTATACTTGCTCTGCTTAAAGTTTCCAGGCATCCGAAATCGTACAAAAGAATAGGTGGAGCCGCCAGCATTTCCGATGGCGCTTACATACCTGCATGAAAACATGAGGTAAATCTTCCAGCTCCTTTCGTGATCGGTCAATATTCTAAACTTACCGAGATTGGACCACCAGATCACCTGGGTATATCATTGCCTTATGTGGTTTGGCATTTATTTTATCTCTTCGTGACTGGTTATGTTTTTAAGATAGAAAAATATTGCAAACATCATTAGTGACCTATAATTTTCAGTTGATGGTAGCATCAATGGATGTGCACAAAAGCTTAGCTGAATCTCGCACTTACCACGGGAACTGCACTATCGATTATTATCCTATTTCCATTATGATATTTTGCACGATATTGAATTGCTGTCCCCCCGTAACGTCGTGCAATAACATGCAATTCGGCCGAACTAAGCCATTCAGCTTCGCCCTCCTCATGTTGATTGTTTTCATTCGTGTAGCATACAGACCGATCTTCAGCGCTCTCTTCTTTAGATAAAGATGAGGAGTAGCGTCCGCGCTTTAAGGTCATATTGCCAACATTCGGTGATGATGTTGGATGGGCCAAAGACCAATCACTCGATGCTGCTTCTTTTTCAGATGATGATGACGACGATAACGATGATGATGAGTGCGAGGTCATCGGGGATGCTTATAAATGTCGTGGATGTTGTTACTGATAAGATGAGATTCCAGCGTCGTTCGGTTAGGATAATGTGGGTACTTTTCGTATCCTTTCGTATTTTTCTTTTGCCGCGCGCACACGGATCGTTTTTTTTTTTGAAATGAAGAACTGTTAACGTTTACGACCTTTTTAGTCATAGCTCAAATGCGCATCTATTTCCAAGTGGAAGTTGAAGAAAACAAGGAAAGCAGAAATCAGTGACGCTTTTTCGAACATGTCTACCTGATGTCTCTGAGCGCGATCTTTCCCCATCAAACAGAGATTTTTTACTTTTTTTCCTTCTCTACCTTTCCTCTCACATACACAGGAAGTGGTATTAATAATACATCGTCAAATCATCATGAAATCGATTGCCGCCGCAGTAGCCGCCCTTTATCTTGCCTCGTTTGGAGAAGCATTCACATCTCCTCTGGTGCAAAAACAGCAGGGGAATGCCTTCGTTTCCAAGCAACCCATCAATTCTGAGCTCCAGATGGCTGTTTTCCCACCACCGAAGAAGCCTCTACTGAAAACCACGGAATTGACGGATAAATTTTATTTTGAAAAGGAAGCTCCGAAGATTCTTGGTGGTATTAAGATTGGAACTAGGGAATTGGTGGTTATCACTGGTGCCTCTAGCGGCTTAGGCAGAAACTGCGCGTCTGTACTTGCCAAAACTGGACGCTACTTTGTAGTAATGGCGTGCAGGGATGTAGAGAAGGGCAAAGCAGGTACGATTTTGAATAGTTGTCTTTTGTTTTGAGCTTATCATTCGTCTTATTTGTAATGAATTTCTGTGTGCAGTTGCCATCGAGGAAGAAATGCCTGAAAATTCTTACACTGTAATGAAACTCGAGCTTGCCAACCTTCAATCCGTCCGCGATTTTGTTCAGAATTTAAAAGCCTTTAAGAGTGCTCGTCCACTAAACCATCTTATTTGTAATGCTGCTGTGTACCGACCAACCGATCCGGAACCAATGTGGACAGATGATGGATTTGAAATGAGTATGGGAGTCAATCACCTAGGTCACTTTTTGCTTGCGAACTTGTTAATTGATGATATGGCCAAAGCAAAGAATGCGCGAATGTGCATTGTAGGAAGTATTACTGGAAACACAAACACAGTTGGAGGCGGACTAGTATATCCACAGGCTGACCTGGGGAATTTGTCAGGTTTAGAAGCTGGTATGACCAAGCCAATTGCCATGGCCGATGGCAAACCATTTTTTGGTGCAAAAGCATACAAGGACGCAAAGGTATGTAACATGATGACGGTTTCACAGTTGCACGAACGTTACCACGAAAGCACGGGAATCGTGTTTTCCAGTATGTACCCAGGTTGTATTGCAGACACAGCCCTATTCCGCGAGAAACGTACTTGGTTTCGAAAGGCCTTCCCATGGTTTATGAAATACGTAACAGGTGGTTACGTTGGCGAAAAAGAAGCTGGAGAGAGGTTAGCACAGGTTATTGATGATCCCATATGCACGAAGAGTGGAGTTTACTGGAGTTGGAATGGTGGAGCTAAGACCGTTGGACGCTGGGACGCTAGTGGGAAACCTAGAGGAGCAGGAGGTTCCGGGGGAGAAATTTTTGAGAATGAACAGAGTGATGCTGTAAAGGACAAATACATTGCCCAACGAATGTGGGATGCTAGTATCAAAGCGTGCAAATTAACTGAGAGAGATTTGCCAAAAGCGAGTTCATCTCTATAATTCATCACGCTGACTGTACAATTAAATTATTAAAGTGTTGATTGCCCAAAATCTTTGTTTCTCTAACTTGATCGGCGTTCAATAAGCTAATGGCAAGTTGGTTTGTTACCGCCATTTTTGTTCTTCTTGGGAACCTGAAATACGAGTTTCTTAGTGAATACTTGCTCTTTCCATTGCGATTCAGTCGGGGATAATTTGACAATTTTTGGATAGAAAAAATTGCTCTTTGGCATTCACTTATTCGTTTCGAAAGCAAGGCCTTGGACGATCGACTCATCAGAGGTTCTTGAGAAAACTATTTTCGCGTTGGAAATTAAAAATATGTGATTTCTCAGCAGATGTCTACTAGGTGGGCAAAGAATCAGCTGTGCATCCATGGAATCGCATTATGTCAGCTTGAAAGTTCTCAACGATCTCCTTGCATTGTTTGAGTCTAAGTAGATTCTTTAATGATTCCATGCGTAGTCTTACTTCACGAATTTGAGGAAGTACGATATCTTATTTTTTGCGTTGTTGGTTGTTGAACATTTTAGGCTATTTCACAAAACTTGAAGATGAAGAGATGGAAGATGGAAAATGGAACATGTGCCAACTGCCAACACCTGCGCACTACAGACTACAGACTACAGAGCACTCTGTACATACGATGTACATGTATTAAACCCATTATAACCTATTTTAGCCGGAATCTACTCGTTCGAAAAATAATCATCATCTCGAGAGAGCACTCAACGACTCAACGACACTCCAACAACGGAAAATACAAAATCAACTACAATAGTTATACACATTGGCGTATAAATAACCATGATCGAAGACGGTACCCTTGCACACAGTCTATCCAACCTAACTCTAAATAACAAGGATGGCGAAGATCCGTCGGGCTTTCGAGCAGCCGTTCCTCTTGGATTCAGCAGCGTACTGTACGACGAAGTTGCGAAATCGGATCGAGTGCTCGAAGAATTCGTATCTCGTATGAAAGAAAAAGTGGAGCAAATTAAGAGACTGAATCGCTCTGGAGTTGAACGTGAGAGCGAAAATGTTCAGGTATTGCTGCAAGATTTGGCAGAAATTAGAAGGAAGATAGCCACTGTGCAGGATAATAAGGATTCGAGGAGGTTGCAAAAGACTGGACTTGAGCGGGAACGAAGTACAGTTTTGACGGATTGTAAGAATTCGTTGCCGAGGAGGGTTGCTGGTAGGTTTTCTTGATATCTATTCCTGAATGTTCTAAATGAGTTTTTGAAATTGACATGTGATCTCTTCTATTTTGGGCAAAAGAATTGAAACAAGATGAAGCAATGCATAGGAGACGAGCAGAAATGAAGCGGGAAGAGAAGAGGCGTGTGGAGGAGTGCAAGGAGATTACAAGACAGGACTTGACTTGGGGCGTAATTCAATATAAGAGGCTTGGATGTGATGTGATTGGTATTAATCAACAGATTACACGGTAAGTTAGTGCTTATTATATTTTTTATAATGAAGCCAAACTATTCCAAAACCTTCCTCAATATTTGTTTTTATAGAATTTCTTTTACCAAACTGAATCCTTTGGATTTAGATAAGAAGTATTCCTTCGATATGAAAGTAGAAAATGATAAGTTTCAAGTGTTCAATTGTAACCCGCCCATTATTGATGAAAATTTTATTTTGCAAGTAATTGAAGATGCAAATACGATACCTCAGTCGCCTGAAGATGGTGTCACCTATATTGTCTCTGGAATGCGTAAGTTGCAAGACAATATCCATTTATCGTCATTTATATCAGTGACTAAGTTTTCAATGCATTTCAATTCGTATCTGTTCATTTAGGTGGTGCTTTCAAGGACGCTCTTCCATGTAACGGAGAGCCTTGAACTTGGAATTTGAAATAAATAAGATATATAAAGACACTAGTTTGTCTTGAGATTTAACTATTTTGTTATCGTTGTCAATATCTTGTCTTCTTAGAAGTTTATCTATTATCAAATTTGTGGAACAAATTTTGTGCTGTGCATTAATTGTAAACATTCAGTGAGTTGTAACAGTTACTATTTAATAAATGATAGTGTAATTCATATCAACAAATCGAAAGCCTTCGCATTATTTTCACAAAGCTACTATGATATGATCTAATGTTTGCATCGTGAATATGTTTCAACAATTTAAGAAGTAAACGTCTGATACAATTCTTATACGAATGTCTGCCAAGTTGTACTTGAAGAGAACATCTTTCCTTGGAGTATGCCATGGTTACTGAGGAAGTCACTGGGCACTGACGTGACTCTACCATGTTAGGAGAAGAAAAATGAATTCATCCCAACAAAAAATATGTGGTTACAATTATTCAACGGTTTTCTTTGCATTGACGCTCTAATTGTAGAACAAATTGTTTAGAGCTCGTCACCTCACAATATCCAACTGGCCTCGCAAGCCGTGTACATATTCCAATTACGGAAACATACTGGAACCAAAACACTGAATCGGTAAAAACTGTACAGATATGTCATCAGAGTTCATATCCACAATCATATCAGGTGCTACAAAATAGCTCACTGTGAAAGAATCACATATGGGGTTTTCAAAAAGCATGGTTTACTGTTACAAAATTTATACTTCTGCTCTTCTGTATGTGTTTTCCACCGCCTCGTACGAAATGTCCTCCTCAGACGAAATTGTCTTCTTCGCAACATCACTTGAAGATGGAGAATCCTCTTCCTTCATTTTCTTCGCTAACTTTGCTTCCTCAGATTTATCAAAATCGACTATCTTCAAGAGAGGAACTCTTAGTGTTGCCTTTGCTTCTTTCATGTCAATATCACCTGAACGCCAGTTCTCTCTCAATTGCTTCATTAAACTCAATGCTAACTTTTTCGAGTATGTATCTGGGAGCACTGATTTAAACTCGGCATTCCCCTGAATACCAGTTCTAACCTCCTTCAATGAATCCTGTATCATCTCCTCGGCTATTCTTGAGCCGATCTTTGTGCTCTCGAACTTACCATCCAAACATGCCGCCAGTGCTGTGTTATACGTATGAAAATTCGGTGCTTTACCGCGTGATCGGATTCGTCGAAGCCATTCTTCGGCTAAAGCGGGGTCTCCTGCGTTAACGCATGCTGCAATAGCTGTTGTGTATGACACAATGTTCGGTTCTACCCCTTCCCTAATCATTGAAACAATAATTCCCTCGCAACCCATAGGATTACCAAGCTTTGCGAATCGCTTCAAGGCGATATTGAAAGTTATGATGTTCCCATCAGTATCGTGAGTTGCCTTCATTGCTTCAAGAACTACGAGCGTAAGTTCTTCTTCACCGACCGACTCACATGCATTAATCACACTGTTAAATGTACTAAGAGGTGGCTTCTCGACCTTTCCTTCTTTCCATAATGTGACCTAACGAATAAATGGAATCCAGATTAAAAATGAATGGAATAGTATAGCACACGGTGATCAAAAGTGGAAGTGAGGTGAGTTGCAAAACCTTTATCAAATGGGTCACATAATTTTAATCTTCCAGATCTTACCCAATCAAGCAAGAGAGCCGTCGCTTTTCTACTTTTCTTTTGTTTCGCACACACCGTGACAACATTTCTCCAACAACTAGTTGCTGGGGTCAGAGAACGCTTAGGCATCAGCTCTAAGATTCTTACAGCTAACTTCCAATCGTCACTTTCAACAGCTGCCAAAATGGCTCGCCTATGAATGATCGTGCTTGCTCTCTGTGCTGCCACAGATGACGATGCTACAAGATCATCTCCTCTATCTGGAAGGCAGCCCTCTGCTTTCTGCGCAGCAGATAAAAGTCTCAAACCAAGTGCAAGATTATTCAACCGTTCTGCAATAATGACTCCATCAGCCAGAAGGGTTCTACCCGCATCAGCCGATGCAACATTGTCTAACTCGTAACCGGCGGCTTTGGCCAAAGTCATCACTTGAAGCACACTCTCATTCATATCATTGGCAACAGCGGCACTAGAGATGGCGGAAAATGTTGACAACGTGGGTGTGAAAGAGTGCTCCACCACCATCGCACGTAAAAGCATTATCGCTTCCTCAACAACTCCCTCTCCGGCCAAAGCTTCCACTACTTTGGCATATGCCTCAGATGTGACTAATGTGGTCTCTACAGCATCAGAACAACTAGACTCAATCGCATTTAGCATGGCTAACGCAGGGTCGATACCTCCAAACCCTTCATGGGTCCCCCCAGGACCAAATCCAACACAATTCGAGACGCAATCGTTGGCAATTTTCGAAGGTATAGGCATATTACTTTCAGCCATAATTTCAAGAATTTTTCTGGCTGGTTCAGCTGCTCTCGCACCGTGAAGACGATCTTTGCTACACGCATCAAGGACTGTTGCATAGAGCGAGTGAATATCAGAATCACCTACCAAATCTCCTGTAGTCAAAAAATTCTTTTGAAGCTTTCTCAATCCTCGAGTTGCGCTCTTCCAGTGACCCCTCTCACATTTATTAACGATAGCATCTGTGAGGAATTTACG
>Ga0213867_1001307_pt1 | contig 11108 bp, 17 predicted proteins | sample PICome_12_FD_160120 | JGI IMG/M metagenome (GOLD analysis project Ga0213867, IMG submission 160120) | Coastal seawater microbial communities near Pivers Island, North Carolina, United States - PICO540 | ecosystem: Environmental > Aquatic > Marine > Coastal | place: USA: North Carolina... | reverse complement strand
GAGGAAGCACAGATGCTATGCACTGCTGTGCGTGTACATGCACCAGAGTTTGCAGATGAGGCTGGTATATACAAGACAGCATACCTCAATCATCCCTGCACACAGTGGGCAAGAGAGACACGCATAAACTACAGGTTTGCTGTGCGTCTATTCAAGGCTATGAATGATGAATATGTGTGGCGGTTCCCTCGTCGCAGTGGTGGTGTTGTCAATACAGGACACGCATCTATGCGACACTTTGATGCACTGGTTGAGGCAGAGAAATACATACCCGATGTCAGTAACTTTATGACCCCACACCCCCAATGTTTCAGTGGGTGGGATGAGTGTAAGACAGATGAAGAGTGGCCTATCGTGGCATACCGTGCTTTCTATGCGCTTGACAAGATGGAATTTGCACGGTATAACAAAGGACGTACCATGCCTACATGGATGAACCCAATGCCCGACTGGCAGGAAAGGATATATGATGAAGACAGTGACAGTTGAATTGAAACATCAAGAACATGACATCCTTGCACAGAAGGTGGAGGATTACTTCGGTGGCTGGCATCCATTTGCATATGGCACTAGACTTGTGCGGCCAGCATATTACGATGAAGACCAGCAGTGTTGGGTGGCTGTGATTACCCGACAGACATCCTGTGATTAGGGAGAATGTCAATGGAACTACCACTTGACCACGAGCCTAGTCTTAACCATTGGGCAAAATGTATTGCCGATGAAGAAATTACAATAGGTGAGTGTACTAATTGGGATTATGCTTATGAACAGGCGTGGCATTCACTGGATGCTGAATACAACTACAGCTACGAATATCAATGGAGGTGAGCATGAGTGAGAATGAAATGAGGGGAATACGACTGTCACAGGCAGTTCAATGGCAAGGACAGGACATCTTTGAGGTAGCGTCTGCTGCATTTGAGGATGCTAATTACCACAGTTTCAATGAGGTATTTACTGCCGCATGGAATGAGTTTCAAAAGGAGATTGACAATGGAAATAACACATGAACAAGGGTAGAGATATGCCCACATGGATGAAGGAGAATTGTTATGCCTAAGTATGAGGTAGAAGTACAAGTAACACTTGTCAAACGCATAACTGTTGACGAGGCAGATGAAATAGATGCTGTCACTGCCGCACATGATTTGTTTTCTTTTCAACAGGACGAGTGGGAAGAAGAATACGAGGAAGAAACTCTAAGTGTAAAGGAGATTGACAATGAACATTGCACATGACGACAGACTAGCTTTACTGAAAGCACACAATGACTTGAAGACTATCCTGCAGACTATTTGGGATTGTCAGGACATCTGGATGTCTGATGTCGGCAAGTTGGAGAGCCTATACTGTGACCTGCACCGCATCCTCAAGTTCATACCCAAAGAGGACGAAGATGGACATCGTATGACCTACGCAGACTGGGTACTGGCAGAGGAGGATGACGACTAATGTTTGCTGAAGCACTTGTGTGCCTAGCACTCAACGTGTACCATGAGGCCCGTGACCAGCCCTTCATTGGGCAGGTTGCGGTGGCCCAAGTGGTAATGAACAGAGTGCGTGATGACAGATACCCTGACACTGTGTGTGATGTGGTCAAGCAAGGCCCGACATACTCATGGAAGCAGGACTTCCCTGTACGCCATCGCTGTCAGTTTAGCTGGTACTGCGACGGCAAGTCAGACAAGACACCTGACCAGACAGCGTGGCAGCAAGCTATGTTGATTGCACAGGGTGTACACACAGGCAACCTTGATGACTTCGTTGAGGGTGCGACACATTACCACGCAACCTATGTTCTGCCTGAGTGGGCAGAAAGCAAGGTGCCTGTCGTACAAATAGGCGACCATATGTTTTATCGCTGGGATTAGTGCTTGACTGTGCGGATTATTAGCGATATAGCATTAGATCAATTAACGAAAGGAGAATAATATAATGACAAGTAGGACTTGGGGTGCTGCACCAAAAAAACAAGTACGAAAGGGGCCACCACAGGGTGTAGGAGATGGGGGAATACAAAAGTATCAATTATATATACGACGACTTAAATTTTCTAAGATGATGAAAGCTATCGAAACACGAAAGGAGAATACAAAATGCTAGAATATATTCCAGAACACCTCGACTTTGACGTTGAGTATGAGCAGACTAAGATGGATGACAAGAAGTATGTCATCAATCGTGATACCGGAGAATACATTGGTATCGTAGGTAATGGTTTCACATGTGTGTCACACGGTGATTTCTTTCGTGATGTCATTGGTAAGACGACAGAAACCTTATCTGAACATGACATGAAGGATGCAGAGATTAGCTGGCGTGATGCTCACCAAAATGGCTGGGCCATGATGGACATGCGTCTGCCTAACGTAAATGCCAAAGTCATAACTGACAGGCATGAGACTACTGTAGCTAAACGTATCATTGCCCTGCATGGGGTGAACGGTACATGCTCTAACGTCACCATCTTCGGTGCCATCGACTTCTTCTGTCTCAATGGGCAGATACGTGGGCGGCATGACAAGGTGATGCGTAAGAACACCAGCAACTTCAGCCTTGACAGGTTCATTACTGAACTTGAAAAGTCACAGCAGGACTTTACTGCACAGACAGAACAGATGCAACGGTGGGCTAACACTAGTCTCGCTGGTGTGGATGTGAAAGCTATGCTGGAAAAGCTGATGAAGTCTGAACGTAAAGCAGAGAAGATGAACATCCTGTACAATCAGGAGGTAAGCACCCGTGGCCGTAATCTGTGGTCACTGTACTCTGCCTTCACAAACTATGCTACCTACGCTGATGAGCGTAATGGTTTCAAGCAGCATAACACAGGACATGATACACAGGCCAAGTTAATGTTTGAGCGTGAGATTGAGGTAGCACGTTGGATTGACAATCCTGTGTTCAGTCAGGTAGCTGCATAAATGAAACTAAATCAGATAGCAGATGAGTATTACTTATCTCACGATTTCAAGGAGTTACGAGATGAAACTAAAGTACATTATCGCTACTGCCTTGGTGCTGTACTGGCTACCCACGTTGATGGTGTAGAGATTGGCGAGGTGGATGGCACAAAGCTGTCCACCAAGCAATCTAAGCTGGCTTATGACCAGTGGTGTGATCGTGGTATCTCTACAGCAAATCACATTCTGGCGACAGCTAGAATATTATATAACTATGCCCTACGCATGGAACACTGCTTTATTAATCCCTTCACAGCGGTGCGTAGGAGGGCCACACAGCCACGTAAGGTTGTCTGGCGTAGGGATGATGTCAAGAAGCTACTAGACGCAGCGTACAGCGATTTTAGCACCCGTAACATTGGATTGATTGCTCACATGGCATACGAATGGTGTCAGCGAGTGGGTGACATGCGTCTGCTTACTTGGGATGCAATAGACCTTGAACAAAAGCGGGTAATAATATTACAATCTAAGCGTAATGCACAGGTAGAATTGCCTATCGACGATGATTTACACTCCATGTTGGTTGAACAGGAGCAAGACTTTGGCTTTCAGCCTTATGTTGCACCAAGACCAACGGCATATCGTGGTGTGTACGAACCATACACTATGTACAAGCTACCGTTGCATGCCCGTAAACTTATGGATGCGGTTGGATTACCCAAAGAACTACGGTTGAGTGACTTACGTCGCACAGGTGTTACAGAAATGGTGGATGCAGAGGTAGGTATTGGACAGATCATGTCGGTTACAGGACATGCTAACCCACAATCAGTCAAACCCTATCTGAAAAATACATTCGTCAGTGCAAATAATGCCTTGACAGCACGTAAAAGAACGTGATATAAGCATTCAACTGCCGCAGCGAACTACTATTATATATAATATAATATACATATAGAAAGGACATATACATGATTAACCCGTATGACTATGATGTTGCTAATGGTGAGACTAAGCGTATGAATTGCCCTGTATGTAAGGGTATTAAGACGTTCAGTATAACCAACAACATGGGTAGTCTTCTGTGGAATTGCTACAAGGTGTCCTGCACTGTGGGTGGCAGTACCCGTGTCCATCTGTCAGTTGATGACATCAAGTCTGGCTTTGCTGGTACAAAGAAAACACAGGAGCAGCCGTTTGAGTTGCCGCCATACGTGATACCCCGCCGTGACATGCTGTATATGAACAGGTGGTGTGACAGATGGCAGCTAGACCAAGATGAACTTGGCCTTCTGTATGATGTCAAAGAGGATCGTGTCGTGTTTCCTGTTATGCATGATGGCAAAATGGTGGATGCTACCGGCAGGACGTTATCTAAACGAATACCTAAATGGAAAAGATATGGAAATAGTGGCTTGCCATACACACATGGTTGTGGTAAAGTCGCCGTAGTTGTTGAGGACTGTGTGAGTGCAGCCGTTGTTGGTTACGGCTCCTTTGTCGGGGTTGCGCTTCTTGGCACATCTCTCCAAGATACGCATAAAAGGTATCTCACACAGTTCTCGACAGCGGTAATTGCACTAGACCCCGATGCATTACCAAAGACATTACAGATGGCAAAAGAATTACGTGGACATGTGTCAGATGTTCGTGTATTGAAACTAGAAGATGACATAAAGTATCGTAACCCGACAGATATGGAGAAATTAGATGGAATTATCACTGATTAGAAGTTTGATGGACAGAGAGTTCTATGACGAACATCGTGGCGCACGTTGCCCTGATCGTCTGTTCAGCAAGGACGTAAGGAAGATCAAGCAGACTATCGACACAGCAATGGATCGTTATGAGCGTACCGTTACACCTGATGAGATAGAGGCATTGTTCATGGCGAACAATCCTACAATGACAACAGCACAGAAGCAGGGGTATTCATCTCTGTTCAACAACATCAAGCGTGAGCAGCCGATGGGCGGGGACGTAGCACAAGAGGTATTATCTAAGCTATTTCAACAGGTTATCGGTGAGGACATCGCTAATCTTGGCTTCGATTATGTCAATGGCGACAAGTCTAGCCTTGAGCCTCTGCGTCAGATGCTGGAACAGTATGGTGATGACTTTACACCCAACCTCAAGGTGGAGTGGGATGACATTGACATTGAGACATTGCTTGCACGTAATGATCTTGAAGCACGGTGGACCTTCAATATACCTAGCTTGGTACGTAAGGTGGAGGGTGTGAATGCCGGTCACTTGATTGAGATTGGCGCACGACCCAATACAGGCAAGACATCGTTTCATGCCAGCCTGATTGCCAGCCCCGGTGGCTTTGCTCATCAGGGTGCCAACTGCATTATCCTGTGTAACGAGGAGGGCTATCACCGTGTGGGTGCCAGATATTTGACAGCAGCTACAGGTATGACGATGCGAGACATCAAAGAAAACCCATCCAAAGCACGTGATCTATATGAGCCGGTAAAGAACCGTATCAAGATCAAGGATGCTACAGGCCGTGACATGGCATGGGTAGAGAGCATATGTAAGGCATACAAGCCCGACATTGTTCTGCTCGACATGGGTGACAAGTTCGCCAAGACAGGTGGCTTTGCACGTACAGATGAGGCACTGAAGGCCAATGCTGTGCATGCCCGTATGATTGCCAAGCAGCATGAGTGTGCCGTATTCTATATGTCACAGCTATCAGCAGAGGCAGAGGGTAAGGTCATACTGAATCAGAGCATGATGGAAGGTAGTAGGACAGGTAAAGCAGCAGAGGCTGATCTAATGATACTGATCGCCAAGAACCCGCCTTTGCAGGGTCAGGAAGAAGAGGATATTGAACGTCATCTCAACGTAGTAAAAAATAAGTTGACAGGATGGCATGGTGATGTAACATGTCAGCTAGAATATCAGACAGCGAGGTATACAGCATGAAGCTAACATTAGATGTAGAGAATACGACGACAGAACGCAACGGTAAGTTGCACCTAGACCCATTTGAGCCAGAGAACTCACTGACTATGGTGGGTATGCTAAGTGACCAACCGGCTATATTGCCCGATGGCACTAAGATAGATGATGAAACAATCGTGGTGTTCGATCACGAGGAGGCATCTTCTCCTGACCAGCAGTCCTTTGACTTAGTGCAAAGCTATCTTGACCAAGCTACTATCATCATTGCACACAACGCAGCCTACGATTTACTGTGGCTTTGGGAGTCAGGCTTCACATATGATGGCCCTGTCTTTGATACAATGCTTGGGGAGTATGTATTGCAGCGTGGTGTCAAAGAGCCTCTGTCTCTTGAGGCATGTGCTAACCGATATGATCTTGATACCAAGAAGCAAGACACATTGAAAGAGTATTTCAAGAAGGGATACAGCACACGTACAATTCCCCTTGATGAATTGTCTGAGTATCTGTCTGCTGATCTACATGCTACACAGCAACTAGCTGACAAGCTGATGATGCAACTACAATCATCCAGCAGCAACTTGATGGATACAGTCACGCTGACCAATCAGGTATGTGTCACACTGGCACGTATCTATCAGCGTGGCTTCAAGGTGGACTTGAAGGTGCTTGAGGATGTGCGTCAAGAGTTTGAACAAGAGAAGTGTCAACTTATTGACGACTTGCAATCACATGTCCGTAAAGTTATGGGTGACACACCTATCAATCTCAATAGCCCAGAGCAATTGTCTTGGGTTATATATGGACGCAGAGTTATAGATAAGCATGACTGGGCTACTATGATTGACCCATACATGCCTGACGATGAGTTCAGACATCTTATAGCTACACGCACCCAACGACTATACCGCACCAAAGCTGTGCAGTGTAAGGAGTGTAACGGCAGTGGGTACATACGCAAGATTAAAAAGAATGGTGAGCCTTTCGCCAAGCCAAGTAAGTGTCCAGAGTGTCACACAGAGGGCTATCTGTTCAACCCTACAGACACACTGGCTGGCTTCAAGTTCAAGCCACCTACCGCTAAGTGGGCATCAGCTAATGGCTTCAGTACAAGCAAGAATAACTTGCAATTGCTAGAGGCAGGTGCTAAGTCTAAGGGTATGGATGATGCAGTTGAGTTCCTGTCTAAAGTCAGACGGCTCAGTGCTGTTGATACGTATCTGTCATCCTTTGTTGATGGCATCAAGAACTACACAAAGCAGGATGGTATGCTACATGTCAGCTTGCTACAGCATCGCACATCGACAGGCAGACTGTCTGGTGCTAATCCTAATATGCAGAACATGCCACGTGGCGGCACGTTTCCTGTAAAGAAAGTATTTGTGTCACGATGGGATGGAGGTAAGATACTTGAGGCTGATTTCGCACAGCTAGAGTTTCGTGCTGCCGCTTATTTATCACAGGATGGAGTTGCAATTGAAGAAGTTTCTACTGGGTTTGATGTACACGCATACACCGCTAAGATTATTACCGATGCTGGTCAGCCTACGAGCCGACAGGATGCGAAGGCGCATACTTTCGCGCCGTTATATGGCGCATCAGGATATGGTCGCACAAAAGCAGAGGCAGCGTACTACGAACACTTCAACGACAAGTATTCCGGCGTGGCAGCATGGCATGCCAAGTTGGCTACGGAAGCTATCACGACACAGAAAATTGTAACACCATCTGGCCGTGAGTTTTCATTCCCCGATGTAGAAAGGAAGTATAATGGTCGGGTATCACACTTCACACAGATAAAAAACTACCCTGTGCAATCTTTTGCTACAGCAGATATTGTGCCGATAGCACTTCTTTATATTGATAAACTACTTGACACGATGAAGTCTTGTGTGGTAAACACTGTGCATGATTCGATTGTCATTGATGTTCATCCTGATGAAGAGAAGGCTGTGCTTGAAGCAATCAACACCACTAACAGGGAGTTACCAAATCTAATTACAAGCAGGTGGGGAATAGATTTTAATGTTCCTTTGTTACTAGAGTCAAAAATAGGACCAAATTGGCTTGACACCAAGGATGTAATTTGATATAACTACGGTTCTAAACGCTAAAGAAAGGAGAATTGTATGACACAATTGACAACAGTAGATACGAATAACTATGCCGCTATGGCGAAAGCTATGGGCATTGCACATGAGAAGACCTCATCATCTTCTAGTTCTCTTGCTCGTCTGCGCATCAGTCACGCACCTATCATGGGTACGGCTGAAGTAAATGGCAAGAAAGTGAACGTAGAAGTGGTAGAAGGTGGCGCATACAAGCTAGAAATTCCTGACGGACCTACACACTACGCTACATCTATCAAGATGCGTCCTTTCATGCAACGCTTCATGCACAAGCGTTTCGTACAGGGTGATGCAAAGAACCCTAATCGTTACGTGAAAAGCGTGATGGCTGACACACTGGACATTGATCTCAAGGACAATGACGGTGGGTTCAACTGCGGTAAACCCGCAGGATACATCAAAGACTTTAAGGCACTCCCGCAATCACAGCAAGACCTGCTCAAGCAGATTAAGCGTGTACGTGCTGTCTTTGGTGAGGTAGAGTTGGTAAACCCAATGAACGAGAATGGTGAGCCTGTTGAGGTAGCACCTACCCCATTCATCTGGGAGATTGATAACCGTGATGCCTTTAAGGAGATCGGTGCCAGCTTTACAACATTGGCAAAGATGCAACGCTTGCCCATCCAGCATATTATCACTGCGAATACCAGTGAGCGTAAGATTCCAACAGGGGCATCATACTTTGTACCTGTGGCATCGCTGGATGTTTCTACAACCATTGAGTTGACTGAGCAGGACCAAGCCTTGTTTGGTGACTTCATGTCTTGGATTGATAATTACAATAACTACATTATCAATGCATGGGCAGAGAAGGCTAACTCTAAAATGGAAGATGACGATGTTAACGTGGTCGATGATCTTGTTGACATTGAAGTCGAAGATGAGGTAGCATAATGCATCACCCTGCTGAACTAGCACTCCATCAATACATGGAAGATGCAGTCAAAGGCAAAACAGAGATGTCAGAAGAGACAATAGAGCAAGTTTCTTCTGACATTGCCGAAGCACTGCATAAGCAGTTTGGTAGTGGTAAAAAGCGGGGCGACTTTAAATTACGTATGTCAAACGTAGGTCGCCCCACTTGCCAACTCTGGTACGAGAAGAATAAACCAGAGGTAGCTTTACCATTGCCTACAACATTCGTAATGAACATGATGCTGGGTGATATTGTCGAGGCTGTATTTAAAGGCTTATTGAAAGAGGCAGGAGTAAAGTATGAAGAACCTGAACATGTCACTCTTGAATTGGATGGCACATCCGTTAACGGAACATATGATATTGTTGTTAATGGGGCTGTGGATGATGTTAAGTCAGCATCTGATTGGTCTTATCGTAACAAGTTTGAGTCATATGAAAAGCTGGCTGATGGGGATGGGTTTGGTTATATAGGACAGCTTGCTGGTTATGCCAAAGCATCCGGTAAGGATGTTGGCGGCTGGTGGGTTGTGAATAAAGCCAATGGAAAATTCAAGTATCTTCCTGCATCTGGCCTTGACTTAGATACAGAAATAGCTAAAATACAAAAGACAGCAGACACAGTAAAGGAGAACAAATTTGAAAGGTGTTTTCAACCAGTACCAGAGAAGTTTAGAGGTAAGGAGACGGGCAACAAAGTACTTAATGATGGGTGTAAGTTTTGTGCTTATCGTTTTGATTGCTGGGATGATTTGAAAGAACATCCATCAGTAATGTCACAGGCTAAAGTGCCGCCCATCGTAGCTTATATTGGAGATATAGTTGTACCATAAAGCATGGAGAGCAGCACGTAAATATGGGTATCGTAGTGGGCTAGAACTAACCATTGCAGAAAAGTTAAAAGCTGAAAAGATCAGATTTAGATATGAAGCTATTAAGATCGAATGGGAAGACCTAGCCTACCGTACCTATACCCCTGACTATATTCTAAAGAATGGTATTATAGTTGAGGTCAAGGGTAGGTTTATGGCAGCAGACAGACGCAAACACATACAGATAAAAAAACAACATCCAGAACTTGACATTCGTTTTGTGTTTGAGAATAGTAGAAGTAAGATACGCAAGGGGGCCAAGACAACCTATGGAGATTGGTGCATCAAGAATGGTTTTAGATACTATGACCGCATCATCCCCGAAGATTGGCTAAAGGAAAAGGGTAAAGATAAACACCCTGACTTTATATGTCACCCTAACTCAACAGTGAAGAGGAGAAAAAGAAAATGAACAAAGATGAGTTACTAGACAATTTCAATGATGAGGACTTTGTGATTCGTATTCGACCCTTTTCTGATGATGAGGGGCAGTGGAGTGGTGAGTTAGATATCTCTATCATAGCATTTCCTGAAAACCCACTTGATGACGAGGACTACGGAAACATCATGCACTTTACTAAGATGATGTGCGCTACTGTTCCTGTTATGGAACAAGAAGAAACTATCCGTAATATAATGCACGAGTATGTACTTAAAGTTCTTGACAACGAAATGGATATTGATGTAGAACTAGAAGATGAGATGGGTGTAGAGAAAACATACGACGGTAATGTAGTTCATCTTGCATTCAACACTAAGACAGGAGGCAATGCCTGATGAGGCATGAGCAGTACATGAAAAACAAACTAGCTGAAGATGAGGAGAAATTGATGGATGAGTATTATACAAAGCAAATGAAAGATACAAAAGCAGACATGGTGAACAGTCCTTCGCATTACAATCAGTCAGGTATTGAGTGTATTGCTGCTATTCAGGCTGCACTAGGACCAAACTTCAAGTACTACCTACAGGGTAATATTATGAAGTACCTGTGGCGGTTTGACTACAAGGGTAAGCCTCTTGAGGATTTACAGAAAGCACAGTGGTATCTCAATACCCTGATGGAAGATGTGGCGGCTAGTGATGAGAGTTAAAGTATTCATTACCCTCGACATAGACGAAGAAGAGTACCCCATACCTGCGGATGGGCAGGTAGGAGAAGAAATAGAAGACGGCATCGCAGAATACTTCTATGATGTAGACGGTGCCGATATTAGAACAATACGAACTATAACGGAGTGAGAGATGAACAATTATTTACCAACAGACTATCAGAACTTTATTGCACTTTCTAGGTACGCCCGATGGAAAGAAGATGAACAGCGTCGTGAGACATGGGGTGAGACAGTCGCACGATACTTTGATTATAT
>Ga0213867_1001305_pt1 | contig 11115 bp, 6 predicted proteins | sample PICome_12_FD_160120 | JGI IMG/M metagenome (GOLD analysis project Ga0213867, IMG submission 160120) | Coastal seawater microbial communities near Pivers Island, North Carolina, United States - PICO540 | ecosystem: Environmental > Aquatic > Marine > Coastal | place: USA: North Carolina | collected... | reverse complement strand
AATTACATTATTTGCATCGCCAGTAACAATTGGGCTATCTATCAACAAGCCTGGTGCTACTGTAATCTGAGAGCCTTCTGATCTAGAAGTTCGTGTTGCTGTACCACCAGTACCAGTATTTGCGTAATTCGATACCTGATTATTAGCAGTAAATGTTTCACCAATAGCAGGATCGGAATCTGCACCAATAGCATTCCAGTTTCTTCCCGACCCAAGATTGCTTATTGTGTACTCTTCACCTTCAACTAAATCTCCAAATGATATACCTGTTTGACGATCGGTTGTAGGATAGATGTCAGCATCAACAAAACTAATTTGCTTTTTGGTTGCTACAGGACCGAAGAAGTATGCTTTCATTGTAAAGTTCAGTGTCCAAATCAATGCTCTTCTTGTTTGAAAATCTCCCTCGTATGTGTCTTCTTGTGATACACTGTTTAGTATAATCGGTATATCAAAGTAAGTACCAAGTTCATCAATCAACTTAACACTTACTGTGCAATCTGGTTTGAAGTATGGTAATATCTGTTCGATAATTTTTGTTCCATCTTCATTATACTTTGTCATTACATTTAACTGAAACTCAAGATCATATGGAGCAGGCGCAAACATTGTGTGCATTTGACCATCAGCCGCACTTGCTTTTACTAACTTAGTTACGCTTGTCAATTTTCGATCTGGGCTGTATGTCATTCCAGTCATCTCAAAAGACATTCTTGGTAAAGTGATTGCGGGTGCATTCAATTGCAAATCTTGATCAAGTCTTGCAAGTATCTTTTGCATTGGTGCGTAGTTAATCGGCACCTTCATCTGCTGAACTGCTGTGCTTCCACTTTTTCTGCTTATTACGATGTCGTTGAACATTGTGCCGAATACAGCAACATATCGTCTAGTCGTCTCGTTGTAAAAATGATTACCGTACATTAGAAAATATCATCTCCAAATGGGTTACTCTGACTAAAGTCAATAATGTTATCTGCCGCAATAGCACTTTGAATTGCTGTGTTACTGCTGTTCGCAATATCATCAATGTCTTCGATAATTGTATCTGCATCGTTAATGGTTGCACCTGGAGTAACAGTTCTGTGAGCCGCAAAGACTGCTTCAATTGCTGTCTTCTGAGCCGCTGTTATGTATCCATTGTTAACACTGTCTTGACTAATGTAGAATCTCTCGTTACTATATTCAAACAACTCGCACTTCAGATCAAATGTTTGTAGTGAACCCATTTGATAGAACACTGCTTCATGCTCAACGTGCTGAATCTCGAATATCTTCTTGTTTAGTGGGAAGTATAGAAGATCACCTTCAAGCGGTCTTCTTTCAGTAACATCAATACCACTTGTTCCTCTATCTACATCGTCATTAGTACCATCGTCATCTGTATCAGCACTATCGATATTATCAGAAACTGCATTTCTGTATCTCTTTTGAGCAACTGTGAATGTTACTGAGTCACGAACTTCAAGACCAAACTTAGATAGGAAGTCGCCTTCGCCCTCAAAGCCTTCTACATTCTTAATATACATCTCAACTGCATACGCAGAAGTATACCTTGCTAAATCATCTTCTTGAAAGATGCTGTCTCTAGCAACAGGTATTCTTGGAATGTAGTAACAATCAAGACCAAACATCTTAATCGATTCTATAACCAAGTCTTCTATGAGTGACTGCTCTTGAGCATACCCATAGTTGTTAAAGTGTGTATTTGTAGCCACTCTATTATCCTATCATGTCAGTTGCGGGCAAAGAATAACTTGAAGCCATTTCTTCTTCAAGTCTTTGAATCTCTTCTCTCGCATCACTTAAAATTTGTTCTCCATTGAACTGAACGCCACCGGGCAATGTCATGCCGTTGAACTTAGTGAGATTTGAACCCCACTGATATTTGATTTTTGCTGTTGCATAGTTTTGTAAGAAACGATCTTTCCACACATCAGAACCACTTGAAGTATCTACAGTTTTGTATGCTTCAACAACAATGTAGTTACCCAATGAAAGTTCATCCCAATCTGCTTCAATATAAACTTTGTTTGTGTGTCTATTAAATCTTAGTTGCTGTTTACCCACTAGCATTTCGTCTAAAAGATCAAGATGAGCCATTGACATATAGTAGTGAGTTATGTTATAATTAACTATGTCGTGTAAGTTGTGAAGAATAAACTGATACTTTGCGTTAAACATACCAGTACCAGTAGACACTTCTGATTCCATTGGGAATAAATTAGAGACACCAATGTATGGGTCTTCAATGATTTCAAAAGTAAGACCAGTTGTTGAGCCAGCAACAGTTGCTTGACCAGAACCATCTGTATTTTTTAACTGAAAAGTTCCACTGCTAACTGAAGATGTAGATACTCTATAGTCGCCAGTTGCTAGTGTTGCTCCACCAGTTAACACACCAGATACTCTAATCAATTGACCAACTTCTGGAACATTTCCAGTTGTAGTGAACGAGGCAACTGTGTCAGACACTGCTATTGTGCCAGTCATCTTCGTCTTAACACTTAGATCAATGTAGCGAGTTTCGTACAACCCTCTGTATAGATTTGTTATTTGTCGTGCGGCATCAGCCCCATGCACACTTGTGAAAGTATCACTTGTAGCAAACTTACCTATAGTAAACTCACTTAGAGATGGTCTTTTGAAGAAAACTCTGTTGTTATCTACATCGACTGCAACTACAGTTGCTTTTGCTGTGGCTTCTTCAGCACCACCACTAGATGAAGATACTTCTTTGATGAGATCACCTACTTTGAAGTCACCCTCTGAAAGTGTGCTAAATTCGATATAAGAGTTCAGTACTCTGGCTTTATAATATACTTTTTCTACACCATCGAAGTGATAATCATGATAATATGCTAACGCCTCATCAACTCTATCTGTCACTTGATCATCAGAAACATTGATATCGATTACTGGTTTACCCAGTTTTCTGAGACAATATTCTTTAAATTCGGCTTTAGTTGTTGGCTCTGCCATGTTCGATTCCTAAATTATGTTGGTATAATATACTATTTATAAGCAATAAATTCGTGCTTTTCATCAGATACAATGAGTATAAATATTTATAAATAAGTGATAACAGACTTCACTTAATATCTATTTGAAAAGGATAAAGGATTAAAAATGAGCATAACAATACCTAACGTATTTGAAATACCTGCACTATCTGCTGATAGCGCCGTTCCAGTAAGCAGTGAGGGTCAAGTACATACATACGGATTTCCATATCAGGGTGGTAAAAGCACATTCGCATTCTATGGAAATTTTACCAACGTAACAAGTATTAAAATTCAAGCCGCATTTGATGGTGGTTCTGTAAATAACGGAAACAACACCCCTGACGCAAACCCCGATCTTAACTTCATTGATCTAACCAATTCGGATGGAAACGCCGAACTAATCACCGCAAGCAACAGATTAGTAACTGTTGATATTGGTAAATGTATGTTGAGATTTCGTGTCGATGTGAGTGGCACAATGGCCGGCACAATTAATGTTGCAGTATCTTCTTAGGAGTCTAAATGGCTACAATACTAAAGGGTACTGTTTCAAGAGGAACAGTATCTAAAAGTTTCAGCAAGGTTTCAGAATTTGCTACTCAGGCTGTTGCAGATGCTACAGGCCCAGTATTTACTTCTGCAACATCTGGTCAAGTCTATTATAGAGTTGACGGAGTAGTAGGTCCAACTGTTTACACCGCTCAGGCAACTGATAGAAACGATATAACTTATAGTTTGGGTGGAACTAACGCAGGCGATTTCGTAATCAATTCTACTACCGGTGCAGTTAGCTTAAACACTAGTGGATCGCCGTCAGTAGCCACAGATAAAACATTCACTGTAACTGCAACAGACTCTGAAAATAACGCAACCACTACTAGCAACTTAACAATAAAAATCGTTGCTGATGTATTCACTAAGTTTTCTCCAGGTGGCACTGGTGATTTTTGTACAGCAATTAGCAAAATAGATATTAACGCACATAGAGGCACAAGTGATGATGGGCATATTGGTGTTGGCTCTGATGACTCTAATATTAGATATGAATACTATGAAAGTGGCACTTCAACCAGTAAAGCAACTGTAGCTAAAACATTAGACATGGCTAGTGATGGTAAGGCTTATGGTAAACTAAAATTCGCCAAGCGTGGTGGAAGTGTGTTTATGGCTCCGAGAGTCACAAGACCAGATGAAAATGCCCCATATGATTTTACTGTCGGTGATGAAATTGGTTTTGAATTAATTAGGTATAATGCGCTCAATAACTCTTCAAATAATTACTACGGCACCGAAACATTTAACATCGATGAAAATGGTACAGGCTTTGTAGTAACTGCGTCAGGGCAAACTAATGAGCAAAGATTGTATCTCAGCGACTATAATGGAGCAGAGGGGACTGGGGTACGAGACTCTATACGACTAAGACACTCTTCTGACACTTCTGGTATTGCCACTATACAAGCAACCACTCCAACAGGAACAGAAGTTGTTGTTTATGTTGGGGCATCTTCCGATATGATTTCAGGACTAAAAACAACAGTTGAAAATGATTTCATTGGTGAGCATAAGTTTGTAATTAATAATGGAGATGGTACAATATCGTTTGCTGACAGTCTAGCAGATGCTCAAGCAGGAATTAAACTACCTTTTGGTACTGAAGTACCTAATGGGATGAGCAATTTCGTTCCACTTGGGTTATATAAAATTATTAGTAGAGAACCTTTCTATCTTGATGTTGTAGATGATGGTCTTACTTTCACAAACGCAACTGGTTTAACAGCTTCAAACCCTCATGTTTATACATCGAGTGTTGATGATGTCACAGAATTTACATTTGCCACACAAAACAGCGTTGGTGCAGACTACACCGCAATCAGTAGCACTGGATTTGATGGCGCATCTGTAGCCACGCCCTCTGTAGTTGGTGAATTTACTGGTACTGTCAACTTAGCAAATTCTGTTGGCGGTTCCGGTACAATAACAGTAAGAGCAGATTCTTTTTCGGGTATAAGCAAGACTCAAGTAGTACACCTTGCAGATGACGGTATTGATATAACCTCTGGTATTGGAATTAACTATATTTCTTCGGCTCAAGATTTTGTAGCATACACATTTACTTTGGATGCTAATGCGCCTTCTGGTGCTACCGGGTCAAATTTTAGCATTAAAACCGGCAGTGTTACTGGTTTTGATGCGGCAGACGTATCAATAAATTCTTCTACTGGAGAAGTAACACTCGCTGGCGGAACAACAGGAAATGGCGGGTTTATAGTGCAATATGTTAACTCAGTCTCTGGCTTACAAGAATCACCAACTATTAGTCTATATCAAGATACAGCACGATCTATAAAAAATTCATTTGAATATGCTAAAATAAGACAAACAAGAGGTAGTGGTTTATCGCTGTCTCGTAATTGGGATGTCGTTGATATTAAATATACTGACGATATGGAAGAAAATTCTTTCACCGATATACCACGAAGTGTTTCGAGTGTGAATACCAGTAGTGGTAATGCAAATCTAACTTTGTCAGATACGCACGGTTTGACAAATGGCGATAGAGTAAAATTTGTAGACACTACTGGAACTTTGCCAACTGGTACATATCTTGTTAGTACAAATAGTGCCACTAATTTTACTGCATATGGAGCAGGGTTTGATGGCACTCATCCAGACCTATCTGCAATAAATGTGCAAAAAGTCACAAACAAATTCCATTTGATGATAAAATCTAAAACTGTTCCGGGCAGTACTAGTACATTCCATAATGATCATGCGATTGGTTGGATTCAAGTACTCAATCCAGATGGAACATTATATGCAAGTTTCAGCCCTCAGCCGGGAGCATTGGAATACACAGTACCTGGTGCTTGGAAAACCTCTACTACCAACGATGGCACCTTTACAGATAGTATGTCAGCTACAACCGCAAGAGATAACACTACCACAAATGTTAGTACAGCGACAAATGTTTCACATAAATGGTGTTTAGATCAAGATGGTACACCAAGTGGTGGAACAGGTCCTCTTAATGGATTCACTCACACTGCGGGGAATAATTCTATCTATAACACTCAAGTGTTGCCTGTAGGTGATCAAATTCTACCACAAGTAGATGCCTCTACTTCGAAATACTTATATAGAGAAACTTCTGGTACAACATCTGGTAGAGTCTCTTTCTTAAAAAGCGCCGCTACACCTTTCCCAAGCAACGGAATAATTAGAATGGGTGTTTTTGTTGCGGGTCAGACATTACCGGCAGGTAACATCGAAGCACTTGCAGTAGCACTAGTAGAAGATTAAGGAGAACGATGATGTCCGTAAGTTTAGTGCAAAATAAAGAACAAATAATCTCTTGGTTGACTGAGGGTGAAAATGTAGTCGTGTTTGATACGCATTATTCTGAAGACGTAAAAGCGACTTTAACCATGCAAGCAGATTTAACGCCAAATACTGATTTAGAAAACTCAATTAAACAAACAAAACTAGAAGAAGCATGGCATGACGAATTGCCAGAAGACAAAGCAAACAATGTCTCTACTGCAATATCTGTTTACAACACAAAGGGTAGTTATTGGATGGGCATCTGCTGTACCAGAATCAAATCGATAAATGGTATATCCATAACATATTCTAATTGATATTATCGTGCAACTATAAATAGTATGATAACACATGAACCTAAGAGAATCGCATGGCGTCTAGAAAATATTTAAAATTTGGTTTACGAGCAGATAGGAACTTAGCTGATCTAAGTGACTCGACTATCGCTGTAGATAATCTTCTAGATAATCTAGCGAGTGGTAGTAATGTATTCGGTGAATCGTATAACTTCTCTAGTGCTGATATTTCTCCAATAAGACAGTTATCTTCTACTGATCTTGTAGATATCATCGATCCAGATGATGACCTACCTAAAATACTTACTGACTTAGAGGCTTCTATTCCCACCTATGATGCGTCTTCTGTTTCTGACGATCCATTGAGTGGTGTACAACCAGTACAACCACAAGTTACTCTGCAAGACTACATAAACAGATTTAAAGTTGTATTAGGTGATCCACCATTTATTAATGGCGGCTCCGGTCCTTTTGCTGAATATGTTCATCCATTAAGAATAACAAACATGACGGGCGATATCAGTAACTTTACTGTCAGCTTAACACCATCCACAAATCCAATAAACGATTTGGTTGTTGGTAATCGATATAAAATTTTATCTAAAGGTAATATCACAGATAGTCAATGGGATGCAATAGCTGTCGTTAACGCAGGTTCATACAGCAACGGAGATATATTTGTTTGTGATCAAACTGTTGCAACAGTTATAGGTGCGAATACAACTGCCGAAGTCAGAGACATATCGACTCCTAGTGGTAATTATGCGCTATCAAGTAGTGCAGTTCCAACTCAAAATTTACCATCAAATGTTCTATTCACAAAAATTACTGGAACATTACCAAACATTATTCAAACATCAAACGATTGGGATGTTGGTAGATTTCAGTGGGATAGTTCTTTACATAATTCATTTAGCACTAATGATGGTCTTGTTCAATTTGTTGGATATCAGATAGATAACTTCTTTCCACCAATCGCAACAAATGGATTATTTTTAATCGAAGAAGATACAGTTGATACTGCAAACGATGACACTAACTGGAGATTTATTAGAGGAACAAATACATCAAGAGTTATACCAAACTACAATATCACATGGCTCACAAACAGCGATGGATACACAGAAATAACATTTAGCAACAGAGAAGACTGGAGAAAAGTCGGAGTAAACATGACTGCTTCTCTCAATGGAGCAGATGCCGGACAAGTCACTGAAATAAAAACAGATGGTGGTGTATATCGTGTATGCTTGTCAGTAGACTTTGGTACAACAGAAAGTAGCGGAACAACAGTTGCTGAGTTTAGTTTTGAAATTGGTGGAGACACTTTAATAGAGTATGCACAGCTTGACTTCACTCAACCACCCGGAGACTTCAGAAGAAAAGTCAGATACACTTGTTGGTGGCCTACTGGAACTGGCGATGGAGCAAAAATATTTGGTAAACCTGAAGGCTCAAGTTATGACTTCGGTAGCTTAAATTTTTATAAAGAACAGCTAGATAGCACGTTTGTAAGTCAAAGATACAGTTATCCGTACTTTAGAGACAATAGAGCAAACATACTAAAGCAAGATGGTAACACAGAAGTTCGTGTGGATAATAAATTTTTAAATGTATATCAAAAGCCAGGTGTTACAAAAGATATTCTACAAAATCTTAGCGTGTTTCCAGATACGGTTGCTAGTTCATACAACACAATAACTGCAAAAATTGTTTCTGCTAAAAGTGATGGAAGTATAAATGGAAGTAACGATTTTACTACTGCTGAAGTCGGAGACTTTATTGTTTCGTCTAGACATGATGGATCAAATCAACTTCACTATGTACACCAAATAGAACAAAAAGTTAATAACAGCAAAGTATATGTCGACCCCACATATTTAACGATAACTGGTATTTCAGAAGACACTGACCATAATATAGTTTTAGTTAAGAACAACGGGCTAATCGGTATATACAAGTCAATCGATGCTACTGGAACAAATACTTTAACTATTCAAAGAACAGCAGAGGGTATAAAGGCTAAGTATCCATTTGAAGTTGAAGAAGACTGCATTATTTACAAAGTTGACGATGGTCCTTTCGCTCCTGGTAATACTGACAGTACACATTCAACACATAGATATGGATTCAGAGTAAGAAGTACTACTCACAATAATAACAGAGCGGCAGTTACCGCCGATCTGACTGTAGATGCAAATCCAACAGATTCTAGTGCGACAGTATCCACAAATGGTGGATTTGTTGCAGTTTACTCGTCAAAAGGATTGTTAGATAGATCAACCACTGAAGAATGTACTGGTGTTTTTGGTAGAGAAGTTACAGCAAATGCAAACTCAGGTCAGAATGAAATTGTAGTTAATGACCCTAGTGGAATATCAGTGGGCGATCTTGTTTATTTTGATGGAGTAATTCCATACGACAACACTTCGATTGCGACAATGACGAGAGTTAAAGCAATCAATGGAAACACACTTCAACTAGGAAAGGGATCTCCTGCACCAAATACTAATGTTGACTTGTCTGCTTTACTGGCTGTTGGTTCAACTGTAGTTTTTGTTCCATCTAATGCTGGGCCTAATACCGATGGTTGGGGATTGAACAACAAAGAATATTGTATTATTCCTCTAAACACAGCACCGCCTTGGGAAGGGACTGACTTAGGTCTGGCTAGCCCTGCTATAAGCGCAACAGAAAACTTTGGTGTTATGTCAAAAGAGTTTAGATTTGTTAACTTATCTTTTGAGTTACCGACCGCAAACATTACAAAATATACAGAAAACAATAACGCTAAGAAAAAGTATCTGAATGTTAAGTTTGTTCCACCTGTAAGTTAATACGACTCTTCCATAGTTAGAACTTTATAGTTACCTGCGGCTACATCAGTCGAATTAGCATAAGCCAATAAGAAATAAGTTTCTCCATTTACAGTTATTGGAATCTTATGCGTAAACTCAACTGTTTGTCTAGAGAAAGAATCGCTATCAGTTGATAAACCATCATCTGGTATTTCTGACTGTCCAGTATTCGTGAATAGAAGTTTGGGTTCACCAATTGCTTTACCACCTGAACCACCAGAAGGCCCTGTTGCTGTAGCAATAAATGAACTACCTACTGCAACTACTCTTTTACCCACACTACCACTTCCACCCGAAACTGGAGCAGAAACAATAGTAACTACATTACCCACTTGATAATTTGTACCAGAAGTACCTGCAACAGCATTCCAATCATTAGAACCAAGAGTTGAAATTGTATAGCTTTCGCCAATAATCAAATCAGCATAGTTTGTAGTTCCAAAAACGGCACTCCAGTCTCTGCTAGTTCCTAAATCAGAAATTTTATAGCTTTCACCAATAATGAATGAACCCCAGTTAGTTTCATCTTGTCTATCAAACAAGAAATTACCTGCTTGAGCCGTATCAGAAGTTGTTTTTAGAACTGGTAAAGTTAGTGTTAAGTTTGGCGCAGTACCACTAACTCCAGGCAAGTTCACATTACCCGCATCTTGGAAAGCAGAAGTTATAGAACTATTGATTGTTAGTGCTTGAGTTTGATTCTTAACCCATGGGTTATCTTTACCAGTAAATGCTCTTTTTGCTTCACCATTTGCTGGGTTTGTGATATACAGACCATTTCCATCCACAACTCTTGCTTTACTTGTGGTTACTGGTGATCCACCAGTTCCAGTTGCAACGAATACTACATCTGATACAATTGCACCAGATAATGCATTAGCATTACTTAATGTCGTTGCTGTAAAGAAGTTTCCACTTGCATAAGTTATACCAGAAGTTCCGGCAAGTGCATTCCAGTCTCCCTGAACATCTGCTGTTAGCGTGTACTGTCCAGTTGGGGTTCCATCTTTTGTTAAGTCAATCGCAGTACCACCAGTTGAGCCTGATAGTTTTATATTTTCAGCATCAACTCTAATAACAAAGTATTGCGCTCCATTCACCAATCCACTTATATCTGAACCAGAAACTTTTGCAAATGTTACCACATCATCAGTCTGAAGACCATGATCGCTTCCACTTGTTAGCTGTATTGTTTCTTGACCAAGTGCATCATTAACGGCAGTGTCAGCAAACGTAAATACACCATTAGTCCCTAGAGAAGAATATCCAGTGTTTATAATTTTATATACAGCGCCTGCTGTTAAGTTAGAAGAAGAGACTGATATCTGAGTCAATCCATCTACCACCTGATTAGCACCAACAGAAGACCAAGCAGAACCACCTAATAGTGTTATTTTATATTTTTGACCAACAACTAAATCACCAAAGTTAGTATCGACCCCTATACTTAATACCTTACCATTCAAATCTGGCTCATTAACAACCCTAACAGCACCATCAAAACGAATACCATTAGCTTCTCTAAATCTATTGTTTAAGTATGTTAGAATAACTTTAGTTTTCTTTTGATTGATTCCAGTAATATTCGTTTGTATCTCTGGTATACCACCACCCAACAATCCCGCATTCTCATCA
>Ga0213867_1001303_pt1 | contig 11133 bp, 6 predicted proteins | sample PICome_12_FD_160120 | JGI IMG/M metagenome (GOLD analysis project Ga0213867, IMG submission 160120) | Coastal seawater microbial communities near Pivers Island, North Carolina, United States - PICO540 | ecosystem: Environmental > Aquatic > Marine > Coastal | place: USA: North Carolina | collected... | reverse complement strand
CTATACCTAACTGTTTGTCATATGATCCAACCTTTAGTTATGAGATAGCTGCCATTATCGAAGATGGTATTCAAAAAATGTATGTTGAAAATAAAAATTATTTTTATTACATCACAACTATGAATGAAAATTATGAACAGCCACAAATGCCAAAAGACTGTAAAGAAGGCATTGTTAAGGGATTATATAAGTTTCAATCTGTTAAAAATGCTCAAGTAAGATTAGTTGGATCAGGATCTATTCTCAGGGAATCAATCAAAGCAGCCTCAATATTAGAAAAGTACGATATTGATGCTGAAGTTTGGAGCGCTACAAGTTTTAATTTATTAAGAAAAGATGGAATGGAAGTTGAAAGAGAGAACCAACTCAATCCAACAAAACCAAATAAATTATCTTATGTTGCAGAGTGCTTTAATGATGAGAATATTCCTGTTATAGCTACTACTGATTATATGAGGGCCTATGCTGAACAAATAAGACCATATGTATCATCTACATATGTTGTTTTGGGCACTGATGGCTATGGAAGAAGTGATTCTAGAAAAAAACTTCGAGAGTTTTTTGAGGTTGATGCTAACAGTATAGTGCGAACAACTGCTTACACTCTATTTAAAGATAAAAAAATCTCTAAATCAGTATTAGAGAAAATATATAAAGATATGGGTGTAGATCAGACCAAACCTAATCCTTGGGAAGTTTAATGTCATTAATTGAAACAATAAAGTTACCTGACCTTGGTGAAGTTGAAGAGGTTGAGGTTATTGAAATCTCAGTTGAGCCTGGTCAAAAAGTATCAGCTGATGATTCAATACTGGTTTTAGAAACAGATAAGGCAGCAATGGAGATACCAGCTTCAAAAGATGGTGTTGTTAAGTCAATCCTTCTCAATGTTGGAGACAAAGCAGAAACGGGCATGCCATTTCTCGAAATAGAAACAACTGATGAAGGTTCAAATGAATCTGAAAGTATCGTAGAGGCTGATGAAGGTACTAAACAAGAGGTCGAAGTAACTGAGTCTAACGAGGAAATTACTGAGCAAGCTAAATCACAACTTGAAACAATAAAGTTACCTGACCTTGGTGAAGTTGAAGAGGTTGAGGTTATTGAAATCTCAGTTGAGCCTGGTCAAAAAGTATCAGCTGATGATTCAATACTGGTTTTAGAAACAGATAAGGCAGCAATGGAGATACCAGCTTCAAAAGATGGTGTTGTTAAGTCAATCCTTCTCAATGTTGGAGACAAAGCAGAAACGGGCATGCCATTTCTTGAAATAGAAGCTATTTCAATTTCCCATTCTCCTAAAATAGAAAAAGAAACTAAAGTAGATGCGGCAAATAAAGAAACTAAAACTGCCTATAATCAGACAAAGAAATCTCTACCATATCCTCAAAATAATACAGTTCCCAAATCAAACTCAAAAACACATGCTGGCCCAGCAACTAGAAAATTAGCTAGAGAGTTTGGTATTGATCTAAATAAAGTTATAGGTTCTGGACCAAAAAATAGAATTATTAAAGAAGATCTTCATGCTTTTGTTGCAAATGCTTTAAATAATCCACAACCAAATAATGGTGAATTTATATTCAATCAACCGGATATTGACTATAAAAAATGGGGTGATATTGAAGAAAAACCTCTATCAAAGTTTCAAAAGACGGCTTTAAAAAATCTACATACTTCTTGGATAAACATTCCTCATGTAACACAGCACGATGAAGCTGATATTTCAGAATTACTTAAATTAAGAAGTTCATTAAATAAAAAGCATAAATTAAAAATATCACCACTTGCATACATTGCTAAAGTGATTGCAAATGTATTGATTGATTTTCCAGAATTCAATACCTCTTTATCAGCGGATCTTCAAAAGATTATTTACAAAGAATACATCAATATAGGCATAGCAGTTGATACTCCTGATGGGCTTATAGTTCCAAATATAAAAAATTCAGATCAAAAATCTATTAAAGAAATTTCTAATGAAATATTTGAATTAGCTGGCTTAGCAAAAGATAGGAAATTGAAAGTTGCAGATTTAAAAGGTGCTACTTTTACAATATCTTCATTAAGCGGTATTGGAGGAAAATTCTTCACGCCAATAATTAATCCACCTGAGGTGGGCATCATAGGTCTATCAAAGACATTTAAATCTCTAAAGATGGTTGATGGAAAAATTACTGAAAGAGATACATTGCCTATGTCTCTTTCATATGATCATAGGGTAATTAATGGTGCATATGCAGCTAAATTTATTACAGCTTTAAGTGCAAAGCTTGAAGATATTAAGTTTTTAAAATCATCATTTGGGGATTAATAAAATGCTGAATACTTTTGATTTGGTTTTATTTGGTGGCACTGGAGATCTTTCTACCAGAAAGCTAATACCAGCTCTTTTTAGACAAGAAACTGTTTCATCTTTAGATGATGATAGCAATATTATAGGAGTCGGAACTAGAGATTTATCACAGGAGGATTATCTGAATGTAGTAAAAGCATCTTTGGACACTCATTTTCCTGGTTTTAGCAATCATCAAGATTCGTGGGATAAATTCAAGAAACGTATAACATACTACAAGCTAGATATAACCTCTGAGGAAGATTGGAACAACTTTAAACAAACTGACAATGAGAGGGTGACAGTTTTCTACCTAGCAATCCCTCCAAGCTTGTACAAAGATATATCTCAAAAATTAAATGACAATAACTTCATTACGCCAAACTCAAGAATTGTTGTAGAAAAGCCAATCGGTACCGATAGAGAATCTGCTAATGATATTAATAAATATTTATCTTTGGGCTTCCAAGAAAAACAAATCTACAGAATAGATCATTACTTAGGTAAAGAGGCAGTACAGAATTTATTAGCTCTAAGATTTGCAAACACTATATTTGAACAAAGCTGGTCTAGTTCTGCAATAGATCATATTCAGATTAGTGTAGCTGAAGATCTAGGTGTTGAGGGTAGAGGTGGTTATTACGATAAGACAGGGGCTCTTAGAGATATGATACAAAATCATCTCCTGCAAATCTTATGTTTGATTGCTATGGAACCACCAGTATCAATTAGTAGTGAGTCCGTTAGAGATGAAAAATTAAAAGTTTTAAAATCTTTAGCTTTTTTTGATGAGAACTCAATAAAATCAGATTCAGTTCGAGCAAGATACTCAGAGGGTCTTTCTAAAGGTCAAGCTGCTTGCTCTTATATTGATGAAGATGGGGTTGATTCAACAAATAAAACGGAAACTTTCGTAGCTTTAAAGGTTCTTATAAATAACTGGAGGTGGTCTGGTGTGCCATTTTACCTAAGGACTGGTAAAAGAATGGAATCCAAAACATCTGAGATAACAGTTAGGTACAAAAGAATTCCTCATAATATTTTTTCTAAAGACAATGAGGCAAAAACAAATCAACTAGTTTTAAGAATCCATCCTGATGAAGGAATTGATTTAAAGCTTAATACAAAAGAACCAGGCGTATCAGGGTTTAATCTTGAAGAACTTCCTCTTGATATGAACTTAGATGATTATTATGAGCTAGGACATCAAGATTGTTATGAAAGACTGCTACTTGATGTAATTAAGGGTAATCCAGCTTTATTTGTAAGAAAAGATGAGGTCGATGCTTCTTGGAAATGGATAGACAACATAATTGATCTTTGGAAAAAAGTAGATATGCCAATTGAGGAATATAATTCAGGTTCTTGGGGGCCTGTTGATTCAGATCTGCTTCTAAAAAGAGACTTTAGATCATGGAAGAACGGGGGCGCTAAGAAAAGTTAAATGTCATTACATCCTAAAATAATTGAAATTGAGGAAGCAATTAGGCATCGAAGTAAAGATGCCAGAGAGAAGTATCTTAAAAAAATAAGATATTCATCAGATCAAGCTGAGTCAGCTAGGGGTAATATGGGATGTAGTAATATAGCTCACGCTTTTGCTTCATGCGATAAAGCTCAACAGCAAAGCGCTGCTAATGGCTCAAAAGTTGTTGGAATTATTACAGCTTATAACGATATGCTTTCAGCACATGAACCTCTCAAAGATTATCCTGATATTTTAAAAGATGCTGCAAAAGAGAATAATGCTATTGCAAGAGTGGCTGGAGGTGTTCCAGCTATGTGTGACGGCGTTACCCAGGGTGAACCTGGAATGGAATTATCTTTATTTAGCAGAGATGTTATTGCTTTATCTTCTGCTGTTGGTTTTTCTCATAACGTTTTTGATGCAGGTTTGTGCTTGGGCGTTTGTGACAAAATTGTTCCTGGTTTAATGATAGGAGCATTAACATTTGGACATATGCCAATTGGATTCATTCCCGCTGGCCCAATGCACACTGGAATATCTAATGACGAAAAAGCTGAAACAAGAAAAAAATTCTCAGCAGGAGAGATTGATAGGGGTGATCTTATTGCTTCAGAGCAAGCTGCATACCATTCATCAGGAACTTGCACATTTTATGGAACAGCTAATACTAATCAGTTAATAATGGAGATTATGGGAGTTCAACTTCCAAGTGCTTCATTTACACCACCAGATTCACCATTAAGAAAGAAACTTACAGAAAAAACACTTGAATGTGTATTGGATCTGTCTAATAAAAATCTAAAACTTGGTGAAATGTTAGATTCAAAAAGCTGGGTCAATGCAATGGTGGCGCTTTTATCTAGCGGAGGCTCAACTAACTTAACTATTCATCTTATAGCTATGGCTGCTGCGGGAGGTTATGAGATAACCCTGGATGATATGAATGAGCTATCAAAAGTAGTCCCTACTTTAACAAGCGTTTACCCTAGCGGAAAAGCTGATGTTAATGAATTTCATGATGCTGGGGGAGTTGCTGCACTTATAGGATCACTGCTTGATGGTGGATTTTTATTTAATGAAGTATCGACTATTTTGGGTAATGATTTAAATGTATATCGAAATATAGCTGAAATTAAGAATGGAAACTTGGTCTGGGAGCAAGCAGCAAAGATTAAAGATCAGTCCATAATTCGAGATCATCAAAATCCTTTTCATTCATCAGGTGGCTTAAAACTAATGAGTGGAAATATTGGAGAGGGAATAATAAAAACATCTGCGTTAAAAAAACAGGATATGAAGATTAATGCTCCCGCTGAAGTGTTTAATAATCAGGAAGAGGTGGAAGAGGCATTTGCAAAAGGTGATCTTAATAAAGACTGTATTATTGTTGTTAAAGGACAAGGACCTTCTGCAAATGGTATGCCTGAATTGCATAAACTTACAGCCCCATTAGGAGTACTTCAATCTCGAGGCTTTGAAGTTGCAATTCTTACTGATGGAAGAATGTCTGGTGCTTCTGGTAAAGTGCCAGCTGTTATTCATGTTAGCCCGGAAGCAAAAGAGTTAGGTCCAATAAGCCTTATTGAAAATGGTGACATAATTGATATCAATTTAAGTGACAATACCTTTAATAATTTAACTGACTCAACTGAATTAGAAAAAAGAACTCCATCATTTATCCAAGGTCCCACTGAGGGAGTTGGTAGAGAGCTTTTTAATGTATTTAGGAATAGTGTAGATGATGTAAAAAAAGGAGCTTCTATTTTTAATGAATATTAATCAACAATTAAAAGAAAATCGGGTATTACCCTTAGCAACTATCACTTCAAAAGAAGAAGTTGATGGTATTAGCCATGCTCTACTAAAAGCTAATTGTTCTGTTTTAGAAATAACCCTCAGAGATGAAAGGGTTAGAAAAATATTACATTTATTTAAAGATCACCCCGATTTAACAATTGTTCTTGGAACAATTAGGTCTTCAGAAGATATAGACCTTGCAGTCTCATCAGGTGTTCGTTTTGGGATTACTCCTGGACTATCAAAAACACTCTGCAAATATGCTAAAGATAGCAATTTTCAGCTTATACCCGGAGTGCAAACTGCATCTGAAATAATGTTAGCATCTGAACTTGGCTATAAATTGCTTAAGTTTTTTCCTGCTGAGTTATCAGGAGGATCAAAAAAATTAAAAGCAATGCAGGCAGTATTTCCAGATATATCATTTGTTCCTACCGGAGGGGTGAATTCATCTAACTTTGACTCATATTTAGCATTAAATAATGTAGTCTGCGTTGGGTCTAGCGATCTTATTTCAAATGAGATGCTTATTAATAACGATTGGAATGGTATTTCATCAAATATCATCAACATAAAAGATAATCTTTTATAAATAATAATTTTGGGGAGAGGAGCTTGTACTTTAATAGTTTAGATTGGTTGATAATAGGTTTATATGCGGTAGGTCTTATTTCTTTGGCGCTTTATTTTTCAAGAAAGCCTGAGGGAGCTGAGAGAAGTGCTGAAGATTATTTCCTTGCTGGTCGTTCACTCCCTTGGTGGGCAATTGGTGCATCTCTAATAGCTGCAAACATTTCTGCAGAACAAATAATCGGCATGTCAGGAGAAGGTTTTGTTGTCGGGATGGCTATTGCAGTTTGGGAGCTTACAGCGGCAATTGCATTAATTGTCATGGCAAAATTTTTCTTACCTTTATTCTTAGAAAAACAAATTTACACAATGCCGCAATTCTTAGAGCAAAGATTTGATAAGAGAGTTAGCTTGGTACTATCAATATTTTGGATTGTTGTTTATATCTTTATAAACCTTACAAGTGTTTTATGGTTGGGTTCATTATCCATTAATGCTTTAACTGATATTAGTGTTGAGAATGGCTTAATTTTCTTAGCTTTATTTTCACTCGCATATTCACTTTCAGGAGGATTAAAAGCTGTTGCAATGACTGACATTATCCAGGTTGTATTACTTATTTTTGGCGGCCTAACAGTTTCATATATAGCATTAAATATTATCTCTAATTCAACAGGTGTTATAAGCGGGCTACAGATTGTTTATCAAGAAATGCCAGAGAAGTTTGACATGATACTTTCCAAAGATAACCCATCATATTCAAGTCTACCTGGAATATGGATACTTATTGGCGCGGGAGTCTGGATAGGACATTTTGCATATTGGGGTTTCAATCAGTACATTACCCAAAGAGCACTTGGAGCAAAATCACTTAAAGAAGCTCAAAAGGGCGTTATGTTTGCTGCATATATAAAATTATTAATGCCTTTTGTAATTGTGCTACCAGGTATTTGTGCTGCTATATTATTTCCATTGTTAGAAAAGTCTGATCAGGCATATCCAAGCATGATGACACTTCTTCCAAATGGACTGCTTGGATTAACTTTTGCAGCCTTAATCGCAGCAATTGTATCTTCACTAGCATCTATGACTAATAGTGTTAGTACTATTTTTACAATGGATATATTTAAGAATTTTTCGCAACAAGAACCATCACAAGCAAGCTTACTTAAGGTAGGTAGATTTACAGCAGTTGCTTCAATTTTAATTGCAGCAATAGTTGCTAAACCTCTTTTAGGAAGCTTTGAAAGAGTTTTTCAATATATTCAAGAGTTCACAGGCCTATTTACTCCAGGGATTTTAGTTATATTTTTGGTTGCATTGTTTTGGAGGAAAGCAACTACGCTTTCCGTGCTGGTTGCAGCTATTGCTTCGGTAGTTCTATCTCTAGCTATTAAATTTGTTATGCCTGAATTAGCTTATATTCATAGAATGGGAATTGTTTTCTTCATATCGGGTTTTTCGTGTTTCATAACTGCTTATCTTCAAGGATACAAGGATCAGATTAAAGCGATTAACTTATCTGATATAAATTTCTCTACAACAAAAGCTTTTAATGTTAATTGGATTATTGTCACATCAATCCTAGTTACAACATACGTAATATTTGGATAATGAAAAAATTTATAGCATTACTTTTATCATTTAATCTTTCAGCGAATGTTAACTGGTCACATGAATCATCATGCTCAATACCAAATAATGAAATACAAGAGGTAGAAGAGATCCTTAGCAAAATGACACTAGAGCAGAAAGTTGGCCAAATAATAATGCCTGATTTAGATGCTGTTACCCCTCTTGAAGCAAAAGCCTATCAACTTGGCACAATTTTAAATGGCGGTGGTAAATTCCCAAATAAAGAAAAATATAGCTCTGTTTCAGACTGGAAATCTGTTAGTAAAGCTTTCTACGAAGCATCACCGATAGTAGATGGAAAAATCGTTCCAATACTCTGGGGAACAGATGCTGTTCATGGTCACAATAATGTAATTGGGGCTACAATTTTTCCACATAATATTGGTTTAGGCTCAACAAGAAATGGCGATTTAATAAGAAAAATTGGTGATGTTGTAGCTAAAGAGCTTTTATCTACAGGAATAATATGGACCTTTGCTCCTACCATTGCTGTTCCACAAAATGATTTATGGGGAAGAACCTATGAAGGGTATTCTGAGGATCCAGAGCTAGTATCTGTTTTTGGTGAGGCGATGATATTAGGTTTACAGGGTACCTCTTCTGAATTTCTTGATGAAAACCATGTATTGGCAACAGCTAAACATTTTTTAGGCGATGGTGGTACAAAAAATGGTGTTGATCAGGGTAATGCAATAATATCTGAGCAAAAGCTTAGAGATATTCATGGTTTGCCTTATTACAAGGCAATAGATGCTTGTGTTCAATCAGTAATGGCAAGTTTTAACTCCTGGAATGGCGTAAAGATGCATGGGAATAAGGATTTATTAGAAAACGTTCTAAGAGATCAAATGGGCTTTAATGGCCTGGTAGTAGGTGATTGGAATGGTCATGGGCAAGTCCCAGGATGTACAAAAAGTGACTGTCCTCAATCCTTAAATGCAGGTGTAGATATATTCATGGTTCCTGATGATTGGAAAGAATTATATACAAATACATTTAACTCAGTTCAAAATGAGGAAATTACTATCAGCAGACTTGATGATGCTGTTAGGAGGGTTTTAACAGTTAAGTATAGACTTGGTCTTTTAAGTGGAAGAATTCCGCACGACTATGAACATAATTATATTGGAAACGAGAATCACAAAAAAATTGCTAGACAAGCTGTAAGAGAATCCATCGTTCTATTAAAAAACAATAACCAAACTTTACCTATTAAATCTAATAAACACATTCTAGTAGTGGGGAGCGCATCACAAAATATATCTAGTCAAATGGGAGGCTGGACTATCACGTGGCAAGGAAGAGGTAATCTCAATAGTGACTTTCCTAATACTTTAAGCATTTATGAGGCTATAGAACAAAAGGCTAAATCTATTAATGGCTCTGTAGAATATTCTGAAGATGGGACATTCAAAAGAAAGCCTGATGTTGTGATATTTGTTTATGGAGAAGAGCCTTATGCAGAAGGTGATGGCGATAGAAAAAATATTTTCTTTATGCATCACAATAAAAGCCTCATTAATTCTATGCAAAAAATTAATGATCAAGGGATCCCAAGTGTCTCACTCTTTATATCTGGTAGGCCATTAGTAGTAAATCAAGAATTAAATCTATCAGATGCATTTGTTCAGCTATGGCTTCCCGGAACTGCTGTTGAGGGCATTGGAGATGTCATTTTTACAAATATAGATAACAAATTAGAGCATGATTTTGTTGGTAAGCTATCTTACTCATGGCCAAAGATTTCAACTCAGGCGGATTTAAATTTTAGAGATAACAACTACGATCCTCTTTTTGAATATGGTTATGGACTTAGTTACAAAGATGATATTTTTATAGCTAGCTTGCCTGAGGAAGATAAATCATCAAAACTTGATGAAATCACTATATTTATTGGATCAGCTTATCCATCTTACGGTGAAACCGTTTCTTATTTTAGTTCTGAAAAAAATGAACGTGTATACGATGGTATTAATAGCGATATTTACATTGATAAAAATTCAGGCTTCAGCATTACAAAATTTGATTTTAAAAAACAAGACGATGCTAAATTAATTAATTTTGGTTCAAAAGACACTTACAAAACCTGGTTTATAGGTAGTGGTTCAAGCGAAGATATCTCATACATGAAAAGTGGGTCTGTACAATTGATATTAAGACCAAAAAAAATATCATCTGAGAAGATTACCCTAGACTTTGGTTGTTATAAAACTCAGGAACAAATTAAAAATTCTGGTTCTTCAGTCTGCTACAAATCTATAGATTTAACAACAATGCTTAAAGATAACTTTGATAATAATTGGAAAGAAGTCAATATTCCTATTCAATGTCTAATGAGCTCAGATTTTGAGGCGTCTAATTTAACATTGCGCTCTCAATTAAGTACAACAGGAGATTGGGAATTAGAACTCCATTCTATTAAATTTATTAACAATCAAGGATATAATTCTTGCTCACCAACTATCAGCAATTATGAATAAAATACTTTTACTAGATCTAGGTGGAACTAATCTAAGATACGCTCTTTCTGAGGTAGGATCTGCTGAGGTTATAGATACTAAGAAGATTGCTCTTGATACTATTTCAAATTTTGATGACTATATTGAAGATCTTGTTAAAAAATTCAATATACACAGCATGATTATATCTGCTGCTGGACCAATGGTTAATGGAGTTATTTCAATGACTAATAGAGATCTTGTTATTGATGAGCAGGCCTTAAAAGTAAAATTTAATCTTCATGAGTGTGTCTTGCTTAATGATTGGGAGTCTATTGGATATAGTCTTTCAAATATTCAAGATGTTGAGATTGAATTTATTAAAAAAGGTAATCCATTTAATAGCAACACTTTCTTTATTGGACCTGGTACAGGGCTAGGTGCAGCGCTTAAAGTTCAAGATGGTAAAGTTATACCAACAGAAATTGGCAATACAACTGGTCTTACAAAGTCTCTTCTTAATAATTATTTAATTGATGACAATTTTAGTAAATTTATAACACTTGAGGATGTTGTCTCAGGTTCAGCCATATCATCAATATATGAATACAAAACAGGGAATTCAATAACTTCAGAAGAAGTGATCAAGCTATTAAAAGAGGGCGACAAGGATGCAGAAACTGTGATTAAAGGGTTTACTAAATCTCTTGCTGAAGTTATTTCAGATATGGCACTTACCTTCATTGCTGGGAATGGTGTATATATTGCTGGAAGTTTAATGAGAACTATCGTAGAACTCATGGATAAAGATTTATTTATTGAACATTTCATTGGCTCAAAAAAAGGAATTCATCTTGAGTTGTTAGAAAAAATGCCCATAGGAATGATTA
>Ga0213867_1001299_pt1 | contig 11149 bp, 10 predicted proteins | sample PICome_12_FD_160120 | JGI IMG/M metagenome (GOLD analysis project Ga0213867, IMG submission 160120) | Coastal seawater microbial communities near Pivers Island, North Carolina, United States - PICO540 | ecosystem: Environmental > Aquatic > Marine > Coastal | place: USA: North Carolina... | reverse complement strand
ACCACGGAGATGACGATGGTGCACCAACACCAGAAGACTTGTTGTCAATGACTGATAGTGATTCTAGTGGAACCATGACTTTCACCGAATTCATGGCATTCATGAACTCCGACCCTGATGACAGCGGAGAGCCAGTGCCAGATTTCATGACTGAAAACCTAAGCCTAATTTTCGATAACAATGATGCTGATACATCCGGTGATCTTGATATGAATGAGCTAACTAATTTCGTTTCCGAAGTAGATGCCTACATGGAATCTATGGAAGACGATCATGACGATGATCACCATGAAGGTGTTTGTCATAATTCAGAAACTCATGAAAACGTAGACTATGCTACAGAAGAAGAATGTGAAGCTGCAGGTCATATGTGGATGGAGGACCATGACGACCATGGCGATGAGCCGGTTTGTCATAATTCAGAAACTCATGAGAATACTGACCACGCTACAGAAGAAGAATGCGAAGCTGCAGGACATATCTGGATGGAAGGTCATGATGATGACCATGAAGAACCTAATGATGGTACAAGAGGTTACCTAACTATCCATGTTGAAAATGAAGGAGATTATGGATTTGCAGTACCTTCTGACATTTCAATCAAGATTATGATGTCTCATGCTGGACACGATGACCACGGAGGTCATGACGATCACTCAGGCCACGATGATCATGATGATCACGGCGATGATCACGATGATCACGGTGATGAAGACGGACACGACGAAGACCATGGTGACGAGGACGGACACGACGAAGACCATGGTGAAGAAGGTGGTCACGATGAAGATGGCGCAGATGAGGGTGACCATTCGGACGACGGACACGATGGAGAGGAACATGATGAAGAGTCAGAAATCGTCGCTGATGAAGACGAGGGGGCCTTCGAATACGACCCGCACAGTTGGTTAGACCCTGTTGCATTCAAGGCACAAACACAATTAGTTCTTGACGCATTGATAGAGCAGTTCCCCGCAGGAAATGAAACGTTCACTGCTAATGCAGCGGCGTTCATGCTAGAACTTGACAAGATACATCTTGGATATACCACTGCATTTGGTGAAGGCAGTACATGTAGCACAATGACTGCTGCAGCAAATCACAATGCTTACTCTTACATTACTGTCAGATATGGAATAGATTTCGTTACAGTTCATGGCTTGGACCCTGAAGGAGAACCAACCACAGCAGATATTGTAAAAGTGATTGAGAAGATTAACGAAGATGAAGTGAATGTACTTTTCATCGAGGAATATACTGATGCAAGTTCGGTAAACAGTATTGTTGAAGATACTGGCGTACAAGTGCTATACTTGTATACAATGGAGATGGCTCCTACAGATGCTAACGACAACTATTTGTCAATGATGAATAAGAACCTCGACAATTTGAAAACTGGTCTTGGATGCACAGTTTGATGATTTTTTCATCATAACTGCTTTATGCAAACTGTATCAGGTTAATCCATAGTGGTTGGCATGAGTAGTGACTTCTTTCCAGTCTGTGGTGAAGAGATACTCAATGTTAGAGACCTCTCTGTTAACCGATCTGGAAGTCAAATCCTGCGAGACATATCTCTTTCAATAACGTGTGGAGAATTTGTTGGAATTGTTGGACCTAATGGCGGCGGTAAAAGCACACTTGTTCTAACAATTTTAGGAATTCTAAAACCAAAAACCGGTTTGGTGACAATATATGACAAAACCCCCTTGACTAAGGATATTATTGGGAAGGTTGGTTGGGTTCCTCAAACTGCTTCAGAGTTACCAACGAATGTTCAAATCACGGTTAGAGAATTTATTCAGCTTGGTACAATATCTAGCAGATCAATTTTTGGGATTAGCCGTAAAGAAAGAGAAGCTGTTGACAAAATAATTACCGTGGTTGGGTTGGAAGACTGTGCAAATAAGAGAATTACCAAACTATCGGGAGGACAAAGACAGCGTGCTGCAATTGGTAAAGCACTTGCTTCAGAAGCGGATCTAATCCTTATGGATGAACCAATGGTAGGTGTTGACCGAGAATCTCGTAATTCAATAATGAGATTACTAGACGACCTTTGTCATGAACAAAATAAAACAATTGTAATGATTTCACACGATTTAGCCAGTATCAAACAAACAGTTCATCGAATGATATACCTTGAAGAAACAATACGTTATGACGGTCCAACGTCAGAATTCCCAGAACTTTCCAGTCTTGCTAAATTGAGAGGGATAGTAGCCACACATGACTCGCAAGAACAAAACGCATGGAGTGAAGATGAACAAGAATCTGGCATAATTATCATGGTTCCAGGAAAGGAAGGTGAAAAGTGATGGAATTTTTAGGACCAATAATTTTTGAAATTTTTGTTCCCATTTTGGAATTCATTGCTGAGCCGGTGTCTGGTTTCAAACCAATACCAGGTCAATATTTCCCGTACTATTTTACTATTGAATATTTCCAACGTCCGCTAATTGCGTCGATTGTTGTAGCAATTGTTGCAGGTCTACTTGGCACATTTTTGTTAATTAGAAATCTAGCTTTAATCGGTGATGGTTTGGCTCACGTATCTTTTGGCGGTATCGCCGTTGGTTTGGTACTCGGCGGTATCAGCCCACTGTGGTATGCTTTGATATTCAGCATATTGTCAGCCATTGCAATAGATCAAATGCAAACTAGAAAATTGATTACCGGTGACGCTTCAATCGCAATTTTTCTAACCGGTATGCTTGGTCTTGGACTGGTGGTTTTGAGGATATGGGGCGGTGGTGTCACCGCTACCGTAGAGGGATATTTATGGGGCAGTCTACAGATGATTGACACAGGCAGTTTCGATATTATTGTCACTTCATGTGTGATTGCGTATGTTGTGATAATTGCATTGTACAGAATTCTACTTGCTATTGCAATTGACCCAATTGCTGCAAGAGTACAAGGTTTACCAGTTAGATATGTCGGGTTATTATTTAGCATAATTACCGCTACTGTTGTCGTCAGTATGGTGCAGATAGTCGGAGTATTGTTAGTAACTGCATTGTTAGTAACTCCGGCAGCAACCGCTCAGTTGATTGGTAAGAGTTTCCGCTCCTGTGTTATTTTATCACAAATTATTGGAGTAATTATGGTAATTCTTGGATTGTATTTTTCAGCAGAATATGATACAGGCAGCGGCTCAATGATTGCATTTATCGCTGCTTTAGGGTTTATGTTTGTCGCTTTGGCAAAATACGCCATTGGATTTGTCGTGAAACCAAAGGAGAACTTAGAGTAGACTTTTCTTTGGTAATTACGTGACTGATTTGAAATTTGAGGTTTTTGCAATTATATTGTGGAAAGACTATATGGCATTAATTTTGAGTTTCAGCCATGGCTGCGAATTGGAATAAAATTTGGCGATATATACATTTGACATTTGGACTTATCTTAGTAGTATATCATGCACGAATTGCATGGTATCACAATGGTTTTGTCGATTCTGTTTGGTCTGCAAGTACCGATAAATTTGTGTCTACAACTCTGATATTTGTGGTAATGTGGACTGGTTTGGCTAAATGGCCAGTTTATCCATGGTACAAGAAGCGACAAAACAAGAAGCGCCGTGAAGCAAAAGCAGCAGCTGCTACGGAATAATCAATCATTATCGTACAATATCGAGATTGATTGTTCAATGTTTACTGCATCTTGCGAGTCATCTAAGTCGATTCTAAACTCGTGTTCCATGAATGTATTGAAGTAAATAGTCTGCCAAGTTACATTATCACCATCACTAGCTTGCCCATCTCGGCTTTGACATATGTCGCCAAGTTCATCCATCAAGTACCAAGTCAGTTGTATAGTTTGACCGCTATCGCCTAGGCTTCCAGTAAGGCTTGGATTTTCAACTACGGAAATTATCTCAATCATAGTAGCATGAGTCCCGTTATTTTTTGGCTGTGGGTCAAATGGAACCGCAGTTGGATTGTTTGTGTCAAGTTCTTCCCACTCGATACGTAAATCAATACGAATTGGGATAGTTTTGCTTACTTCATAGCCATTTGAGTCGATAGCAGTTGCAACAATATCATAGATTCCGTGTTTAGCAAAACCGACATCAACTTGCGAGCCGGATTTCGCCTCAATTGAATATACATCTCTTCCATCCATTGGGTCAACTAGATATGTCGCTAAATCAATTGCCGAAATAGTTTGTGAAAAATCAAAGGAAATCATAACTTCATTGGTTGAAATCAAATTACCTTGCGAATAACTTTCAACTATTGTTCCATTATCAGAGTTATATTCAACAACAAGGTCAATAGAAGAGTCATCCTTTGATGAAAATATACAACCAGAAAGAGTTGCGCATGAGAAAATTAGAACCACAAAAAACGGCTTCATTTGTCCCATGATAACACCACTTAATACACTAATAATAAGGCCACTGTTGATGATTTGAGTTATTTAATTGCCTTGGCAATTAAGTCGGGCAATAATTCACCAGCCTTACCTTGGTGGAATTCATCATGCAGTTCGTAATTCATTGGCTCATCTAAGTTAACTCCAACACAAAGAGCGCCAGCCTGTTTCGCGACATCAATCAGGCCAGCAGCAGGATAGACGTGGCCACTAGTTCCAATTGTCATGAACACATCACAGTCCTCAACAGCAGCATAAATTTCTGGTAACTGAAATGGCATCTCATGAAACCAAACAATATGTGGCCTCAAGCGTTGATTCGAACAACTCGGGCATGGCACATACTGTGAAGTTAAGTGTTCTTGCTCCATCATGTCAAATGTTTCATGACATTCTTCACAGCGCAAAATACGTAATTCACCATGCATATGGACTAGATTTTTAGAGCCAGCCCGCGAATGTAAATCATCTACATTTTGAGTAACTAACAGCAAGTTATCCCCTAGATATTCCTCAAGGGTAACCAAGGCTTGGTGAGCAGGATTTGGCTCGACTTCTTGTAATTGGCTGCGTCTGCCTTGATAGAAATTCCACACAAGTTTGGGGTCTTTCTCCCATGCATACGGCGTTGCCACATCTTCTATTGCATGATTTTCCCATAAACCATCAGATGCTCTAAAAGTCTTGATTCCCGACTCAGCGCTAATTCCAGCACCCGTTAAAATCACAACCTTGGTATCAGGGGTGAACTCCACCATGACTCCCCCATGTTGGAATTCGACTTAATTCCTGTCTATGGTTTCGCAATTTGAAATAGATCAGAAAATAGGTATGTTTCCGTAACTTTGGTAGGGATTTATTATATGTCAGATAGGTAACTTAGGTACGATGTTTAAACAAATAAACTCAATGCCGGCGAAGGTCTGCTTGGCGCTCTGCGCTCTAGTAAGCCTGATTTATTCTCTGAACTTTATGCTCTTTGCTGATTGTTATGTAATCGGTGGAGATGGTTGTTTCACCATCCTGTCAAACGATGCTGCAGAAGGAACCCAAGCTTGGGGAAGGGGTGGACCAGAAACCGGTTTCAATGGAGTGCTGATGTTTGGGATGTTCCTTGCTGTAATGCTACTAATGAACGAGGGCGCTAAAGGAATGTGGCGTATGATGATTCCAGTAATAATTGGATTCTCCGCACTAACCGCATCAATTTGGATCCATGGCGATTTCACTGATGCTAGTGAAACTCCAAAATATGCTACTCTTATCACCACCGTACTGTATACTGCGGCATATTTCTTACTCCGAGATGAGGGCGTTAACGATGGCCTAGGTGATTACAAACCAGGAATCAATGTCAAAGATAAGTTTGCCTTGGTAGCCCTGGGAATATTGGTTTTGACCGGACTATTTTATTCACTGAGGATGATATTTACTCCTGATAGCGTAATTAGTGACAATTTCCCTGATATAGCTAGAGATCTTTATGCTGCTAGCGGAACTGATGGTGGAATGGGTGTTCCATCAGATGCGACAGTTGCTGTATCTGGAAGTCTAATTCTAATTTACACACTGTGGGCAGGTTTGGTACTTACTGAGGGAGCATCTGGAAAGTGGACTATCATGCATCCTTCCATGTTTGCTTTCATGACCATAGTTATAGCTACCTATGTTGGACTTGTTGTAGGTAATGCAAGAAATGCAAGTGATTTACAGCAGATGGATGCAGTAACAGGTGCAGTAGTAATGTTGCTAACAATGCTGGCCTACTTTAGACTTCGAGATGAAGGAATGGAAGACAATATGACAATCAATGGTGAGCCAGTTACAGATCCACACCTAATGTCAAAGATGTTGCCAGTATTTGGCCTAGTTGTTGGTTCAATTCTCGCAATTAACGGCCTGATGTTCTAATAGCAATCCTATTGAAGAGCGGCAGTTAGGCTTCCGCCATGAGAGGTAGAGCCTTGCTTTTGGTTGCCTTGATGGTGACAATGTCATTATCGGGATGTTTTGGTAACGAAGAGGCGGTTGAAGAGCCAGTAGTTGAAGAAGTAAAGGACGTTCGAGTCTTTGTAACTGACAAGTCAGGCAACTCGGTAGATATACCGGCGATTGACATGACCTTCCAATTTAGCGACGTCGGAGAAACTGGTAAAGAGCCTAGTATCGGAATGACTTCAACAGGCTGTATATTTTTCATCGCTATGGAGAAAGTAATGCGTTCTTGCGATTACGGAGAGACTTGGGAAGAGGTTCAAGGGCCAGCGTGCTCATTCACAACAAGTGACCCATATGGGTGGGTTGACCCAATCACCGACCGAATTTTCAATGTCCAAATGCAGGGTCTTGAAACTTCATGGATTTGTTGGAGTGATGATGATGGGGAAACCTGGGCAGGCAATCCACATGATTCAGGTACTACGCCAATAAATGACCACATTAAGTTGGCTAGTGGCCCATGGACTAGCGCAGGGTATGGAGCCTTGGGGCAGATTACAAGTGGAACTGTCTATGAAACAGCAGTTTACTACTGCTACAACAAAATCGTGGGAATTTTCTGCTACACTTCATTTGATGGTGGAGCTACCTTTGAAGCAGGTGGGCAAATAATCGGTCTTGCAACAACAAATGGCGGCCTTCACGGGGCCATTTCTACTGCACCAGACGGCACAGTATACGTCACTCCGCGTGTTGAGACACCTTCAGTAATTGTTTCGAAGGATAACGGCTTTACTTGGTCAACTAGGACTATGGGCGAGGATGTTGGAACGCCTTACCCACGTAAAAATTCTGAGATTTCGACTGACACTGATTCTAATGCTTATCACGTTTGGACAGGTGGTGATGAGGGTGTTTACATGTCTCGGTCAACTGATTCAGGTGAGACATGGGAACAGGAAAGCATTCGAATATCCCCGGTTGAAGTAATCTCTTCGGTATTTCCTCAGACCGATGCCGGCGATCCAGGAAGGATTGCAGTGACCTATTTGGGTAGTGAAAATTCGTCATTGCTGAATCAATCAGATATCGATGGCAACCCTTGGGATGGTAATGCACACTTTGCACCCAACAATGCCACCTACCATCTGTACATCACTTACAGCTTGAATGCCTTAGACCCCGAACCAACTTTCCACACCTATCGTGTCACTGACGACCCAGTACAAGTTGGCTCGATATGTCTAAACTCCGGTGATTGTCGCGATATCGGCGGCTCAAACCGCAATTTGCTAGATTTCAATGACCTGCATATCGATCGTCAAGGGCGTGTTTATGTCGCGTTTGCTGACGGCTGCACGGGAGATTGTGCTGCCAACAACAACTCAACCGCTCAAGATTCCAGAGACGGTAGAGGGGCAGTTTACTACCTTGCACAAGGGCCTAGTTTACTAGTTGATTTTGGTGAATTATATCCGGTAATGGCTACACCTGAGATGGAAGCCGAAGTGACTTGTGGTGTTGATGTTCAGTGCGCCACTGTAGAGCGTAACAACGAACAAGATTAAGCCGCTATTGCTTTGGTGTTAATGTTCAATCTCATAGATTGGACTAGTAATTTGAATTCGATTCTTGCTTTCGCAATTCTAATCTTACATTGCTTGATGCGAATCTTGTGGCCTTCTTTTACGGTCTTCCAACTATTCTTAGTCTGAGATTTCTTGGATTGCTTGGCAATTTTATACTCTTTTCTTCTCTCGATTAATTCATTAAATCCATTGCGCAATTGTGCAAGGCATTCACTGAATTTTTCTTGAAATTGATTTTCAATTTCATTACCTTCAGCTTTCTTTTGAAAGGTCCTTTTCATTTTCCTCGATTCAATTACTTTTGGTGGAATCTTATGCAAATCCCGAGTTAATCCAACCCAAGATGCAGATTTTATCAACCATTTTGATGGATCCCAGTGATACCATTTGTGGCCATTACGGTAATCTGCTTGGAAGGTGTGGTGGAAGTTGTGATAACCCTCGCCAAATGTGAATAGAGAGAGTATCGGCGAATCTCTTGATGTGTTTTCTGTAGAATAAGGCTGTTTTCCCCAAGTATGGGCTGCTGAGTTGATTAAGAAGGTTCCATGATGTACAAAGACTACTCGAACAAACCCACCATAAATTAGGCCTCCTAAGAAGCCATTAGCGCCACCGACCAAAGCATATCCAATCAAACCAGGAGCTAGGATGCCAACGAGAAATCCGACAAGGAATATGTGTCGGTCTTGCCAAGCAAGAATTCTGTCTGCCTGCAAATCTTCGACATTCTCAACAATTTCTTCACCCTCATCGACCATCACCCAGCCAATGTGAGCCCAAAAGAAACCTCTGGTGACTGAGTAGGGGTCTTCTTCTTTATCGGTCTTTAGGTGGTGCCTGCGGTGGTCACTGCACCACTTAATCACCGAATTTTGGAATGCTGCAGCACCAAAAAGAGCGTAAAATAATTTTAGTGGCCAAGCCGCTTTATGGGTTCGATGGCTGAATAATCGATGGTAACCAGCAGTTATTGATAGTCCAGATGCTAAGTAAAACACAACGAAAATTATTGGTTCAAACCAACTAATGCCATAATTTAGCGAGTAGTAAATGAGGGACGTAAGGGCTAATATTGGCATCCCAATCAAAAATGTAGAGTTGACAATATTGACGCTCGATGGCTTACCAACATGTTCGGACATGACGCTAACAAATCTTTCACCCGTTTGAGGTTATGTCTTTTATTTGAGATAATTTACCCGGTTTTTGACATTAATGGTAAGCCCGAATTACAAAACGATTTATCCGATTATATGATAAATCAAGTCTTACTTGTCATCCCTATGCATGGTGGGGCGTCAGACACAGCGGTGATGCCGCAGGTGGTGATATTGGCTGGTGGCCTTGGAACGAGATTGGGTGATTTAACGCAAAATGTGCCAAAATCCCTTGTCGAGGTTTATGATAGACCAATTATTGAACACATTCTTGATTGGATAAGTGGACAAGGTTGTGACAGAGCACTAATACTGACCGGACACCTTGGCGAACAGTTCAAGCATTACACCCACCCTTCAGTATCACTTACTTTTGTTCAAGAGGACCAACCACTGGGAACAGGAGGTGCGTTATGGAATGCTGTTGATTTTCTAGAACAGGAATTCATTTTGTTGTGGGGCGATGATTTTCACCCAATTAATTATCAAAAACTAGTCTCTAAACATCGTGAAGATGGTAACTTGATGACGATGACTGTAACGGAGTCGCATGAAAGCATGAATCTTCGACACATAAATGGTAAAGTTACACATTATGATAAAAGTCAAACTTTACCTGAATTGAATGGCTATGAAGCAGGCACTAGTGTGGTGAATAAACGAGTCGTACTCTTGTTTGGCCGTGACGGTAAATGGAGTTGGGAAGAGACAGTCTACTCGAAAATGTCCGGTAAAATCGACGCCCATTTAGATGACACAAAATTTTGGGATATGGGAACTCCAGAAAGGTTGTCTAAATTAACCGAGTTCCTCAAAAGTGAAGGAGTTTGAACTCATCACTTGGCTAGAATTTGGCAGTACATTCTCATTTTCTACGAGGGCAATAATCATACCACCAAATCCACCACCCATCATTCTGGCACCCAGAACTCCATTAGTTGTCTGTAATTCTTTGACCAGCACGTCTATTTCGGGTAAACTTACACCTAACTTGCTCAGTGAATTATGCGAATCGTTTAGTAACTTTCCTAAGTTGGCAGCACCAGAATTTATCGCTTTCATCACACGCTTATTTTCTTCATCAACGTGCGACTTTAGATGAGCTATATCTGCCTGGTAATCAATTTCTGATAGTTGACGGTGAATGCCAGAATCAACTAATTTGAATATCCATGAGTTGGGTAGTGGGATATGTTCAACCGATAAATTCTCAAAATTTATCTTTGTAGCATAATTTTCTTTTGCATATACTATGGCCATTTGGTCCAACAGTCCACACGGAGTGCCAAGAACTTCATGTTCAAGTTGCTGGGCTTTTTGACAAATAATCATCTTGTCTTGATTTGGCTCAGCCCCTACGACGATTGCGATACAAAGGGCTGCGGATGACGACATTCCTTTACCAATTGGTATCTCGCTGGTTATCGTCAAATCTGCTGGATAACCGCCAGCCGCTTTCCATAATGCAACTATTGTTTCATCCCCACTGAAATCTGATTTACGCGGCTTAATCAGAAGTACTAGTTTCTGATTTACCGCAAATGGCAGAGCTAGACCATTTGTATAGTCGGTATGCTCGCCGATGATATTTACCCTTGCGGGGACAATCACCCTTCGATACATAGTATCACCAGAGGAAACAGGTATTTGGTGGTTAGTGAGTGGACTATCTGATCATTTCGAATTGATCGTATTTGTGAATCCCCTTACCTTGTTGCCATATGCGTTTGAAATCTAATCGAATCAGCATTGAAAACAGTCGCTTGATTGTGTTGATTGAGAGGATAAAATATGTCCAAAAACCAGGCCATTTAGTTATCTTGAATTCGAGAGAATCTAACACTCTAGCCATTGCCGGATTTTTTGTACAACACAGAATCTTATCATGGTCAATTTTTTTTACCGCTTGCTCAATTAATCGCTTACCATACCCGTTGTTACGGTATTTAGGGTCAACTAGTACAGTAGAAATTTCAATATGACTGCCAACCTTACGCATCTCTGCATAAGCCACTATGCGCTCTCCATCATACAATTTCACACAATTGCCTCTGAGAAATTTTGCCTCGGATTTTTTACTTA
>Ga0213867_1001297_pt1 | contig 11159 bp, 10 predicted proteins | sample PICome_12_FD_160120 | JGI IMG/M metagenome (GOLD analysis project Ga0213867, IMG submission 160120) | Coastal seawater microbial communities near Pivers Island, North Carolina, United States - PICO540 | ecosystem: Environmental > Aquatic > Marine > Coastal | place: USA: North Carolina... | reverse complement strand
CTTTTCTTAGATATATATATATATATATATATAGCAGTATATCCATACATATATAAGGGATACATTAAAATCTGAGAGATTGGATTCGTTCATTATGAGAAATATTTATCCATTCGATCGTCACAACATTTGGACGTACGGATCGTCCGATAACGACAGCAGTGATGACTCGTCTGTCGAGATTGAATTTTCATCCCTCGTTAGTATCATTTGGCTTAACACTGGTCTGTGCATCGGGATATTAATGCTGCACAATTGGTTAAAACGGAAGTTACCGAAGATTTATCTTGGTCGGAATAATCACGTTTCGGACGAACGAAAGACGAGACCTCTGCCTCTTAGTTGGAATCCTTTGAACTTTGTCAGTTATGTTTTGAAAGTTCCGTGGAGGGATTGTAGGGCATATTGCGGATTGGATCAATATGCGTATTTGAGATTTATTTATATGTGCGCTAATATTACGTTGGTTTCCGCGTTATGGGCTGCGATCATACTGTTTCCAGTCTACGCTTCTGGAGAACAGGAAGCGGATGTGGATGGTTGGTATGTACTTTCCATGGCCAATGTGCCTAAGTCGAGTGGTCGATTGTGGGCGCCTGTGCTTTTTATGTGGATGTTCACGGCCTATACGGTATTTGTGGTGGGTCGAGAGTATAGACATAATATGGAGCTTAGAATGGAGTTTTTAGGTCGAGGTGAAAATGACATACCAAAGCAGCATCACTATTCGCTGATGGTTGAAAAAATTCCACCAAAACTTCGGTGTAATCGTGCGTTGTATGATTATTTCAATGCTCTGTTTCCAGGAAAGGTTCATAGTGTTAACGTTTGTCTGAAGGTTCCTGATCTAGAATCTAAGGTAAAACGACGGAACGAGAATTGTAAGCGTCTTGAAAAGGCGCAGGCGTTTTATGCCGTTACAGGAAGACGGCCAACCCATGTTGTAGGGAATAGTCGTTGTAGATGTTGTGGAATTGAGTGTGCTCCGTACACTGTGAAAGATAGCATTTCTGCCCATGGTGAAGATGATGAATATTTTGATATTGCAAATGACGAAGAAAATTTGACATGTGACCAAAGTATTGAATATCCGAAGGGAGAGAGGGCCGATTCTATAAATTACTATACCCAAATGCTGGATAAATACAATCGAGAAGTAGAAGTGCTTCGGCGTGAAAAGCAAGAGATTGCCAATGCTGGTAATAATGATACTAATGCAGCTCAGGACTGGTTTGATAATGTGTTGCGATCGGATCTTTTTCAATACAGAGAGACCAATGGTAGCGAACGTAACTTCCGTCACGATGACGGTCGGTCTTCTTTGGCTACCACTGTAATAGACGGAATGGTTGATAAGAAAGAAGACGATGTCACTCTTTCATCCTCCGATGCCACTGAAGAACCATTTTTAGATAACTTTCTATTGGTGAGATTAATTAAAAGATTGTTCTTTTCATATTTATACGATTTGCTCAACTAACCATAATTTTGTTTTATCATGTTTAAGTCGAAAGTTGTAGATCATGCCCGGCCAGGTGTAGAGTTGGAAGGAGTAAGCACCTCCGTAAAGCTCTTTCGTATGATCGGAGGAACATTTTTAATATCTATGTTGAAGAGATTTCGGAGAAATGTTAATGTGGTAGTTGATGGTGTAACTGGATCAGGTCATAGCAGCACTGGTTTCGTTACATTTACAGATCTTTCGACAGTCACTGCAGCTGTCAATGCTTCGCTTACGACAGAGCCTCGCACGTTGCTTGTTGCTGTTGCCCCTGAACCTCGCGATATTCATTGGAAAAATTGTGTTACAGATTTGGATACGGTCGACGCAAAGAAAAAGTCTGGTGATACAATTATTGCGGTTGGAGCTGTTTTGTGGTCTATTCCTGTGGCGGCAATTCAAGCCTGGTTTACTGCGGATTCTCTCTCTGAGCTAAAGGGTTTCAGTTGGATGTCTGCATCTAATAATGAATACGTCGCAAATTTTGTCAATGCCTGGCTTCCTGTTGTGACATTGTTGCTTCTCATGCTCGCACTTCCTTATGTTTTCGAATGGTTTGCGAAGAAGTACGAAGGTCGAAAAAGCTACAGCGACATTGACGACTCGATCACTCGACGTTATTTTTTCTATCAAGTGAGTTATAACTGCTTTGCCATTCCTAACTCTCTCTTACATGAATTCTTATCCATTTTTTGTAATTTTGTAGCTTGCGAATGTTTACGTTACTGTTACATCGTATTCAATTTTCGATAGCTTAAACGATATCATTGATGACCCAGAGGATACAACAAAACTTCTGGGAGAAACTTTGCCGACTGTTGTTGGGTATTTTGTAGCTCTTGTCGCTACGAAGACGTTAGTAGGAGCACCAGCTTCACTCCTAAGGCTCGGTGCGCTTTCGCGGTATGGGTTACTGAGAAGTATATTTTGTTCGAAGAAATATCTGACACAGAGGGAAATAGACGTGGTCGAAAAACGTCAGCGACTGAGGTTTGGTCGAGAGGTAATTCATTTTTCAGTAATTAAAGTGTACGATTGAATCGAAAAAAATACTCACAATCTTTCAATGCTTTAGTATCCGTCAGTTCTCATGGTTATTATTATTTGTCAATGCTATGCTACAATTGCTCCTGCAATTCTCCCATTTGGTGCAGCATTCTTTTGTGTCTATTTCGTAATATACAAATACATGTGCCTTTACACATTTGCTAGTAAATATGAATCTGGCGGGACCTTGTTCGCTGTTGCTTCAAACAGGCTCTTGGTGGGTCTTATCTTTGGTCAAATAACTTTAATTGGTTATTTGGGACTTCGAGAAGGTTATGCACAGGCTACAGCAACAACACCCCTGTTATTTATTGTGTACAACAACATTAATTACTTCCACAAGGAATACCAACTACCAAGCATGTATCTCACGATGGAACGAGCACAAGAAATTGATAAATTTCAAACGGCAGAAGCCATAAGGGATTTTGATGCCGACGCATACAGGCAACCAGTGCTGAGTGACGATGTAGAAGGCCCACAGCAATATCGTCGCGAACTCACCGACTAAATTTTTAGACTAGTGTACAGGAATCTTGAATTAAGTGACGATCCTGAAAGCCCACAGCAAGATTGTCGCCATCCGATTGCCTTACTTTCAAGGCTAGAAATATAGTTGGAACCAAATACACGGACATTATTTCCATTGTGAGGGCGTACTGTTTGTAGGAGTCACTGCAATTTATGGTATTGAGGCTGTCGCGTTCGGTTATCAATCTTTGATCTCCGTGGACAAGAAACGACAAGAGCATATGTTCTCTTTAGTGGAGCGTCTAGATAACGCGGGAATGTAGCAGCGGCATTCTAGCATAAATATGCTCACTACTCTCTTTCAACACGAACCGACATCTCACTCTCTGCAAGATAAGAACTATCAATAAATACTATAATTTACTCTTCATAAGTTTTTGTTCATTTGTTGCAACGGCGCACACGAACCTTCTTCTCCATTCTCGATCAAATCCTATATAGTCTAGGTATGCGTGAATAGAGCCATAATTCGACTCGATAAAGCCAAGGGTTTCGACCATGACTTCTTTTGGCGCACCCGCAAAAGCTTGTTTATCAAGCCTACCAGGTATTGCCTCCATCGTCGCTTTGTTTCTATCTGCCAAACTACTCCAAGTCTTCTCCGATAAGAAGTATTCTTCGATAATTTCACGCCGTTGTACACTCATAATAGCTTGGCAAAACATGACCACCAAGCCAGTTCTAAACATGCGTACGTACATAAGTGAGTTTCTTGAAGATGACAGTTGATAAAAAATGTAACCCTACCTGTCCTTCCCCTGTACACAATGAACGACAGCAGGGGAGTTATTATTCTCAAAATGCAATGTAAGAGTCCGAAGGGCGAAACAAATATCATTCCCACTTGTTTGTACAATCGCCTCGTATAGCCCTGCCAATCCTCTGCTGTTAAGAACCGACATTTGGAGTTCATTTCGTTTCCGTATATTTGTCGCAAAATAAATAGCACATAGCGCTTGTTGGGATGGTGTAAGCCAAAATTTATTCAAGTACTCAAACAGTCGGGTCGGCGATAGGACATCAATTCTCAAGACTGTCTTGTCCTTCAACTCTTCTTCATCAACATTTTCCATGACATTAAATCCAGACTTTTCCATCCATCTCCTTGCACTCGATTCATCCCTCTCACTCGCAGACCGCAGGTCTAATATAAGACCAACGTCTTTAAATACCAAAGATGCATCTTCATCAAAATCATCTCCAGCTTCGATAACTTTCGCCAATGAATCCGTTTCAGCACATCGATACAGGCCAGGCACACCAAAAGCTTGTCGAAAGTTCTTTATCTGAACCTTTACAGCATCTTCGGAGAAGCTATTTAGACGACTCATTGGACGACTATGAAATTCGAACAAACAGCGCTCGAAATTGGATTTTAAAAGAAGAAACGCTCCTCCAAATCGAAAAAGGAACACAATAATTACATTTAACCGAAATACTTGTACCACACTGAATCCCTTACAGAACATCACTATTCCCTATCACTCACTTAGCAAACTCCAACAAAACTTAACCTACGAAACTGATGGTAAATATGTTATTTTGGATGTTAGATAGTTCGATGATAATAGAATGTGTAGAACATTGTTTAATGATGGTGATGGAAAACTTGGGAGATCTAATGACGAAGTCGCCTGTTTAGAAACTTCGCATAAGTGGATAAAAGTTCGTGTAAACCGAATTCTCATGTCTGTTTCTCATCCGACCCGACCACCGATCACAATCAATTGACCTTTATTATAATCTGGATGATCATTCATCATTCATCATTAACACAGAGTACTTCGAAGTAATTATTTACTACGTACATATACTTCCATGATAACGAGTATCACCTCTTGGTAACATGCTTGCTTCCGTAAGACTCATCACTACTAGAAGCCGTCGCGGTTTGAGTACATGCACTCGAAGTAACGTTATACGTGTATTTTCATTCAAGGAGTTAGAATCCATTGGTGAAAGATGTATGAGTCATGACAATTATGTTAATGATAATGATTATGAATACAATCGTTACGGTTTATGGAATAGACGGAGAGTGGATGTAATGCAGAAGCGATTATTTGGTACTACCTATCGAGAAGATGATCCACTTGGGGACTTGGAAGCAGATGAGGATGAAGAAGATTTGAAGAATATTGCGGTAACCAAAGCAAATTTCGATGAATATAAAGGTGAAGAGTACTACCAGAGTCTTCAAAAGGAAGAATCGATTAAAGTGTTGCAAGATGAAATAAGAAGTCTTCATAGTTCGGGAAAATATGATCAGGCGCTCATGGCAGCTACGGAATTGGTTGAAAAGTGTGAAAGTCATTTCGGAAAATCACATCCTGTCACTGCAAGCGCATTTAATAACATGGCTGTAATGCACAAAATGATGGGTCAATTTAACGAGGCTAAAGCAAAATTTCATGATGCTTTGAGGATTTATGACGAAATTGTTGGGAAAAAGCACTTATCTTACGCTGCAGCACTTCACAATCTCGGAATTCTAGAAAAGGATCAAGCACGCCTGGATGAGAACTTATCTGCTTTGGATCGGATACAACTTTTGGAAAGTTCAATTGAACAACTTCAGTCAGCCCTTGATATTCGTCGAGCTTCCTTGTCTGAAGAGCACCCAGATACTATATCGTCAAGAACTAATCTAGGTAGTGCATTTCTCGCACAATTGACACAAGCTTCATCGAAAGCATCCAAACCGAAAGATAAGAAAAGAAAGGGAAGAACAAAAACTTCTAAATTTACGTTGCAGAGGTGGGAGGATGCAGAGACTCATCTTCGCACCGCATTAGAGCATTCCATCGAGAATTCACACGGAGACACAGAACTGGAGCCAGAAGAATACTGTGAAGAGCTCCCCTCAATAAGAACGTTAACATCTGCGCGTTCTGCTCACAATCTTGCTATTTTGCTGAAGAACAAAGGTGAAAGTGCCGTGCGGAAACTCATCGATAGAAAGGGAATAGATGTTGGTGAGTTGTTTGCAGAAAGCCGCCGCCTTTACTCAAGCGCTTTGCACGTAAGAACAAAAATGCTCGGAATCACTCATCAGGACACAGTCGCCTCGAAATTTTCTCTTGCGGAACTAATATCGTTTCTCGGTGACGAGGAGACTGCAAACAAGCTTAAAAACGAGATTGTCGAATCTTTTGAAAACGACTAAATGAAAATTAAAACTCATTAACATTTGTTTTTTATCTGATCAATTCAAAACTAGGCTATTCTCCCACTGAATATCCTAATTTACCGAATGTCAATGAAGATTTACCTTGGGTACAGCGTACCTTGTGATGATGTGCTGCTTCAAAAGTATGATATACTTCGAAGTACTGCATTTAATTAGCGAAGTATGCGAGATAGGAAATAAATATTACGAAATAGGATTAATCATTCGTAGAATCTGTTTAATTTCTTACGAGCGATCCCATCAGAAAATAGCTGTAGGCTGTTAGGCTGCAATACATTACCCGATCAATATAATTAAATTTTTCCATCAAAAATAGCAAATTTCTCCATGATCACTGCGTTCACTTTTCACTTTCATCCATTTCAAGTACCCCATACATGGGATGTATCCACAAATTTTTGATGAATATTATTGAATAGAAGTTGAGATGGAATAACCATTATTGAGCTCCATTGGGAAAACAAGGGTCCCCTTGGAGACTTGGAGATACCGTATCTATTTTCGAAAAGTTCATCGTCATGGACAAATTTGCTATCGAAACAAGAAGACTTCATAAAAACAAACGAGTACCGGTACCTGTACCTGTACCTGTATTGCTTCCAAAATATTGATTTTACACCGTGAGCGTGCAACTATCATTTTTAAAAAGTAACCCGCAAGATAAGATTGATTTTGTTCTGTCCCCCAATCTTGTCGTTTGCCGGGTGACTTTTCCAATCCAAGGTACAGGTACCGGTACTTTGTCTCTCTGCCTCTCACTCAAACCAGTGGAGCTGCCAGCTGACAGCGGACCCAACGAGAAGACCCGCATGATATTAGAATTCTAAAATTTTGAAGAGTCCGCATGAATCTTGTTACTCGTATGATACGTTTTTGGATACGACCAACGGCGTCCGCATCCGTCTGGTAGGGGACAACATGGATCGGTAGTTTAGTTACGATTGAACGATCATTCCCTTACGGAGGTTTCTGGAAGGACCCGGACGCTGAGACCGTCAATGCCCCTTTTCTTATCTCTAGAGAGGAAGAGTCTAATGAAAGGTTTGGACCGTGGTACACGCATTAGATATAGCAGAATAATGATGATTCCAAATATGTGATTACCGGATACTATCAAAATATGATGCAGGTCTAAAACACAATTCTCGATTCATCATCTCACAAATATCTCAAACGAGGTTACATTATATTTGAATTTGACTGTGTGTGTGGTTTCGAAAAGTGTGAGGAAATCATGTCTATTACTGCGTTAACTAGTTCAGAAAATAAGTCGGCTCTCGTTGTCGTGTCACTAGTTGCATTTCTTGCCTCGTCCTTCTTCGGTTCAACCAACCAACAATGGAATGCTGTAACCAATAGCTTGGTCAAATGTATGGAGTTGGTTCGTCAGTTTCCTCCGTTGGACATACAGGAGCAATATGCTAACATTACATACGAACATCAAGTCCTTATCTTGAACAATACCCTGCCTTTTTGGGAAGACCATTATTCCATTAGCAATATTTTGCCTTCGAGTAGGACGACTTACGGACCGTGCTACTTACCAAGTTATGAAATTAATTGGGTTAGCCGATTCTATGGTGAAAACGTTAATGAGCCAGTTGAAGATTTATATCCTAGTGATAGGGACATATCAGAAGGTTGTCTCTCAAACATGTGCAGACCCGGATTTTTGATCATTGGTGCAGGAAAAGCTGGAACTAGGTATGTAAAAAACTTCCGAGATTTATTTTTTATTGAACGTTTCTGAAATCTTACTCATGTGATCACAGCTCCCTATACAAATATCTTGTGAACCACAATCGAGTTTTACCTGCGAAAATGAAACAAGTTCAGTTTTTTAAGTATCATTATGATAAGGGCATGCACTGGTATCTCAGTCACTTTCCGACAGCAGCTCATTTTTTGTCATCCGGTGCATTGATGACAGGCGAAGCAGCACCCGGGTATCTACCCTATCCAGAGGTTGCGATTCGAACGAGGACAATGATGCCCGGTGCGAAGATATTGTTAACTGTACGTGAACCACTCGATCGTGCGTGGAGCTCGTACAACTATAACTATTTTATTCCAGGATTGCAACATTTGAAAACATTACCCGGAAACGAAGATAAAGATGAACAATATCTTATCCACAAATATTTATTTTCTTTTGAGGATATGGTGAAAGCGGAACTAAACCAATTGTTAAAATGTATTCAGCCAGGAGGTGATGCCGAAGAAGAAGGCTTAAAACAGAGTTATTGGGCAAATGATGCTATGGACGCGAGGAAGCGGGGAAATTTGCCAGCTATGATGGATATTATCAATGGTTGCTACGGCACCCAGGAGAGAAGAGACGCGCAATGGAAAGACCTTAAATTGAACAATCCTGAGGGTTTGCTCGATTTACCAAACATTCATCGATTGGAAGGGATGATTGCACGTGGATTATATGCCTTTCAAGCCGAATGGTGGTACGCGGCCTTCCCACTAGAAGATATTCACGTTATTTGTTCTGACGAAATGAAACATGAAACAATAAGCGTCCTTGAAGAAACAAGCGACTTTCTGGGACTTCCTTATTTTGATTATTCCAGTGTTGTTTCAAAAGGAATGTACAATGTCAGAGGGCACGAGGGCTATGACAAAGTTACAGCATGGAAGACAGAAACTAGGGAAAAGGCCGATGACGAAATACCTCTTTCACCCTTATTTAGGTCTGAAATCGATTTATTTTTGCAAGAACAAAACGAGCGTCTTTATTTGCTGACAGGAAAGCGGTGTTCGTGGCAATAGTATTGGTCAAAATTTAACGCTTTGTATAAAGAATCTGTCAATAGTTTGTAAATAAGATAAGGACATGTTTGTTTGTTAATGTATTATTCTTTCTCCCTTCATCGCCACTTACAATATACATATTTGTCAATAGTTTGTAAATGAGATATGGACATGTTTGTGTGTTAATGCATTATTCTTTCTCACAACTTCCAATAGACGAGAATCGTACAAAACGACTGGTGCAATCGAAATCGGTTAATTTCTGAGCGGAATAGGTTACGCAAAGGAATATTGTTCGATCGAATGGTGTTTGCATCTATACGTTTCATCCTCTGTTCATATCGAAATTAATTCACGATAGCTTGTTCTGGAATTCAAATTATGAGGTTGAAAGTAATTAGTGAGCATGGATGCGATTATTTTACGCTTATTTATGTACATTATCTTTAGCTGTACGTTCCGATTCCACTTTCCCAAAAACAATGATGAATTAGGCCAATAATAGAATAAATTATACAAAGGCGTGCAAGGATGTAAAGAAAGAGAGCATTTTTCCTCTTTCGCTATCTCTCTATGCTAACGACAGCTTCGCAATTTCCACATAAAACCAGCTCAGCATTTTTGGAGACTTTTTGGATTGTATCACATAAAGGACATACTAAACTAAGAAAGTCCCCACGGCTCAATGCATCCATTGTTGCTGAAACGTCTAGAACCTCAACTTCAATTTCTGCCAAACAGTCGTCTCCGTCTTCGTAATCCTCCTCATTGGTGCTTAACTTATCATCTTCGAATGATTCTTCTTTGTAGTTACTGATAGGTTGTGTGACACACGTGGGATCAGGGGACGGGGATTTCCGGCGATAGACTTCCTTCAGATCTGCATAGAAGGAGCTTTGTTGCTTGCGTTCCCGTTTTGATTGTCGTTTTCTTGAGCCTGAATGTAATTCATCCATACAATCCGTCAACTCAGAAATCACAGAACTATCGCATTTTAAGGACAGCTCATAGACAGATGAATATGACTCAACGCCAACTTCATCCGTTAATTCATCATCTCGATCTAATCGTATTGATGCATAAGTCAATCCTTCTAAACCAGGATTGACCCTATCTGATGCGTGATTCGGAAGATTTTTGTTGGGAAACCTTTTACAAAACGCAAAATCTCCACCAACACCATTACTCCTTTCATTTGTTTCTCTAGATTTATTCGTAGATATCTCGCACTCGTACCTATTCTTTCCCCGCGTGTGTGAAATATGCGTTGATTCTTTTCTTCTTTCATCGTCACTGTTATTTTTACGGTCACAATTAGCAGATATTTGGTAAGATGACGATCCATGGCTCTGTTGATTCCCTCCTGACCCACGGGCTCCTGAACTGCGGGAATGCCATTCCTGATGAACAAGCTTCATGGCGTAATCAAACGGTCCACGCGATACGAGCGCTTTCCTGTCATATATCCGTCGGTTATCACGTGGGTTGCAATCGAATCGAGCAACTAGGTCTTTTTTCATGTCAATAGAATTTAAGGGTGTGACCGTTTCCATTCTACTTTCATAATTGGAGTGCTCCGTCGTCCCGGGGCAAGTTAAAATTGGCGTTCTTTGAAGTTGGCTCCATGTCTTATTATCTACGTCAACACAAGAAGATTTCATCGCATTTGCAGGGGCCAGACTTTATCAAAATATTTTAAGATGAGATTTCTATCAATTTCACGTCTCGCTGTGACGTAGATCTTTTCGTGCTACTAAACCAAAGGTACCAATGTTGGTTTCGTTACGCGTCATGAAGATGTGATCAGTCAGTGTGAGCTGAGCTGTGAGCTGTGCGCGATCGGTCTTTTGTCATTTCCTACATCCTACACAAAGAAATACATGTGTTAATACGGGTACAAATGTAATTGCAATGGGGAATGAGGAGGGGGGGAGTCCAATGCAAAGAACATGTATTAAATTTACATATAGCTACATAAGTACATGTTCGGTGTGCGAATATGTTTGAACATATTACTCTTCATGTAAAATTATTGAAGATTCAAACCAGAATCATTGCAAAATTCGAACCATTTAAAGTCGCTAAATTTTGATACATGTACAGTAATACCTCGTTATGACCAGTTGTTAT
>Ga0213867_1001295_pt1 | contig 11166 bp, 9 predicted proteins | sample PICome_12_FD_160120 | JGI IMG/M metagenome (GOLD analysis project Ga0213867, IMG submission 160120) | Coastal seawater microbial communities near Pivers Island, North Carolina, United States - PICO540 | ecosystem: Environmental > Aquatic > Marine > Coastal | place: USA: North Carolina | collected... | reverse complement strand
CGAAATTCAGGTGAGGTTTTGAATGTAACGAAGAATCCCGTTCTACTCAAATGAAACTAATATTTCATCAAGGCGGAAATTACTGAGTTGAATTCAGCAATTCATACCCTTGATGCAGATGTAGCCAGAGTCAAAAAGGAGCGAACAAATGCTGAATCTGAACTTAAAATATTGTCTAGCGAAAATACTCGTGGAAGCAAAGTAAGGAAACATGACGTAGACGAGGCCAGGAGGACTTATGAAGGAGCTGTGAAGGATCGCGATGAAGCAAATGGGAGTAATCAGTTGAATCAAATACTGAAAGATTTAAATTCCAATAAATCAGAACTTGCTACCGTCCGACAGAAGCTGGCAGATGAAAAAGACGTTTTAAGCGAACTCCAGAAGTATCTTCAAAGACAAAACGATATCAAATTATTGGAAGGGCAAATCATGAGCGAAAAAGAGCGCCTTCGAGAAGGTAAGTTATGTATTTGAAGTGTCAACATATTTTGTAAAATCCATATTGCTTGTTTATTTCGATTTCATCAAAACACACGCATAGCCTTTTCTGAGCACAAGTATTTGTTTGAGGCACATGGTTTCAACGCATCTCCAGACGATTTGAGTAGTCTCGAAGTTTTGTCCAACGCAGTTCGCGATGCTAAGATTCAGAAAACTAAATTGATGGAGGCTTCAAACAGCGATCTGGCAAAAAAGAGGGAAGCGTATACAAAGGTGAATGCGTTACTTGATAACGAAAATCGACAAGGTGCTCGAATACGTCAAGAAATTAAAAAGTTGAGATCAGCAACAGATAAGGCAAAGATAATCGTTTCCGAATTTTGTAAACTTCAAGAAGAAAGAAATATTACGGGCGATGCTTCCATATCCCCAGACATAAAACCACAGGAATTCTTATCTAGAATAGATGACGAATTAAATGGTCTCTTAGGTGGTGCTGACGATCCACAGGTTGTCCACAAAATCATTGAAGCGTTATTAGGAATTGCAGCTGAAAACATGGTATGCCCATGTTGCAAACGTGGTATGGACGTTGATGAAGGTCAAGCATTTGCTGATAATATGAAAGCATTACAACGAGAAAAAAGTGAACTATTCATTAATCTTCAGAACCAGGCAACGCGGAATAACGCAATGCGTGAAAAGTACGAAAGTTGGAAGTATCAACTTGTGAACAACGATACTTATTCTAGTTGGCAAAAGAGCCTTTCTTTAAAAGAAGATTTAATTGGCATTAATGTCAATATATCTAACTACCAAAAAGATCGTAATGAAGCAAGGGATGAAATGAAACATTGCGAGTCTTTGGTTGACGACTTAAGGACCGAACTCCAAACTTTGGAAACGGCTTTTCTAGAGGCGTCAAGGCTTCGGGATGATGCCGTGCGTATCAATGAGAAAGAGGTCGACATTAAGGGTAAGAAACGTTCTTTAGAAGCAGTGATGGCTATGAGTATTGAGGGATCAGATTCAAGGTCATTGGAAGCTGTGGAAGCATCACTTTCATCCTTGGACTCCAAACAAGATCAACTAAGCAAAGCAAGGGAGCGATTAATGGATGAACAAACAAAACTGAACAAGCGCATTCAATTTCTAAACGATAGGGTATCCAACACACAAGAAGAGTTATCCCAAAAGGAGAAAAAATTTGCAAAGGATTGTGAGGCTGCCGCTCGTAAACAGCAATTAAACGAAAACGTGTCTAAGCTAATGCAAGACCTCCGGAGATATCAACAAGAGCAACCCCCGCTTCGTCAAAGGCTGAGGTACGGTTGTAATCATTAAGTATTTTTTATGATCGCGTCTCAATCATGATCTTATTTACAGAGAAAAGGAAACTGACAAACAGCGCATACGAGACGATTTTTTCGAAGAGGAAGGAATCGCTCGTGAAAACTTAGACAAATTTTTGGGCCAAAAATCTCATTTCACACGTCTTAACCGAGATATCGAGAGATTTCGGGTTTCTGGTAAGGATCAAGAACTTGAAAAAGTCAGGAATAGCGTTATGACAGCTAATGAAGAGATTGCCGAGATGGTAGAAAGTAAAAGTCGCCTTGAAATCGAAAGAAACAATCTCTTGAGTATCGTCCGTGAGAGCGCTCAATATCGTAACTCGATTTTAGACGGTATTCAATATTTAAAAGCAATGAAACAGGAAGAAAAGCTTGAAAATGATATTTCACAGTTAACTGAGGAACTGAAGGCTCGATCTGATATTGATGATGCGGCACAAAAGATGCATGAATCAAGCGAAAGGCTTGATGAGTTTATTGTCGAAAAAAGTCGTTGCGAGGGTAAATTGATCGCGTTGCGTGATACACTAGAAAATCTGGAAAGTAAGCTAAGCACTCGTGAATATAAGGATATAGATGAACGCCACCGTGTGAAGATGATAGAGTTCGAAACAACATCGATAGCAGTAAAGGATCTAGAAGTATATCATAATGCCTTGGATCAGGCTCTTCTTCAATATCATGGAATGAAAATTGAAGACATCAACAAAATTATCAAGGATTTGTGGCAAGTTTGCTACAAGGGTGAAGATATTACAAACATAAAATTGGTTTCTGATTCAGGTGGGAAGGCCTCCAAATCCTATAACTACAGAGTAGTCATGACCAAAAACGGAAGCACACAATTAGACATGCGTGGTCGTTGCAGCGCTGGACAACGTGTTCTTGCGGCTATAGTCATTCGTTTAGCCCTAGCTGAGACATTTTGCCTAAATTGTGGAGTGATGACTTTGGACGAACGTAAGTTTTGTATTCTTCCATTTCTTGTGAAAGTCTAGTGCTGAAGATAGCAATGTAAACTTATGTATCTATGTATCTTGTTATTGTTATTTATCTAACAAGATACATAGATATATAAGTTTACATTGCTATCTTCAGCACTAGACTTTTACATTTCTGATCTTTTAATAATTTTTTCTAAATTGAACTTCTACTCTTTTCAAATTATAGCTACAACTAATTTGGATTATGAAAACAAGCAAGGACTTGCTATCGCCCTATCACAGATTATTATTAATCGTTCGAATCAAAGCAATTTTCAACTGGTCATCATTACACACGACGAACCGTTTGTTAGCATGCTCAAACAAGAACTTTCGGCGAGTCCGGAAATACCGATGCCAGAAAGATATTTCCAGGTGTCACGAGAACCTGCAGATGATGGGAAATATTATTCAAAGATAACAGCAGTCGATTGGGACGAGATATAATTTGCATCTTTTTTTATTTGTATCTTATTGTTACCTTTAATTTACCTAAATACACGTAAATCTGCCATAAGGTTTTATTTTGTTAACTTCTACTCTTAACAAGTATAAATTACTTTGTAGTTATGACTCATCCTCTTCATCAGTTATAGGTTCGGAAGAGGAATAGTAACACTTGTTATATGATCGAAACGTATAATACGCTTCATTGTTTTCCCTGAATTCCCATATTCTGAATGATATCCTCTGGAATTTCCAGCTCATGCTGCATGCTGCATGCTGCCGTGTCTTGCAGTAAAATAAAATCCTCTTGTGAAATGTGAAATCGGTAAGCTAAACTTCGCATTCCAGGACCGAGATATTTAGCGCCGTTCTTTTCTTTTCATGATATCATCGACTCCCCCTAAACCAAATCCGGGGTTTGCCACCTCTCGAAGTCTAAGTTTTTGGGTGAAAACAAATAATATAAATGTTGATATCAATACCTTTTAAATCTCCTCTGCACATTTTCTAATTGAAAGAAGCGTGAAGTTTGGACTACCTATATTAACTCAAAACCAAAATAGGTATAATAATTAGCCTTTGAGAAAAATTGACACAAAATTCGATCACTTACGGCCTTACTTTCCCTTCTTACAAGTTGTTCTTACTTTTTAAAACCTCTAAAAAATTACTCAGTTATCTCAAAATGAGCAAAAGCGAAATCTCAGGTCTACGTGTTGGATTCGTTGGTGCCGGAGTTATGGCAAGCGCTCTGATGGATGGTCTCATCGCAGGAGAAGTATGCTCTGCAAAGGACGTGATGTGCTGTGACGTCAACGAGAAGGCACTCAAAGTTGCGAGCGCGAAGGGTTATTCAACATTTCGATCTACGAAAGAATTGCTTGAATCTGACGATGCAAAAGAATTGGATGTGCTTATTTTGGCTGTTAAACCCAATATTATTAGCCTCGTTTGTCAGGATATCGTTTCTGCTGCTTGTTCTTCTAAAGATTTTCTCATTATAAGCATCGCTGCCGGAGTAACGTTAGAGGCCATAGAAGGAATATTACCTAAGAGTAAAGTCGTTCGAGTTATGCCAAATACACCATGCTTGGTGGGAATTTCTGCTGCTGGATTTGCACTTGGTCAGAACTGTACTGATCAAGATGCGGAGACGGTAAGTGCGGTATTTGGTGCGGTTGGGTTAGCACTTCGTGTGCAAGAAAAGCTCCTCGATGCCGTAACAGGATTGAGTGGATCTGGACCAGCGTATGTCTTCCAATTTATTGAAGCGCTATCCGATGGTGGTGTTAGAGCGGGTTTACCACGTGACGTTGCCACCAAATTGGCTGCGCAAACAGTAAAGGGTGCTGCTGAGATGGTTCTTGCGACAGGAAAACATCCAGGGGAGCTAAAGGATGGCGTGACGTCGCCTGGAGGGACAACTATTGCAGGTGTAGAGGCATTAGAAAAAGGTGCTCTTCGTGCGACAGTGATATCGGCTGTCACGGCCGCTTCCAAGAGATCTATGCAACTCGGTGGAAAGAGCGATGAATACATTTCAAACAAACATGGCCTTTAGGTCATGATGAAACGAACAATGAGCTAGACTATTTACGAACAGTAACTTTTCATTTCTCTTCGATCATGACTTATGCGCTCAATATGGTTCATGCGTAATCACACGTAGTTAGAAATCGATGCATTTTTACACTATGTGATCTCTGCACAATTACTGTCATGTTTCAGATAAACCCATAAACATCGTCTCAGCCACGTCTTTTAAGTACTAAGGTTCGGACTTTTCGTAGATAATAAAATTCAAGGCTCTCGCTAAATAGTATTCTATAGAGAAAACGATACAATGTATCTATCGTCGATTAATGAAATTGTACTTCCTAATCATTCATGTACCACCACGACTAAACCAGACCAACTCATTCGATAGATTCGTATCTTTTTAAAAATATATACTGGGAAGTGTGGAAAGCCTGATTTCGAAGACGTTAACTCAACATAAAAGAGTAAGAGGCCGATAAAAATATCCTAAAGTACGACACGTACAGGTATATAAACAAAAAGGTGAATAGCTTATATATGAATTTTAGTGGTATCGTCGCATCAAAGTAGATCATAAAACTAAAGAAAAGACCATGTCTTCCCAAAATCCATACCGAGAAGTACTAGAGAACATATCTAGTTTGTCGCGCCTGGAAAAGTTTAAGCGAGGCAGTAGGAATTTCACAACAAAAAGACAAGGAAAGAAACTTCATCTGAAAAGAATCTTAATGGCTCTTCCTATAAGCCTTTGTGTTATATATGTTTTCCTTCTTCGTCATTATCTCCTTTTCCATTTCTCCGAGGAGAGAGGAGGTTCTAACGTCATAAGTGAACCTTGGAACAGAGAAGAAAATAAACGAAAATCAGGGGAAACAAATATGCTCAATCAAACAGGTAATGAGATAAAAGTAAAACGATCGTTTACGTTTAAAGTTGCTGATAAATCCAACTACGAGGATGAAAACAGCAAAATTCCGGTCAGTCCAGTCAATACCTCGGTAACTTTTGAGCCCTTAAACAACCGAGATAAATGGCACAGAAGAAGCATCGAAAAGGTAAAAAATGCTAGAAGAGAGCTCTTGCAAAAGTACGCCAACGAAACCCAACCAAACTTAAACGAGACCGTTGAAACCGACCTTCATTCAAATTATATCAATGTTTCGGGTGGTTCATGTAACCAACAAGATGCATTCGAATCCATTCCGATCAACGGTTGGATCCCACCGGAAAGTGAATCAACTGATAAAAAAGAGAAATGGGTTAAATTACTCGATTCTACAATGACGAAGATAAAATCCTCGCGACTCGGGGGCAACGCCATTCGAGAGTTTGTACGAGACGAAGCGCTAAAGTTACGAAGTTTAAGACATGTCCTTTTTTGTAGAAAACCTGGGGTTAGGGGAGGCCTTTAATACTCGTCACGACGCTTCTTGTTCACCTCCCTGATTAATTGACGACGCACAAATTATAAAGCATATTGCTGAAATAAGATATCCAAATCCAACAAAGCTAGACAACAGCGACGATAAGGTAGAGCTTGAATCGCTCCCTCCAACCCCACTCATCGATCCGTAAATAGATCCAAGAGCACTTGGTGCTATGTTTGCAAAAGCACCAGTTAAAGTAAAGAGTCCTTGGGCTGTTCCGCCTTTGTTTCCAACTGATGATTGGAGAGTTGCTATGACTGGACCAAACCAACATTCTGCTACCAAGTACTCTATGGCGAGACAAATCATTGAAGCGTTGAATGTCTCGGCATTTACACAATAATACCATGCAGGAATTGACAAAAGTGTACCTACTATTGGAACAAGTAGTCTTCCAACATTCTGTGAAAATCCCTTGTCTGCGGCTTTTAATGCTATCCAGTCACTTGCTGCGCCCCCGATAATTCCGCTTACAGCCCCACAAACGCCAACGATAACTGCGTTAATAATTGCATAAGATGAAGCATCGTTGGGGAACGTGAGTTTAAAATAGGAAGCTCCCCATACTCCGATGCTCAAACCGCTACAAAACCTGAAAAATGAAGCTACGTAGAGCCACTGTACACTTGTGGAAGATAAAACCGCTGACGCACTTTCAACAAAGGAATCATCTGACTTGGTGACTTCAGGTGAATCATCATTGATGTTCGCATATCCATCATTAGACGGATCATTTGGCAACGAATAGCCAGTAAGGCCGGCTACACTTACACCATAAGCAGCAATTAGAAACATCGTTTCACGCCAACCGAAGTTAAGATCCAACAGGATTGTAAGTGAAGCAAGAGCACCACCAAAATACACTCCACTGCCATATATGGAAGATGCTAGTCCAGCATTGGATTTTGGAAAAAGATCACGAATCAATGTGTATGCAGCAGGAGTCGTAAATCCCATACCAAGACCCATCAAAATTCTTAAACTTGTTACTTCCTCATATGAAGACGCCAGACCAGTCCCAAGCGTGGCTGCTGTCCAAGCAAGACATGAAGCGATCGTCAGAACTTTTCTATCGTATCTATCTGCGAGATTTCCAGCTATCAAACTTGTGACAGCAAAGAGTGTAGTGAATGCAATACTTGCTAAAAGGCCATACTACATCTTCTATATTTAGAGGTGTACATTGCACAATAACTATAAAAAATAACGACTTTACCTGCGCTTGAGAAAATCCAATGTCTACATTCATCGCAGTATTCGGAATAGCATCATCAGAAAAATTGACTAAGTAATATAGACTGCTCCGACTCCATTGGTTCGAAATGTAAACGAGAAGAAGTGGGAGTAACACTTTCAAAAACAACGCTGTATTAACTTCAGGTTCTGAATCTTCATTTTCTGTACTTAACGTATGCAACTTCCAGGTATCCCGTGACAAATAAACTCTTGGAGCAAACTTGCTTTTATCTCTATTTATTTTATCAATGATCTTGGGATTCAATGATTGAGAAAATGGCGATAATCGCGTATGTTGAGTAATAAATCCATGCACCGGTACATATAGAAGCAGAAACCCAACACTGATCAAAAGCTTCCTGGCATCCAAGCATTTCCCAGTCCTCATCAAGACAACTTATTTCTATATCCGTTGTCAGGAGTTATTGTGCACTGTCTCTCAAGGAATGAAGGCTGAAGAACCTGTTCAGGAGAAAAAGATAATGTGAGCGCATCGTTCTTTTGTCTCGTGCGTGTCTCCAAATATGAAACTTCGCACTAAGATCGGGTATCGGGTTGCTGGGTAAAATTTGAAATTTGAGACCGTGAGACTGCACGCGATACCTTACTCTATTCTATTACCAGAGTATCATATCATATAATCATGTATCATGATTACAACTCAGATACTTTAATTCCGAACGGGTTGCAGTATGAATTCATCAATTAGACAAAAAATTTGGAGACATCAACCATGAGCAGTGTTATTGAAATGAATAATAGCCTTGTACGGCCACTTCCACGATCAACCCGAGAGACAAGTATACAATCATGCAATGGTCTCTTGTAAAAACGTATGTTGAAATCTTTAGTGTACATTAAATCAGGTTAAGTTATTATTCAAAGTGAGCTTGTCTCCCTCGCATAAGCGAACGAGATAAAGCTCCAGGTAGTAAATCTTTTCGAGTTATGATTCCGACAACTTGATTGTTGTGATTGACGACACACAGATGTCTGAGACCCAACGTCCTAAAAAGTCTATACGTTCGTTGAATTGATGCCGTTTCATTGATTGTATAGGGAGCTGTGTTACCGTAGGGTCGCAAGTCAAGCCAACACTCTCGATCGTTATTCGTCATTATAACATCATCAATTGTGGGATAACGAGGAAATACTTTTTCAATTGCGTCCCACTGTACAAGAGGTGATAATCGACGAGGACCAAGACTGTCCTCATCAGCATGTGAATGCGCATCTGCCGGCCCAAAGGCTCGACGTTGAAGTAGAGTACACAACATAGCTCGACTAGCTGTCCCGTAGAGAGTTCCTCCAGAGCTAATATCAACGATGGGAAAGCAACCATGATTACAACTGCTCAGAAGATCATAAACAATGCCAGCTCTTTCAACAGGGCGGAGACATTTGACATCGGTACTCATAACTTGTCCTGCAACTATTTCGTGGCGTTCGGCGACTGAAGGAACCTCAGCTTCTAAAAATGGAATATTTTTCAAATGGATATGAATGTCATATAAACCCTCATTGAACACGTTTCCAGTAAAACGTGCTGCCATCAGCGTGAGCATAAGCGGCAATACATACTGCATATCTCCAGTGGCCTACGTAATTACCAAAATATAAGAAGTGTATACTCAGATAAATAAAAAAATTGCACGAGCAAATATGCAATTTATAAGTTTTCTGCTCACCTCCAGCAATATTACGGTCAAACTGATAGTCATTCGAGCCATACCACCAAGCACTGCTGCTGCTCCCATTAGCGCGTATGTCCCGCTATCTGCAAAAGTGCCCGACGAACCATCCAACTTGTGCAGCAAGTGACCACATAGACGACCAAAAGCAGCTCCTGAGAGGAGAGATGGAACGAAAAGTCCGCTTGGAACTGCGATTCCATAAACCAACGAAGCCATGCAAATGTAAGGCAAGAAAAATATAAATAGCGCTGCCGAACTGAAAGTGCTAGTATCATCTTCCCCAGCTTCTTGAAAATGAAATAGTTGCTTAATAGCAATATCTGGTTCAGTAAATATCAAACTTGCTACCTCGTTGTATTCTTTGCCTTTTTCGCAACGGAATGGTACTAATGCATCAACCAAATTCTTTTCCTGGTTTGTCCAATCTTGGGAGTCGGTAGGGAGTTCGGTACATTTGGTCCACATGAGAGGTAAAACAAATGACATCGTTGTGACGAACATCGACACAAGAATCACTTCCACAAACCTCCAATTCTTCGAGTGATTGATATTTCTCATGCGCCAAACCGTCAAATGTTCGTTAGTTGCATTAAACACTGATCCAATCAAGCCACCTAGACAACCAATGATAATGAATAGGAACAACTCCCACACAGAAAAGTTGGAGTTTTCACCACTGATAGAATTGAATTCCCCAAAGGAAAATAGGTTTTCAATATCCGCCTGTCCCCACCAGTTATCCAAATTCTTTAAACTGTATAACGTACCAAGAGTAATCATCGCGCAGAAAAAGGCACGCCAAGTCAGCTTAGTTGACCAGTAGCTCGCGCCTTCTTCTAAACTAAAGAGCACACCACCGATCGGTGCACCGAAAGCCGAACAAACACCCGCAGCAGCACCACAGGCAACGAAGTCACGTTTTTCTCTTTCATTTCGAAAATCACTAAATTTCGTAAAACTGGTGTCTGCTCCCCAACACTTGGTACGACCTTGAGATATCCCAGCCGCAACTACAGCTCCTGAATGAACCATGGGCCCTTCCTTACCTACTGGCAGACCCGCCGCCACACTAAACAATACACCACAAACTTTACAAATCAACGTACGAACACGCACAACACGTGGCAGATCAATACCGTTCAAATAACATTTAATCTCCGGAATACCCGAACCAGCAGACACCGGTTCTACCCAAACAAAAACCGACGCCAAAAACGCAAATGCCGTCTGATACAACAGAAACACAACAAATGCAGTTCCTTTCACAGCTTCTCCCATAACTTCATCCCGCAACAAATCATTCACCTTATCAAACTTCCTAGCAGTCAAACTCCTGGTAGCCATATTCCCAAAATACGCAATAAAGGCTTGACAAACACCTACTAAAAACGTCAGCGTCCATCGTTTCAACGCTCGACGCTTTCCAGTAGTCCACCACTGTCCTCGATTATTAAAATGTTGTTGCGCTACATACGCCCTCCACACCTCACTCTCATCCGGTTCATAATTGTGACTTTGTATTTTATCCTCTTTACGCTGACGTAAGGTTAAAGGCAACGGACCAATGGGAAGTGACGACGAGGATGCTGCTTTGCCGTTCAGCTCGTTATGATTCCCCGTGCCTTGATGGTCCACCTGTACATTTTCCAAATCTTTTTCACAATGGTTCATGTCCGTCATAGCAATGCCTAAACCTAACATATATGTGTGTTTGTTGTAAGGTTGCTAGAGGTGTATTCAATTTAAAATGTATCCGATGTGTTTCCATTCCAATGATGGAGTGTGGTTTCGGTACAGAGAGAACTGTTTGGTGTGTTTAGGTATTCGTTCGTTGCTCTGTACCGTTCCCGTTATGCCTCGTGTCTCGTGTTTTCTTCCATCCTGTGCATCTCGTATTGTCTATGCATTATGCATGTGCAATGCGAATGTTTAAAGTTCGTATATTTCATTAATTTCAGTAAATTTTTGTTTCCAGTTCGTGGTTCGTGTCGTGGTTCGTGTTTTGGCCTTCGTGCCCTTTCTGCTCTCCTTTTTTATGATG
>Ga0213867_1001294_pt1 | contig 11169 bp, 10 predicted proteins | sample PICome_12_FD_160120 | JGI IMG/M metagenome (GOLD analysis project Ga0213867, IMG submission 160120) | Coastal seawater microbial communities near Pivers Island, North Carolina, United States - PICO540 | ecosystem: Environmental > Aquatic > Marine > Coastal | place: USA: North Carolina... | reverse complement strand
AAGACGGCTCGCCGATCACATCCTCGTGCTCAAAGACGGTGCAACGGTGTCCCACGACGACGAGTATGCCAAGCAGATGTTGGCCAAGGTGCCTGGGCAACGGGACTAGACGTAGAACGCCGGTTCACCGTTGATGGTGTAGTTGGCGATGGTTTGCTGACCTTCGTTGAGCAGGTAGTGAAGGAAGTGCGTTGAGGCTTCTTCGTTGCCTCCTGTTACGGGGAGATAGGCGTACGGGTTATGGACAAGGGTGTCGTTAAACTCGTACCGAACGAGGTCAATTTTCGGCTGAAACTGAAGGGCTGTTCCTCGATCGGTGAGCGTGATGCATTGCTTTTCGTCTGCCATGTTGATCGTCGCCCCCATACCCTGCCCGATTGAATAATACCAATCGCCTTCAGGGTGGAGTCCATTGATGTCGTGAACAAGTTCAACGGAACTCATGTTCGCCACCTGCTCCCAGACGGCTTGTTCTTTCATGTGCGTTCCCGAATTGTCGCCTCGGGACACAAAACAGTGTTCTTCCTCCGCAATGAAGGTGAAAGCATCAAGAAGGCCGTCGGGCAGTTCGACGGGCGAGAGCAAGACAAAGGCGTTCCAGGCGATTTGCGTTCGGTTAACGCCGTGGCCTTGGGCGATGAAGGCTTCTTCTTGGTCGGGCGCATGAACGATAAGCGCATCGACGTCGCCGTTCGCACCGAGGTTGAGGGCTGCACCCGTTCCAACCGCAACGTATTCTACGTCAATTCCATGCAAGGACTCGAACTCCTCGACCAAGATATCCAACAATCCTGAGTCGCGCATGGAAGTGGTGGTGCCCAGTCGAAATTCGGCATCCACTGATGCATCTGGGGCGGTAAGGCATCCTGAAAGGAGCAGAAGCGCAACAAAACAAGGGCCGAGTCGTCGGCCCATTTCAATCAAATTTCATTTCGTGGCCGCACTCGGGGTACGTGCACGTAACGGTGTATTTGGAGCGCTTTGGTTTTGGAATCTTGAGCATTGAACCGCACATATCGCATTGCACTTTCAGTGTCTCGGGGCCCTTTGGGGCGGGTGCGTCAGCCAAGGTTCGGCCTACATCTTGCGACCAGCCGAGCGAGTCGCTGTATTTGTCGGCGGCTGTGTTCATCTTGGATTGCTTGAGGGAAAGCCGCATCTTGCGCTTCTTCTTTCCTTTCTTGCCGCCGGATGGTGCTTTCCTCGCCATGGGACTCATCCTGTCCCTATGCGTGGATGTATTCAATGACTTCGCTTCCTGACATCAAAAGTCAAGGACGTACGATTCACCGTTGACTGGTTGATGAACGGTATGCCCTTGTGCTTCAAGGGCCGTGACCAGCGGGGGTCGTGCATGGTTCGGATCCGTGTGGTAAACGATCACATGCTTCGCTTCGCAGGCCTTTGCAAAATCAAGAATTTCTTGGTGGCCTGCGTGGGTTGAAAAAGAGAATTGGAGGAGTTCCAGATCAATGTGAACAGGGGTTCCGTAGATTTCGACACGACCGGTATCCAACAACCCGCGCCCGCCCGTGTCACGGGCTTGATATCCGGTGAAGAACACAGCGTTTTTCGCATCGTGACGTAGGCGGTTAAGGTACCAAAGGGCTGGGCCGCCGTCGAGCATTCCCGAGGTTGTCACAATGACGTCTCCGGCAAGGGCTTTCTTCTTGTCGGATTTGCTTGATACTTGTTTTGCCCATCGCCAGGCCCGCTCCAAAGCGCTTCCGTCTCGCAGGGTAGAGGCGTGTTCAAGGTGGGTTTTCGCGACCCGTTTTCCCATTCCGTCAACGTGAACATCGAGCCAAGGAAGATGCTGATGGAGAAGCATAACGACGTCTTGAGTTCGTCCGTTTGCAAAGGCGGGGATGAGGACTTTGCCTCCGGCCTTCACCACGCGTTCAACGGCATCGATGAAACGTTGTATCTCCACCGGTTTTTCGGGATGATCACGTCCTCCGTAGGTTCCTTCGACGAATAGCACGTCTGCACGAACCGGCTTTGCTCCTGAGACGAGAGGGGAATCACGTGTATCGAAATCGCCCGTCATGAGGACGCTGGTGAAGGGCAATTCAATGTGAAGCATCGCCGCACCCGGAATATGACCTGCGGGGTGCAAGGTCATTGTCCAATCGTGATGTTTCCATGACGTTCCAAAATCATGGAGATACCATGAGTCCAAGGCGGTATCAATGTCTCGTTTATCCCAAGCCAGAGGGTATTTTTCGATGGAACTTACTTTGTAACAATCGTGCCACATCATCTCGGAAAGTTGGGCGGTGATGGAAGTGCCATGCAGCCGAGTTCGGTGATGGGCACAAAGCCATGGTGCCATGCCAAGATGATCAATATGAGAATGGGTGATAACAGCATCCTGAACGGGTGGAGCTTCTGAAGGATAACGTGGTGGCGAAGTTGGAGCCAAACCATAATCGAGAAGAATTCGAGTACCGTTGGCATCTTCAAGAACAATTCCTACGTTCCCAACTTCATCACCGCCGCCAAGGTAATGGAAACGCAAGCCGGATGATGGAGGGTCTTCTGGATACGAACTCGTTCGGCCTGGAGCATAAAGGACCATGGCTTTGGGTTTGTGTGACCTCTCATGAAGATGTGGGTCAGACCCCCTTGCTTCCATTGGAGAGATATTCGATCTTGATCAACTTGAAAGTTCAATTTTTCTTTTCCTAAACTTGATTAACTACTCGCGACCATATCCAACGGGTTTTTTCCGTTCTGAATCTCTCTCTTCTTTCTCCCGTTCTGAATTGCAAGGTTCAAAGTATCTCCAGTGGAAATGAAGGGGTCTATTCATATCCCCATCCTCACTTCGTTGAAAGACGTCAACATGTTCCTTTGGAAAACGAAGTCTCCATGAATGGGGATTCATTCCAAAGGTCATGGGCCGACTCCAAAACCACCGGTTCACCGTTGACGAAGATCGGTGTTTTGGTTGCGGCGCGTGCATTGCATTATGTCCAGTGGACGTTCTAACTTTGACAAATCGAATGGTCTACGTGGATGAAGAACATTGCACCCATTGTCGATTATGCATTCCATCTTGCCCTGTTTTCGCTCTGGAATTAAAGCCTCACGAAGTTGAATAAAAATGGAAGGGTCTGCTATGAACATCGGACTCCTTGGTGCTACACTTGAAAGTCTCTTGCTCGCTCTCGAACTTCGGAAACATGAGCACGAAGTTTTCTTGTTTGAAATCGATGCAGAACTTGGGATGCCGGTTCAGTATCCAGGATGGCTGATCGATTTGGAAGTTCTCGCAAATTGGTTATCGAAAGAACAACGTGATTTTTTGACGCTTCATGAAAATGAGCATGGATGGGCTTTTCGTATGGAATGGGCGATGAAATTTCTTTCTCATCAAGCAACCAAGAAAGGCGTGAACTGCTTTCCAAGAACCCGTGTCCTCAACACCACCTCCAACCCTAAGGGGTTCAAAGTTGATCTCACGACAGGAGAGCGTTCGTTCCCCTCCGAAGTCGTTCTCAATCGTATTGTTGACTTCACCAAGTTCGGTGGTTCAAGACCAGGCGGTCTCGAGCATCAGGTAAAATCTGAACACCGTATTGAGTACCGAAGCGAACCCCTCCAGCCATGGTATGGAGCGTTGCTCTTGCAAGCCGACGCAAAGCAAGCACCCAATGCAGCGTTGGAATTGCATCGAAGCGACGGTCTCGCCGAATTATGGTGGGCTGAAAAACCATCATGGATTCCCGAGCGAGGCTTTGTTGAAACCTATGAAGCAAATCTTCCCTGTTCGCCCGAGGATCTCACGTTTGACGCTGCCGTTGGTCGTGTCCGTTCCTTTTTGCAAAAACTTGTGTGAACAGGACTATCTGGTGTGCTTGGAAACACCACTTTCTTAGTCTCCACTTGTTACCGCCAACCAGAACGCCTCGTGCGTTGGTGATGCAGATGGGAGCACATCCGATGGCAGATTTGCGGAAAAAGCTGCAGGAAAAAGGCCTTTTGGACAAGCCCACGGCAAAATCTTGGACGAAAATCATCATCTTGCTCGCCGTTGTTAGCGGCCTGTATGCCGCGCACATCGCCCTCCCGTTCAAATGGGGGTTGCTGTTGCTCCCGCTCACCGGCTTGCTCACCACCACCATCGCCATGATCGGCCACGAAGGCGTTCATTCCTCGGCCTGCAAAAGCAAAGCAGGAAACCTCACCCTTGCCTCCCTGGCGTTTCCACTGTTCTCTGGATTGTCAATGAATTACTGGCGAGAAAAGCACAACATGAAACACCACGCACACCCGAACGTGATCGACAAAGACCCCGACATCTATTCGTGGCCCCTCACGTTTTCTCAAGAGGAATACGTGGCGAGCGGACGGGTTCGACGCTTCTTTCAAAAATACATCCAAGCCTACATTTTCTGGCCCATCATCACGCCACTTGTAGGTCACTTGATGCGATATGACGGCATCAAATACATCATCAAGGCGCCGTTTGTTGCCAAGAAGAACCGGTTCAACAAAATGTGGTTGCTCGATGCGGTTTTGCTTCTCGCTCACTTTTTCCTTTGGTTGGTTCTTCCGATCATGCTCGGACTTACCTGGCAAGTAACGGTCGGCTTCTATGTGCTGCTATGGGCAAGCGTTGGCGTCTACCTGACGGCAATTTTCATCGTCGGGCACGCTGGACGCCCCATCGTCATGGAATACGACGAAAATTGGCGTTTGCAAATTGAAACCGGGCGCCGCATCAAGCTCGGACCGGTCGGATCGTTTTTCTTCGTTGGACTTGACTATCAAATCGAACACCACCTCCTTCCGGCTCTTTCCCATTTCAATCTCCCGAAGGCGGCCCCTATCGTGAAGGAGTATGCCGAAGAACGAGGTTGGGAGTACGAAGAAGTCGGCTTTTTCCGAGCCCTCTGGGACTCGACCGTCGCCCTCGCCATCGCATGGAAAACCCCCGCCATTGTCATTGACGGCTCCGATGAGAAACACGCCGGCCTCCTGGAGGATTTCGGCCCGGGGCACGCCGTCCCGGAGTGAGCAAACCTCTTGGCGACCCCTCCGTTCGGTCTATTCATGACGGTCAAATTGTACCTCGAAGACCTCGAGCACGGCTATCATCGCCGATTTGATGCGACCGTAACGGCGATCGAGGGCCGCAACATCGTGCTTGACCGGACACTCTTCTATCCACTGGGAGGCGGCCAGCACTGGGATACGGGAACCCTCGAGGGGCCAAACGGTCACGTGGAGGTGTCGGAGGTTCGCGGACGGCAAGCGGTGCATCACACGGTGAGTGCTGACCACCAATTGGAGGTCGGTGACGAAGTTCGCGGGACCATCGATTGGGAGACCCGGTATGCCCACATGCGGATGCATACGGCCCAACACCTCGTCAGCGGCCTCGCCTACGAATTGTTCAACGGCGTTCGAACGGTTGGTAACCAGATTCACGCCGACCGTTCCCGCATCGATTTCAATCCCATCGCTTTTGATGACGTCATGCTGGAGCAATTGATTCAAGCAACCAACCAGCGCATCGATGAAGGCCTGCAGGTTTCCGAATCGGTGATGACCCGTGAAGCCATGAACGCCATCATGCCTCCAGACCGCACCAACATGGATTTGCTGCCCGAAAGCGTGAGGGAACTTCGCGTGATTCAAATCGGTGACCAAATTGACATGTGCCCTTGTGCGGGAACCCACGTCTCAAACCTTGCAGAACTCGGGCACGTTGAGTTCCTTGGAAAGAAATCCAAGGGGAAAGGAACGCAACGATTCTCCTACCGCTTGGAAGAGGCGTTTTCACCGCGAACATTCAACGACGCCGTGTTGTGACTCAAAACTCCAAATCGTCTTCAACGAGTTTTTTGATGTCGTCCATCGCAGATTTCAATTTTTTACGTTCTTGTTGCCGTTCCTTGAAGGCCAAGTCTTCGAAAATTTCCGCCACCGTCTCGTCCTCGGCTACGGTGGTTGCCGCTGCGTGCACGCGGTCGGTAAGTGCCGTATCTTCTCCTAAACGGTCGCTGCGATCGACCGACTGAATGGGCTTGCTCGGGACGGTTCGGGCACCGTACGAAGCCTCCACCGAACCGTCCACCAACAGGGTCGCTTCTCCAATCTCTTTTGCATCGTTGGCCTCAATCCCAGACCTGCTCCATGGGTTTTGATTGCCGACGTCTCGCAGAACGTTTGCCTTGGTTGCTGTTCGTTGCGCTTCAAAGGATGAAAAGACGTCTTCTTCGGTTGGTTTTGAGCGCCCAGGGACCAAGGCCCCTGCCAAGCGCTGTTGTTCCACCAGCGATTCGCCGTGGGTCTCGTCGTGGCTGTACCGTTGGGGGGAGGCGGCCATGGCCATGATCTCCTTGGCGAGTTGGAACAGCGGGTCATCGGGTGGGGCAGATGCCAAGACCTCACGTACGGTGCGATGGTGTTGAATGCATGCGGTGCAGCGGGCGAGGCCGGGCGTATCGCCCGCATCGCACCGTAGACAACAGGCCTGAAAGCCCAATTCCTGCATGGCTTTTCGAGGCATGGACATGGTGTTCTCATCATCCCACTGTTTTCCTCCACATGAACCCTCGGACACGAGGATTCAAGGTTGAGCTGTGTATGGTACCCTCATGGGCAAACGCGATTCCCGGGCGGATATGCTCAACGACGACCCCTTTTCGCGGCGGCAAGACCGACCCAAAATACACCGCGTTCATCAACCGGCGTACGGCGGGCGTGCGAAGTTTGAGAGTTCATCACCACTATCCGGCGCATTGATGCAATTTCTTGGCCAGGAAGTTTGGGAGAAGCCCAAACATCACACGGGACGCCTGTGGCACTTCAGCGACACCGAAAAAGAACACCTCCGCTTGGCCATGGGAGCGTTCACGCTGGCCCTCGGTTTCATGGCTGTAGGGGGCCTTTCGGGTCTTTCCTCAATGGGGGTGTCCTCGTGGTTGCTGATGCTCTTGTTGTCCATGCCGGTGATGTTTATCGCCATCGGCCCGGCCTTTTTGTTCCATGAAATCGGCCACAAACTCGTTGCCAAGAAACACGGGTGTTGGGCCGAGTTTCGAGCCGACCCCAAAGGGCTTCAATTCGGTATTCTTCTCTCACTGTTTCTTGGTTTTCTTTTCATGGCGCCGGGAGCCGTGATGGTGGCAGGACTCGTCACGCGCCGCCAAAACGGCCACATCGCCGTTGCGGGCCCGCTGACAAATTTCGCTTTGTTCTTGATCGGCATCCCGCTTTGGGGAATCCTTCTGGGCCTCACCGGAGCCTTCCAATCGGCGACGGTGTCTTCGTTGTTTGAGCCAACCTACCTCGTCAACGGATCGTTGGTTTGGCAAGCCATGCTCATCGATGCGGGCGTGTTTTGGTTGAGCGCGAACTTGATCTTGGGTTTGTTCAACATGCTTCCTTTCGGACCACTCGACGGGCTGAAAGTCAAGGATTGGAACGAACAGGTGTTCTTTGGCGTCCTGCTGGTGTTTGCAGCTCTGGTGTTGACGATGTTCACCGGTGTTTGGTCGCCGATGAATTTGCTCTACAGCGTTGCAGAACCGGTGTCTTCGCTGGTGCGCTGATCACAAGTAGGCGTTTCGGATTGGGTTTTCATCCAAATGGAAGAAGGAATACGTTGCCCACCACGTGATGGTGTCCAAAGCGTCCACCAGGTTGCTCGTTCCGCTCTGTTCTTCGCCGTAATCCTTCCCGGTCGTGTCCATCCAGTCAATCATTTCATCGAGCGTGTCGCAGGTTTGGTGGTAGCACCAATACCCGTCAACCAGCCCTCCGAAGCCCATGGTGACCGTCCCGAGATTGTCTTGGAAGGTGGCGTGGTCTGAACGGGCCGTGGTGTCCTCGTAGACGATGATCTCCGGCCGGTCTTTGGCCATCCAATCGTCAACTTTCCACGTTTCTGGAGCGTGCCCATCGCCGAGGAGGGGGGACATTTGCTCTTCGACGCCGATGGCGTCGGAGCCGATCCACAAGGCCAAACCCACCATCTCCGGCTGATTCATGACGTCGTGGTCAAGGCTCGGGCCGATGTAAACTCGCATGGGCCACACTTCCTCGTCCTTTGGATACCCGTCGGGGTCCACTTCGGGCTGAGGGTCGCATCCACCGTCGGGGCCGTGGTTGTTGCCGCAGGGGGCACCACCTCCACCGGGCCAATTTACGCCGGCCATGTCGAGATTGACGTAATTGGTGACCTCGACGTTTGGATTTTCTTCCTTGACCCATTCGTCGGTCCAGAAGTCGCTTCCACGTTTTCCACCTTCTTCTCCCGACCACAAACAGAACACCATCGTGTTCCGGGTTTGATAGTTGGCCATCGCTTCAGCGACGGTCAAGACCATGCTGGTTCCTGCCGTGTTGTCGTAAGCGCCAACGCGGGTTCCGTAGGTTCTGCCGAACACGTGCGGGTCCAACACGGCTGCGTTGGCCGGAGGAGCGATGTCGAAGTGGGCGCCGAAGACCATCCACTTGTCCGGGTCAACTTCACCGTACCGATACCCGCAGATGTTGTAGGCCTCTGGGTTTTGAGAGCCGGTGGTGAGTGAATCGTACGTAAAGCGCTGAACGATGACCTCGAGCCCGAAATTTTCCAAGGTTTGGCGGAGGTGAAGGGCCGCATCCTCGTAGGCGAAGTTCCCCTGTCCGGCCCAACGGTCAAGGTAGCCGAGGGCCCCGTCTGCCGCATCGGTGGGGTCTGCAGAGGTGTCGGTTAATGCGGACAGGAAGTTGAAGGTCGTCCTCCCGTTGACAACGCCCGTGGAGTGACGACCACCATCGGCTTCGCCGTAGGCAGGGGCCATCGGGCGTTCAATTGCAAGACGGAGAGCGTAGACAGGCCCACCGCTTTGGTTGGAGGTTTGGACCACATCCAAACTCCCGTTTACGCCTTCAATTCGCTGAATACCCGGGTTGTCGTTTCGGTCTTGGCCGTTGCGCTGATACCATGTCCGCCACGATTCATCGATTGACCGAATTGGCCAATTTTCTCTTCCGTAATCACCCAACAGCACGACGGCCGTGTCGGTTCTCGGAGGTGCAAGCACCGTCAGAAGAACCGATTCGCCTGCTCGTAGGTCGACCACGGTGGAGTTTTGAACGAAACCACTCTCCGGATTGAGAATAAGGTACGGCACAAAGGCTGAGAGGTCCGCATCCGCGGTGATCGTCATCCCCTGAAACACACCTCCGATGAGGGTGGAGGGCGTGACTGCGACATCCTCCAGGGAATCGAGCCCGCCTTCGTTCTGCTCGCCAAAACACCCCGAAAGTGGGGTCAACAACATCAAGGCGACGAGGAAGAAGGCCCGCCCCAGTCGGTGTCCCATGCAACTGCCGTCGCGGTTCACCTTCTCAAGGTCTGCCCTCATACGACCGATTCTTTGAAGAAGGAACAGAACCAATGAACTCATGAGAACATGACGAGAACCACACGAAAAAACATGGCCAAGCGGTTGTCCAAAGCATCGTTGTTTTCATCGCACGTGATCGAAATCATCGACGACCTTTGTTGCCCGCTGATCGAAGGGTGAATCACTCTTCTTCGTTGAGGCTCGGAAACGTCTTTTCTTCGCGCCGTTCCTTTTGGATGGAGAGAACGGTCGCCACCATGCCCACCAAAGCGATGATGGCGACGAGCACCACCACCTCAGTTTCATCGGCCGTTTCTTCATTGACAGCGTCGCCAGCAGCCGTCTCTTCATCGGCACAACCCAGACCAAAACAATCACCGGGTGAAGGGCCATCCCCTTCTTCTACATGCACGTCTTCATGAACCACAATATGGTATTCCCACCTTTCTTCGCTTTCGTTGTGGGTGCGGTGAATCCAGAAGGTGTACGTTCCCGTGCTGGCATTCGCTGGGAAGGCGTAGGTTGCTGAAACCGCACACGATTCATCGACCAAGGTACCGTTTTCATCCAACTCACAGGCATTCACCAAAGCGCCCGATTCAAAATCATTTGAAGCGTTGAATACCCCGTCTTGGTCGAGATCGAGCTGAACAACCATGGAGGTGTTGTTTGTACTGTCTTCCATTCGGAACCAAACGGCGTTGCCCTGCACAAAGGTAGGATCGGTGATGTTGCCAGACGGAATTCCATCGTCAAGAAGAATCACGGCCAGTGTTTTCTGTTCGTGGGCCTGGACTGCGGGAGACGTGTTGAGGCCTACACACATCATGAGGGCCACCACCAACGCCCACCTTCTGCCCATGTCACAGGGTAATCAAGGGGTCATAAAGACCAAACGGATGTCTGGTGTGTGAGGGCCATGGGCGGGAAGGAATGGCTGTTGGCGGTCTTCACGGTCTTGTTTTTGACGTCCGCAACCTTGTTCATTCTTGGAGACGATATCGAACAATCCACCACCAACGACGTGCTTGCGAATAGCGGCGACCCACTGTTCCAATACGAAGGTCACGACCACAAAAACGCCAGCCAACACGTCGCCGGCACCTCCAACATGGAACTACTTGACTTCAATCCCCTCACCACTGCAGGCAATGCGGAAGTTCAAGTTGCTACCACTCCGGATGGTGAAACGTACGCCTACTTGGCGGGATGGAACGACATGCACATCGTGGACGTGACGGACCCAGAAAACACCGAAGTTGTCGGCGTGTTTAACGATCCGAACACCCAAGTTCTGGATGTCAAGTATCTTGAGTACAACGGCAGAGAATACATCATACAGCAAAATCAACTGGTGGACCCGGGAAACGCGGACCCAAACGTTGGACAATGGAGTGACCCCACACAAGTTTCTGTCCTCCTCATCGATGTTACGGACAAGACCAATCCCACGTTGATCGACAGCTGGTACGATGCCGACCACCCGAGCGGACCGCACAACCTCTACACCCACATGATCGACGGCGAGTGGTACATTTTCGTTGCGAACCCCGATTACAACGACTGTAATGACGCCATCGGAGAAGCGTGCGGCGGCGTGACCATTGCACACTTGAATCTGGACGGTTCAGCGGCACGAAACCTCCAAGGTGTCTTGTCTGGCTATGGCCACACCATCGTCAAGGTTGGTGAATACGAGGTGGCGTGGGAAACCACGCGAGGAGGATGGATTTACATTCACGACATGACCGTACAACTGTGGCCAGGAGAGGACCCAAACGACCCTCGCTACGGCCGCACGTTCATCTACGGCAGT
>Ga0213867_1001291_pt1 | contig 11180 bp, 19 predicted proteins | sample PICome_12_FD_160120 | JGI IMG/M metagenome (GOLD analysis project Ga0213867, IMG submission 160120) | Coastal seawater microbial communities near Pivers Island, North Carolina, United States - PICO540 | ecosystem: Environmental > Aquatic > Marine > Coastal | place: USA: North Carolina... | reverse complement strand
ACCCATATGCAACACTGGTGTTGTTGTGATCGTAGTGCATTTGATATATGTTTGAATTGTTGTCAGCTGTATAATCTAGATCATCTTGTGTAGTATCTAAATCACTGTTGTTGCGATTGAGCATGACATTAGTTTTTAATCGTGCTGTGTTATCTAATATAGTGAGTGTGTTTACACTTATACTATTTGCTGTGTAACCATCTGCTTCTGAACCACTAGGTACAACACTAATACCATCTGACTGTTTGCCATCTACCATTAGCCCTAGAGTTGTATTGTTGATTGTGGTGTGTGTTTTTAGATTAAATTTTTGTGAGTCATGTGATCCAATGCCAACAGTTAGACTATTTTCATATACGTTACCTGTTATAAAGTTCACCACACCACCTATTGAGTTAGGTCCTACTAGTGCTCCGCTTGGGTTTTTAATTATTTCTATACCTGTTACAGTACCCATAAAGTTATTACCAAAGTCGTGTAGTCCATTGGTTGTACTAGCATCACCTATAGGTAATCCGTTCATAGTTACCAGTGTGTGATTACTATCACCGCCACGCATAAACAAACTTACATTTTGTCCTGTAGGTCCGCTTTGCACTAGAGATAGTCCTGTTACTGTGTTTACTGCTTGAACAAAGTCTGTACTGTTGGTTGATGATATTTGATAAGAATCAACATAGTCATATGTTGTGGTTGCTGTTGTAGCATCTGTGTTGCTACGCATCATATAGATTGTTATTTCTAGATCAGCTTTAGCTGGAAATGCTATTAATACGAATAATAGCGATAGTAGTATTTTATACATAAGTCTCCTAGTAGAACACATATCAAAGTGCTTACTAGTAGATTAAAATCAAAAGGTATTGCTTGGATATATGTTTGAAGTAGATCGCCACCGTACATGTGCCATACAGCATAATTCACTACTATGTGCCACACAAACACTCCTGTAAATGTAGCAGTTATTGGTTTAAGATATTTTCCTAGCAAGCAGAACAATATTGTACATGCATACACAGGAAGCATTAATGAATGAAACCCAATAAAAAAATCCTTTGTCAACATCATTAACAAAGGAATCAGTAGTTGTAAGTATCTATTATTAGTCACATGAGGCAATAGGATTGCAACTGCGAATATTGGTGTTATGTTCATTTATTATATTTTATACTATTTTGTTCTGTTTGTCAACCTATTTTGGAATAGTATTGCCTGGTTGACGAGCCATTTCTACTAGTTCAGGACACAAGCCTGGGTGTGTTAGTTTGTCTTTGTGTGTGAGAAACTCTCTATCAAATCCTGACTCAAGATCCAAAGGCTTGCCTTCATCTAGACTAGTCACTAGTTTACGTGCAAACACTGTGTGATTGGCCAGTGTCATATGATTGGCTCTAGTATCAATTGATTGATTGTACCATTGTATCATTTCGTGTTCATTAGTAAACTCACCATCGCAAACACTAAAGGTCATATTACCGTGTACAGGCGTTAGGTCAGTCCATGTTATGTTGCTCATAAAACTAGGTATCAACAACAGCCTTAGTTCGCCTTCAATAGTTTGTACACGTATACTGTCAATCATCTGTTCCATACGCAGTTGATCAATATCATCACGCTGTAGGTGTAGCCAGTAGTCCATTATAGCACGATACTTTTCTGGCTCTGCTCGTTCTAGTTCTTTAGCATCTTGTGTGTCTACAATACTAGCAAGGTTACTTAGATGTGGACGATCTTTGAAAAACCATTGGCGTGTGTTTTCTGTAGTAAAGAATATAACAATGTCTCCAGGCTTTTGACGATCATCACGCAACTGCATAGCACTCCATTCATTTGATGAACCAGCACATGCTTGATTAACAACTCTGTCTACATCTAGCATAACTGCCACTTGTCGTTGCCAACCCCAGTCTACTTTCCAATCAACTGCGAAGCTGTCGCCATATATCCACAGTGTTCTACCCGTTTGTTTTCTATCCAAAATCTATCTCCGCTGACACAGTATCCATGCCTTGTTCTTTACACTTGGCAATCCATTCGCCTGTGTCTGATATAATACCACTTGGTGCTTGTGTGTGTTGCACCACAACACCGTTCATGTCTGTACATGCTGAACTTACCACAACGTGCATGTTATAGCTCTTGGCCATAATACGTAGCATGCTTTCGTGGAAGTTGTATACTACTTCATCTCTTACATCCATGGTACAGTTGGCACTTACAAAAACAATTCGACAGCCCATCTCTCTCAGTGTACGCCAATAGTATGGGTTACCGTTTGGACTTGCTAGAGGGTATGCCCAAGCATCGTTACATATAAGAGCCCCTGCTCGAACAGTGGGTGTTAGGTCTACAGTTTCTAGTTTAACCCCAGGTACATAAAAATGATACTCACCCATAAACTCTGGACCATGTGTTAGCAACTGTTTGGCATAGTATCTTTGAAAGTTACCCTCTCTATAAAAACGTATTTCGTTATAGGGTAGCTTGTCTTGTTCTATATGTCCTGTGCCTAGTGCTAGGTTACGTCTGTTCTCTTTTAAATAGTTTTCTAGTTTTTGTAGGTAAGTGTTGTATTCATCTTTGGTTTGTTGTGTGCAGTTGTGTACAGGGCCTTCGCAGTATCCGCTGAGGCTACCTTCGGGTGTTAGTACCCAATCTGAGTCTTTGGTATTCTCTAGTACATCATGTATGCACTCGTAGTTTTCTTTTACTTGTTTGAATACCGGTTGTTGACTTGCTGTAAATATCATTTGAACTTCTTTTTCTTGTGAAACATTCTAGCATAGGCATTGCCCAACCAAAACTTTAGACCTGTGTCTCTGTTGTCCGAAGCTGGGTCATATTCAACTTCCATATCCCAGTCTTCACGTTTGAAAGGTATTACCTGTACTAGTGGGGCTCCTGGTTCAATCAGCACACGGTCTTTGTGTACTTGTCCAGGCCAGTTGTTCCATGGAACGTCAATTACATCTGTATCAACAATAGCTGGAAACACAGTAAAGCGATCTTCCATATTGTAAAAAGGTTGCATGATAAGACATGAATATCCTGGAGGTGTTTCAATGCGCCACGGTACACTAAAGGTTACATAGTCTTGCTTCTCACCTTTGTGTGTTACAGGACATTGTGTATAGTCATGTCCTTCTTGTGGGTCTTGTCTTTCCCATGCCATTGGATACCTACGCATAAACTTTTTAACGTCAGGGTGTCCTTCTTTATCAGCACGTACTATCTCTTGTTCAACAGGGTTATAAATCATATAGCCTGCTGTGATTAGATCATATACGGGCATACACTTTTTAATAGTAGGCCAACTGTTATGAGCTTCACCTAACCAACCCCCTAGGTTATTATACCAATCGGGTCTTGCCTTACTCATAGGGGTAGGCGGAAAGTATTTCTTTACGTGTGGGTCACCTGTGATAAATTTAATTTTCATTCGTCATTTCCAAGGTTGTTAATAAAAGATCTAAGTTTAGTTGAATCAACATCTGCTTTGACCTTTTTAACTATTGCGCCATCTCCTGGATCTGCGTTTGGATCAGGCTGTTGTGTATTTTGTCTTTTCAAATTACTTACAATACTATTAGTGTTTTGTCCGCCGCTTGTATATCCGCTATTGTTTCCGTCATCATCATCTTCATCAAGATCTAAAATACGTAGAGTATCAATATCAAATTCTAAATCAATCTTTTGACCTACGCCGCCACTGTTACGTGTTTTCATTAACTGCAATTGATAGCGTCCACGTTCACGCATAGCTCTACTTGTAAATATACCAAACACGTTGTCAGCAGTTTGAATCTTACTAAGTCCACCACTGATGTGCGAATGATCAAATTCAATTTCTTCAACAGCACCTCTGTTCAACTGTGCCGCTGTAACAAATACTGTGTTCAATTCCATTGCTAGATTACGTAGTTCTTCTGATACAAACTTATCTTTGATGTACAAGTTTTCTGCACTTACCTTTGAACCATTTGGCATAAGCAAGTCTAAGTAATCAATCAACAGTACATCAATCTTCTTGCCTGTTTTAATTTCATATTCTTTAATATAACTTCTTACATCATTAGGAGTCTTACCACTTGGCATATACTTAACTTGGAATGCACCACTCTTCTTGCCAATCATCTTAACTTTAACTTCAACGTCATCGATGTTCTTAAATACTTCTCTACTAGGAATACCTGTTACCATACTATCAACACGCATACTAACTAAACTTTCACTAAGTTCTAATGTCAAGTACAATACATTCATGCCTGCTAATGCCCAGTTCACTCCTAAGTTTGCTAAGAACAAACTCTTACCTGCACCCGAACCACCTGCAAATATATTCAGCTCTCCTCTATTGAATCCACCAAACAGTTTCTTATCAATAGCGGCCCAGCCTGTACTTACTTGTCCGTTATTACTTTTTATTTGTTCTAATCTCAGTCTTGGATTTTCAAAGTAATCTGTACCTAAGTCTTTTTGTAATCCTATCTGCACAGCCTTCTTAACTAAATCTTCTACTGGACCATACTCACCTTTTTCAAGTAAGTCTGCACTCTTAAGTATGGCGGCTTCTAATGCTTTGTGTCTACTAAATGTTTCAAACTCTGCAAGCAACCAATCGTAGTGTTCTTCTTTTAATTGTCCTGGATCTTTTAAATCTACTTTAGTTGCCGCATTAATCATTTCAAATGTTGGCAATGCATTGTGTTCACTAACGTATGTATTTAAGAATGCCGCACTAGCTTGTAAGCGTCTATCAAAAGCAATAGGATCAAATACAGCCTGACACCTAACAAATGATTCTGCATCTGTCAGCATCATTTCTAAATAAAGTTTTTGTATGTCGTATCCGTAGTCTGTATTCTGTCTAGTTTTGTCCATCTATTGCCTTTGCTAATTGATTCAGTACTTCTGTAAATTGTAATACTGCTTCAAGTTTTTCCTCTTGTGTTGTGTTCCCGTGAACAACTTCCAACATCTTAGGATATTGTTCAGTTAATTGTTTGTTTATTATAGCTTCTGATACCATTGTTTGTCAAGTTCTATTTTGGTTTTTGTTTTGGCTAACACAGCACCTATACACGATCCAGGGTCTCCTGGGTTGGGTGGTACATACACACTATCCCATTGATCTCTAATTTTATCCACAGCTTCTTTATTTAATGCTCCACCACCTGCCAGTGCTAGATATTTTGATCCGGTACGTACTTTGGCCCATATGCTTAGTATACTTACGCAGTATTCAAATATAAATTGTGTAGCGGCCGCTATATCATACATGTCTTGTTGTGTTGATAGTTCTTGTCTCCACCAATTACAACCTCTATGCATATTGTGTCGCATACGTATTTTTTGTGGGTTATTACTGTTATGATCAACATCTATTAATTCTTTACGCATTACATGAGCTAGGCGTTTGGCATTACCTTTCTTTGCCCATTGTGCAACTAGATACTCGTCACGATTGGGTACAAGCCCTAGTCGTTGTGTCATAGCACTATAGAACAATCCTAAACTATGTGGGTACCCTTGCGAATGTATCTTCTTTAGTTTGTTGTTCTTTCCGTGCCATACTGTTAGTGTTTCAAACTCTCCAATTGAATCTAAACACACTACTGCACAATCATCATGTGGTTGTGTATAGTAAGCATAGGCCGCATGTGAATGATGATGTTGTGTGTATTCTATCTTACAGTTAATACCCCAGTCACTTAGATAAGCACGTATATCATTTTCTTTACGCAACCAGCCTTGACCAGCACGCCATTGTCGAAGTGTCTTAAGGAAAGGACGTTCATACCAAATAACTTTTTGTGGGGGTCCGAAACTTTGCCTAGCTACTTCTATCTGTGTCCAGTTGTAGTGAGGATCATTAGGTACTCCACTAAAGTCTTTTGCAAGACTAGCCCAATACAATTCAGTATCATTAAATACTGCTAAACTAGCATCGTGGCTGTTACCAACCATTCCCCATTTAATCATTATATTTTTTCCATAGTTTATGTAATACGTAAAACCAAAAACCGTTAATTGCAGGCTCTACTAATGCAACAGCACCTGCTTCAAAAAGACTTGCACCAGTCATTACACTAACAACGGTCATAGCAATAATAATATGACCTAGCGTATAAACTAATGCTAATGCAAGGCTATTGTTTTTGAATATGCTACCTATGCCTTTTGTAAATTCAGTCATCAACAGTCAGCCCCTTACTTGTAAATAAAAGGATCACGCTTTTTAAGGTCCTCTATTTTTTTCTTTAATGCACGTTTGCGTTTCCATTCAGCGATTAAGTTTTTAATCCATTTAACCATTTTTTACTCCTTAATCTAATTTTTAATTCATTAGACTCTGCGTTGTTAACAATGCTATATAGTGTGTATAGTCTACCATACTTTGCAACTGCATCTCCTATATCGTTAATATCATCAGCCCAGTCTGGTAAACTTACTGACCAACCTAGTTCAATTGCTTGATCTATTAACTTAGCCCCTGCTTCATCTTTATCAGGTACAACAATAACTTCTTTGCCTACTCTATTAATTAGCATAGCTTGTTGATCCTTTATCTCTGATCCGAGAAGTGCTACACCATCAACATGTAAGGCATCCATAGGACCTTCACACACAATAATAAAAACTTTGTTTGGCCCTTGTTCATCTAATCCGTATACAAAGCCAGGTTGTTGTTCACTCATGTACTTAGGTTGTTTGTCAGACTGTACTGTTCTTGCCGTCCAACCTACAATACGTTTTTCATAATAAAAAGGAATAATAAGTCTATCACGATAGCCTAAACTAGATGACCAATAGTAATCAGTATCATCTAAGTTAAGACCTCGTGCTGACATGTATTCAAGTACTGCCATACTATACTTGTTAAACTCTGTAATGTCTGCTATCTTAACTGCATCGTCTGGTAGTGGTACAGTATTAAACTTTGGAAGTTCTACTAATTGCTGTGTTGTTTGTACACCTTCATTTTCTTGCATAACAGTAAGTGCAAGTTTGTTAATAGTATCATCAGGTGCATTAAGCCATTGTAGTAATCTACGCATCTTACCACTAAGGTTACGTCCTGGTTGCCAACTACATTTGAATCCACAGTTAAAGCAATGATAACTTACACCTTCATCACCGTTAGATATCAATCCGCCACGTTGCCTTTTGTCTGCACTATCTCCGTTGTGTATACAACAGGGTGCATTAAACGAAGTCCAACCACTAGGGGTAGTCTTACGCTTAGGCGGCAAATATTGTGTTAGTGTGTCATAGACTATGCTCATAATATATATTATACTATCTTTAATAGCCTATGTCAAGTGTTATTTTGCCAATTTAAATATAATAAATTCTTCAGCGTGTTCTGGCTTTATTGTAATAGCAGGGTCACCTGATGGTGCTTGTTTCCCTACATATGTCCACTTATAGCCTTGTGCTATCTGTTCATTACTTCGTTCGATAAATTCTGCATTGGAGGCTGAAGCCAGAGCCACAATAATGACCGCTAATAGATTCTCCATTATTTTTGCCCTTCTAGTTTCTAATTAAGATTTTATCTATGCTTCCTACATTGCCAGCGTCATTAGTTTTTACAAAACGTAAATTACTAAACACTCCGTTGAAGTTTACATAGTGTGGTGTTGTTGGATTTGATAAAGTTTCTGTAGTAATATCAAACCAACTAGTGCTGGTATTACCACCTAAAGTACCTTGTACTTTTACTGTGCCAGCAAAGCCTGTTGAATATATAGCGGCAGTGTGTAGTGCTTCATTGCTGTTAATGTGCGGTTCAGCATCTACTACTGTGCTAGTGTCATTTAAAAATGTTGATACTGATTTACTATCAATTGGGCCTGGGAAAGCAGATCCTATTAATTCAATTGTACCCGATGGTCCAAACTGTGAATCAGCGTAAGTTAGTGTGTTAGTAGCGTCAGCTGTTTTATTAAGGTATACAACATAGCTCATATACTGTCCGTCAACATTTAATGTATCAGCATCGCTGATATTAATTGTAAACTGCCCTTTGTAGTTTGGGGTGCTTGTTTCCTTAATAGTTCCTGTGTAACGCTTGAGCATTACTTTATCTTCTGTAAACACTTCTACATACGGTGTGTATGTATTCAGTATTGATACAGGTTTATGGTCGCTGTTCTTAATTTCAAAGGTAATGACATTGTCTATTCCTTTAGATACTTTTATATTTTTCTGGTACACTTTCCTATACTCCACGTTGCCGGCAAAGCCATCTGTGACTACCACCGATTGATTAGTTGCTAAATATCTTGTAACTAGTTGCATAATAATTTTATCCTAAACACTAGTTGTATTTATTGGATTATGTTGAGAAAAGATATAGAAGAAAAATTTCCTTTTTTAAGCGTTGTTACGTATGGTGGCAACGAATATATAGGAATTATTAACAATCAGGATGCTTTTATAACAAGCATGTACATCTACACCGATCTACGTTCTGACGACGATAAGGCTAAGTTTGTTGAACTTGGCGAAGTATGGTGGTGGGAATCAAACAGAATGATTCCTATTAACATATTCTTACAGAAGGATATGGAATATTTTAAGTATATAATGATGACTATGAATAGTAAAGACGTTAAAGTATCCTTAGGACCCACAGTCAATTTGAATAGATTATCTGTAAAAAGGGTGAAACGCAAGAGCGTACAGTTACTTAAGAAACCTTCTAAGTAATACTATTTTTATATTGTAGATAAGTGAAGTAATCAATTACTAGTAATTGTAGGAAGAATCCTATTGGCGATAGTATATATCCGAATAATACTACAGGAACTAGTATTGTCCAAAACATAATTCTCCAAAGATATGTTCCAACTAGTTCTTTTGGCCATGCCCATGTTAACCAAGGCCCTGGATCTTGTTTTGGTTTTTTTCGTCTAAAGTCTTGTACTTCCCAATCCAATATTATGCTCCTTCGCAGATTAAGTTCATGTGTACAACTACTGCGGCCGCATAACTTACAGCATGTGCTTTCTTAAAGAAGTAACCTTCTTCTGGTTTAACCCATACTTGTTCTGTAATAGTGTTCCAATCGCTATCTTGTAGATGTCTCTTTGCTGGACGTATGATAGCCAATACAGCGGCCAGTTGTGGGATATTCTTTGGCTTTAGTTTTTTGATTAGTTCGTGATGTCCTGATACATGAAACACTAGATCGCAAAAGTCTTTTTCTTCTAACAGTTCCCATAACGGCTCCTTGTTCATTAAGTGTCGTAAGTGTTCTTCGTCTCTTACCTTGTCGTATATACTTACGTTAAGGAAATCTAATTTGAAGTAACCTCTATCTTCTGCTGTTTTGTAATCAACAGTACATAGATTATCTACTGGATTGTGTGGACATTCTGTAACGTACACACCAGTGTTATGTTTTTTACCTGTATCTAACTTTGCCACACGATGCTTTAGTTTTTCAAGTGCTATCGTTCTGTCAGCAAAGTCGATATCAATATCAGGCATTTATACTGTCCAACTCTTTAGTTGTTGTTTAGTAGGCTCCATCGGATCTACTTTTTCAATCTTGCCACCCTTAGCTAAAAACTTAGCCATACGCTCATCAAGTTGTTTTTGTAGTTCTTGTGGTGACGGAGTCGTATAATCTTTTTTGTCTTTATCTTCAGTCATTTATTTTCCTCCAGGAGTTTGGTTGTCCTTCTTTTGGAGTTTGGCCAATGTACTCTTCTCCTGTTTCTTGATCAATCAGTTTCCATTTCATAGGTGCTTTTGTTTTAATAACAAGCGTAACTGGTTTGTCAAGTTCGTACACCGTCACTCCGTTCTTAAGTTTTCTTTGCTTCTGCATTCGCTACGGCTTCTTTCCATACCTTAGGTGAAACATGCTCTTCCATGCTTATACCATTTAAATGATCCATTTCGTGTATAAAACAACGAGCTTGGTATCCAAAGAGTTCTTCGTCAAACTGCTTACCGTATTCGTCTTTCCATTGAGCTCTGATACGTGATGGACGGACAATGTTTAATGTAATGCCTGGAAAACTTAAACAGCCTTCAAACATTCCAACTTCAGGATGTTCTTTTATAGTTTCGTATGATGGCTGTAATGCTAATACGTTTCTATCATAGTCATTGTTTGCTTGATTGTTTTGAAACACAAAACATCTGGCATCCATTATACCTACTTGGTTTGCAGATAATCCAATACCACGATTCTTTACCATTATTTTAATCATTGCGTCTTTAAGTTCTTTAGCATCGTACTGTGGATTATCAAAATCCCATTCTTTAGTAACTGCTGTATCTAATCTTTCGTCTGGTGCTATAACAAGTTCTAGTTTCATATATATAATCTCCTATTGTTTATCTTTGTAAAAGTAGTCAACTACAAATACTCTTTTGTTATGTCTTACCGGATATGATCCGTGTAATACTGTGCTTTTAAATATTAATACATCACCTATATTAGGCTTGTAACATAAGTCATGTGTGTTACCTTGGCCATCATATAGATATGCAAATGTTGCTCCATGGAATGATGTTTCGTCAGCATCAGGTTCGGTCAAGTAACAAACTGCACTAAGTTTATTTACAGTTTGGTCACTGTGTCGATGTGCCTTTTGCCAACCACCTTTGCGATACTCTACAGTCCACAAAGCACATAAATCTGTTAGCTCTATATTTAACCCAACTTCATCAATCTTAGACTGTAAAAATGGCTTATACTTCCATTCGTTTAGAAATGCTTGTGGGTGTATATTCCACTGCTTACCTCTATAGGTGCTGGTTTGATCACTTACATCTTCGCGTGTTTCTGCTGGAAAAACTTTCTTGTCCCAATGATAATCAAACTCTTCACTATCATCGTAATGAGTTTCGATAATCCATTGATGCTCATTTCCTAATAAGTGTGTGTTCATAATTTACTTTCCTTTGCTACTTCTTTCACAACTTCAACATCTGCAGGAACTCTTCTAAAACGCATAGCCCAATGCTTCGGCTCTATAACTGTGTATACTATTTCTAACTGTTCGTCAGTAAATTTACTAAGCATCTCTTTCCCACTTGGACAATTTAATACTAACCAAGGACTAACTTTACCGTCCTTAATATCTCTAGTAACTCTATTTAAACTTGCATACCTAAAGTAATCATTCCAAGGTGCGTCAGCTTCGGTAGCCCAATCC
>Ga0213867_1001286_pt1 | contig 11195 bp, 28 predicted proteins | sample PICome_12_FD_160120 | JGI IMG/M metagenome (GOLD analysis project Ga0213867, IMG submission 160120) | Coastal seawater microbial communities near Pivers Island, North Carolina, United States - PICO540 | ecosystem: Environmental > Aquatic > Marine > Coastal | place: USA: North Carolina... | reverse complement strand
CCGCAGCGGATTGATGGATCTACCCAAGGTAAACATAGCTGTAATAGGCGTAGTTTGTTCTAGCTTGGGTGGCATGGTTTGGTACGCTAGTGAACAAGCCTCTATAATATCTAACCTCGAGGCAACTGTGTCTGTGCTTAATGCTGAAAGCAATACGACTGACAAGGTTAATATGATTAGAGATATTGAACAGAACAAAATGAATATAGAAGAAATGATTGACATCCTTGCTGAGTTTTATGAAGACATGGAAGATGGTGACAATGAAATCTGGCAAGATATTGACATGATCAATGAGGATATGGGTGGCATGGCTAGTCATATGATGGAGATTATTAAGCTACAGTCTCGCATTGCAATCTTAGAAAAGACAGTAGAGTTTACGCGTAACGATGGGATGTAGTCATGGTCGATCCCATCACAATATTATCTGGCATAAAGTTAGGTCTTCAAACAGGCAAATCTATAGCTGGCCTTAGCAAACAGATAGGACAATTCTTTGACGCAACTGACCAAGCTAAGAAAACGTTACAGAAAAAAGGTGTATCAGCAAAAAGCTCCAATGCTACGGCGTTGGATCGCTGGGCTAAACTCCGACAGGCTGCGGAAGCTGAAGAAGAACTCAAAGAATGGATAACGCAGACGTATGGCAGAAGTCGTTACTTGGAATTGCTGAAAATTCGTAGGGAAGTATTGGCTGAGAAGCGTGAGGCAGAGGCTCAGGCGAGGCGTGAGGCTATGGAACGTCAAGAGCTATACATTACCCTAGCTGGTATCTTTTTCTTACTCACAGCGTCTGCTATTGGGGCAACTGCTTACCTTCATCACATGAAGTGGCTTAACGTTTGGGATTATTTACCTTGGTAATCTATACATTAGTTTGGTTTCACTTTATTCGAACAGATCATTTACAGTACTATCAGTTTGATAATTACTCTACGTTCGAGCAGTGTGATATAGAAAGAAAGAAAGCATCGATGTTAATTACAAGCACAAACATGATGTTAGAGTGTGTAACATTGGATGTATCTGATAGAGATTAAGTACGATAGATTTGTTGTGTATACAGATGATGGTAAATTAGTTATACAAACAAGTGAAAGGCGCATAGCTAAAGGAGTTTGTGATGGTACGATTAACAGCAAGCGCGATAGATCAGCTGAAGCTACTACCTAGATTGGCTTTTCTCTGCCAAATTATTTTAACTTGGAAGGTTTGTTTATGGTTTATGACCTTGCCCGATCCAACAACTCAACAGAGCGCCTTTGTTTCGCTGGTTACTGCGATGCTCAGTGCATCTTTCGCACTGTGGTTAGGCAAGGAAGCTAAGACAGATAGGATTGCGGAATGATTGGTATACTTTCAAGCGTAGCAAACTTAGCTACAACATTCATTGATAGTAAAGCAAAGGTTAAAGCTGCTGAAGCTGAAACCAAAATGAAAATTGCAACAGGTGAAATCAGTTGGGAGCAAGCGGCAATTGAAGCTAGTGCTGATAGCTGGAAAGATGAGGCTTGGACAATTTGTTTTATAGCTATTGTTTTGGCAAGCTTTGTTCCTCCGATGCAACCATATATGGAGCAAGGATTTAAGAATTTAGAGGCTGCACCTCAATGGTTTAGCTGGGCAATGTATGCTTCGATAGCTGCTTCGTTTGGAATAAGAACAATGAAAGGATTTAAGAAATGACATTTAAATTAAGTGAACGTAGTCTTGGCAGGCTCGAAGGTGTTGATGAAAGAATAGTAGCTGTTGCTAAGTATGCTATTGGAATTACTAAAGTTGATTTTGGTATTCCACATTTGGGTGGTCTTCGAACAATGGATCAACAGCGTGATCTTTTTGAAAAGGGCGCATCGCAAACTATGAAATCAAAACATCTTGAAGGTATTGCAATAGATACTGTGGCTTATGTTGGGCCAAGAGTTTCTTGGGAAATAAATCTCTATGATGATATTGCTGATGCTATGAAAGAAGCCGCTAAAGATGTTGGTGTTAAACTTCGTTGGGGTGCAGCTTGGCACATAGATTCTATTGGTGATTACGAAGGATCAATGGAAGATGCAATGAATGAGTACATCGATCTTCGAAGGTCACAGGGTAGGCGTCCGTTCATCGATGCACCGCATTATGAATTAAGTAGTTAAGATTTACTAATTCTTTGAACAGAGCTATAGCTTACACCGCATACAACTGCTGTTGATTTCATATCCCAGCCTATGCCTAAGAAGTATTTAATATCTGCTATTTCTTTATTGCTTAGTTTTTCGTTACGCCAACCATCGCCACTAGTTCTTGATACTCTGCCTCTAGATTCTGTTGGCTCTGGAGTATAAATAACTTTGCTATTAGTTTTTAGTTTGGAGTTGCAGATCTTTGCATCTTCTTTCATTCTTTCAATTGGTGTCATTTTATTTTCCTTTTTTTTTCCACCCTTTTGTTGGGTGAAGTTCATAAATTTTACCATTAATAACTTTTGTTCTACCTGAGATAAGTTTATACTTTGGTTTCTTATTTAGTTTTGTTACTCTTGTTGCTTTATTTTTTCCCCAATCCATTAGTTACTCCCAAAGTGTCCGACCATATAATATAAGCTCTGCTTATTTTATAATTAGTAAGCATTAAATAAAAAAAGACGCACCTAAAAAAGATGCGCCAAGGTGACGAGGACAGTTTGAGCAGTAATCGGCGTGATTACGTCCTCGGAGAACTGAGTTCATATTAGAATGGTATGGTATCATTTGGCAACCCTTTACCTTCAGATACTTTTAAACTGATAAACATTTTGTCACTGTCTTTAGCTTTCTTTCTCCATCCAGCTATGCGTAAGTTCTCGTGATCATCGAGGGGGCCAGAATAATCTGGTGCTTTATCATTACCCTTCTTATCATTCTCGAATAGTATTCCCATCTTCTGATAAACTTCGATAGTTTTTCTACCATCTTTAGTTGTGTTTTGTACGCATACAATTTTGTGATCTTTTTTATCAATATCTACATTACCTTGCAGTATCATAGTTTGCGTTGGGAATGGTGGAAAGGCTGCGCCTGAGTTAGTGTTGTCGTATTCTTCTGCCATTGTTGGCCTCCTTATAAAAGCAGATCCTGTCGCGGATCATTAGGTGCAAATTTAATATCTATTAGTTGGTAGTCTCTTCCTCCTGTCTTTGATTTAAAAATCTTGGACGATGGTTTTAAAGCTTGGAGTTCCTGTTGTGAGAGAGTCATGGTTTTGTCTCCATAAATGAGCCTCAGGCCTGCCGCTTTGATCGCGGCCTGATGCTCATAGGTGCGGATGGAAAGGTATTCACCCTTCCAAAGTTTGGTTACTTTCTTAGTAAGCATTACCAATCCCCTTTGGGATCTTGAGATCTTTTAGCATCTTGAGCATACTTATTACCATCCATCTTACCTAAGAAGATGTTAGCGTCACAGCCGATATGCGATAATGCTTTAGTTAACCCATCTGTTATTGCCATCTTGGGGGCATCTTCAGCAAGGCGACCCTTCGAAGAGTCAAAGAACTTTCGGCAGCCAGTGAAGGGGCCGAATGCATTTGCTTGTGAGCCATGCCAAACAGTAACGTGTGCTAGTACAGCCATGTCTCCGTTGCTTATAGAGACAGTCTCTGTTGTGTTGTGCCAACCCCAACCTTCACCGACTGCTCCAAACTGTTCAGTCATTTTTCTGATCTGATACTGGGGATCAATAGCTGTGAATGATCGAGAGCCGAATGACACAGGCTTGATGTATTCGGGATCTGTGTCTGCTAGTGCATTCCATATTTCCATAGTAATCATTTTAGTTCTCCTTTTTATTATTAGTAATTACAATTCTTAGTGCGCCTCTCTTGTCTCTTCTGACTGACAGTTGATCACAATAAACTTCACGTTCACTGGGCAAGACCATAGCTTTGAGATCTTTCTTTGCATTCTCGAATACTCGGTTATGCTCATAACCTTGTATATATGTAACTGCCGCATCGACGAATTGATTATCTTGTGCTGCATCTCTCATCACCATATCATCTACTTGAATATTATCTTGATTAATTATTGGTACGTTGACATCTTGCGGTGGCTTATCAGCCTCAACGTATGACCAGAAGTCAGACACAACAGCCCACATACTATTAAAGTATTCGTTATCGCATCTAATGTGACGACCTTCCCACTTACTGTTACCAAATATTACAGACAGATAAGCACTGTGTGTATCAGCAAGCTTTGCATATAACTGTATCTGTGGCATATACCGTTCGATAATATCATTCATAGAATTGAATGCGTTGGTGTGCTTGGCTTCAACAGGTATAAAACCATAAGCCGCATCAATCATTCCTTTAGCTGGCACACTGCCAATCTGTTGCTCGATCTCCCATTGGTGTTTTTGTAGTCTGCAATTGTATTGCTTTTCAAACCATTGAAGATTGAAGTCTTCAGTAAATGTGCCTAGCTGCACTGCAATATTATCTGACAAATCTTCTGACTCTCTGCGTCCAGTTTTGATTTCCCATAGTTCGAGCCACTCACCTCGCATAATCTTTACGCAATCTGAGCCGCCAATAAAACCTTTGCGATTCATTTTAGTTCCCCTTTGTCTTCCTGATATAATTAGTTTTTTTTGGGGTATTACCTCCCCTTTATACCCCTGAGTCTATTGCATATAGGCAATAGGTTCAAGTATATTTTTTAAAGTCTTCTTCAGTTAGCCCGTGATCTCTGATAAGTATTTCTTTGTTCTTACCTTTGAGCCAATTCTCACCAACAACTTCACCGTTCTTAATTCTGGTAGCATGAATAGCTTCACTGTCTATAAAATATCCTTTGCGTAAGACTTCACGCTGTAGTGTTGGCGATTGAGCAACGCGACCTACGTTTGCTTCCCACATTGCAGCATCAATTGCTTTGTTTATCTTCTTCATTAGTTCTCTCCATTAGTTGTTGAAATATTTCGCCACTCATTATGACTAACGTTTGCGGAGTTCCTGTCCGTCTTTTATAAAAGGCAATGTCTCTGCCTTCGAGGACTGTGAAGGGGCTAGGGAAGTTAGACTTATCTCTGTACTTTACTTCTCCCACCAGTTCGTGTCCTTTGAGTTCGAGCTTGATGTCTCCCGAATACTCTCCTCCCAAGCTGCCCGAGAGGGGTTGCCTTTTCGCTTTGATACCTTGTTCTTTAAGCCAGTTGACGAACCACTTTTCGTGGTAAGTTCCCTTGTTCTTGTTTCGGTTTGCCATTTGTCTCCCTCATAACAATGCATACAAATGAACCAACACTTTTCATTTGTTGCTTCATGATTGCGTTTAAGTATAGCTACAAAATAATCAGTTTTGTTTTGACACGACAGACAAGTTATTCGTTGGCCTTTTTTTCGTGACATCTATCTGGTATCCCAATGCATCAAGCCAGCATATCAACATAAAGCCAGAGGGTATTCGTTTGTGTGATTCCCATTTGTGTATCAGTGAAGAGGTGCAGCCTATCTTATTAGCTAACGATTCTTGGCTTAAACCTACTTCTGATCGAGCGACGATTAACTGTTTGATTAGTTTCTCGTAATCGCTGGGAATACTCACGACCTTGTTGTATCTGGTATAGTTCTTCAATTGCATTGAACACCCTCAATGCCGTATCATATTTCATTTCAGTCCTATTATTCTTTGTTCTCCAATATGTAGTATGGGATGCTCCTGCTTTATCAAAAGCATCCTCAAGTTTTACATCAGCCTTAACAGCTTTATCACTTACTAATTGTAGATACGACTTCATGATTGCAGTTATGCAACCTGATCCTCTTCAGTGTCAACCTCTTTTGTGTTCCATCCAAGGCCATAGCATCGAGGACAAGCTACATTTATCATTACAAATCTAACTTCTTTGTATAAAAGATCCTTTTCGTAACCTGTTAAGTACCCTTCACCATCGCAGTGATCACAACTTTCATAAGGTATGATTTCCATATTAAGCCAACGTTTTCCAAAGATTAGATGTCATTGCTTTGGCAATGTCTTGCTCACGATTATGGCGTTGAACGTGAGGCGTTCGAGCATCTTGCGTATGAGTTGCCCAGTAAGTAAGGCAATTGTATAAAGCCCATTGATTATTGCCGAGTTGTTTCTTTTCATTCTCCCAGATACGCAACAGGTTTTCCATTTGCTTTTGGTTTACGTTGTCAACAGATTGTTGTCTGCTGAAACCTTTGGCTATTGTTTTCTTAAAGAACAGTTCAACCCAATCATCTGGCAGTGTACGTTTCATCCACTTCTGCCATTCATCTTTGCGTGTATGAAAATGCTCAGCACCTTTCTGTATCTTAGCAGCAGAGCCATCAACATTAAGAAACGTTGTGTGCTTGTACCTACTACGAGCTACAGCATTAGGTGTTGTGCAACCATTGAGACACCACAAACGCAAGGCATCGAAAGACTGAAAGAAACTCCAGCTTTGATCATAGCTGTTAGTAAATACTATTCTGGCTTGAACAATGTCACCGACCTTTGGTTGTATTGTAAGGTCTGGAAAGATTAGTTCGCCGCGCATCTTACGACCATTCTCAAATACACTGATAGATGGTTCTTTGTAATCAGTAGTAATGTCTGATTGTTTTACTGCGTCCATGATAGAGTTTACTACATCGTCATGTGGTACAAGTTTGTAGCGTGAGCCATGATGACCAAGCACAGTGTTTGTATCTGTTCGAATAACTTGGAATGCATCAGGCTCTGGATCACCAGTGACTGCGTTAGGTGTTGGCATCATTTCAACTGGGAAATCCCAATCATTTATCTTTGACATCATGTTCATTGTACACCTCTTACCATTTCATTTATCTTTAAAGCCTCTACTTGTAGCTGCTTTGCAAACTCTCTAACAAAATAGTGTTCAGTTTTTTCCAATCTGTTTTTGATTTCTTGATCTTGAAAAAAGTTTGACAAGTCGATGAGATCTCTAACAGGCAATGTCAGTTTTACTGGTATAGTGTCAGAGTCAATAGTAGTTCTAATTTTCATAGTAGTTCTCCATGTTTATGTACTGCGTATAAGCAATACTATTTTTAATTACTAAACTTTGCAAGCATTAAGTTTACAAAGCTTGGGCAATGTCGCATGACATACTCCCTTCGCCAGAAGTAAAGCGTTTTGAGCAGAGTTGCCCCCTTGCAGTTACTAGCTTGGTAAGCAGTTTATACACTTGCTTAGGTGTAAGTAGCCACTATGCGGCAGCTACTCGTCTTGCTTCGATAGCCTTCATAGCAGCTTGTTCTTGCTTGCTAAGCTTTCGAGTCGTACTTGATTTCTGTGGTAAATCATAGTTCTGTCCAGTATATTCTAGAAACCAAGCTTTATATTCATCAAAGACATGATCGAAAGCTATAGCTTCAAGCTCAATCTTGGGAGCTAACCTTTCGTATTTCTCTTTGAATCTGATGTAGTCTGCACTTTGATCTTGATCACCTAAGACAGTTCCATCTGAATCAAAAGCAACGCAAGCCATCATGTCAGCATGCATTTTATCAATGTAAGCACGTTTGTTTTTTGCTGCGTACATTGGAACTTTAACTATTGTTCTAGCTACATCGCTAATAAACCAATCGTTAGCAATTTGTCCAGTTACATCATTATGTGTAGTTACAGTATAGTTAGCTAGTTTATCTAGCGTTACATTTATGTTTTCAACTTTAGCCATTTTGTTCTCCATGTTTTACTAAGTTGCGAAGGATCAGCCCTTCGTACCACCCAATATCATAGAGCAGAAACCGCACTTGCGGCCCTGAGCTACGCACAAGCTTGCTTGCTTGACCCCCGAATGAAATGAGTGGGGTTGCGAAGCTTTTCTGCCTATGATTTGGATCAGTGGTCGAAGGGTGCAATCCGAGCTATTAGTCAAACGTGGTCAGGACACAATGCTAAGTTGTGCAAACATAAGTGTACGCTCGATGAACTCGCTGGCTATCCTGTCAATACCTCTGTAGCTTGGCAAACCACAACATGTAGTACCCACGGTAGTATCCATACACAAGTGACGTAAGGTAACTAATTGACAGGACTTGCAGTCAGTCCGTAGATGGGGGGGATGATAGGGGGGGCTTTCAAGCCGATAACAAAGTCTACTCATTCCTCATTGCTAAGGTAATGATGATCTTGACTCCAATCGCAGTAGTTAGCTAGTAATCTATTACGTCCATAGAAAAGGAATGAGTAATGAACATTACCGTAGCTAAGAAACTGACTGCAAAGCAGACTGCCTTAGTAGACACGCTCGTAGCAAAAGGCTGTAGTATCGGGCAGGCTGCTCAAGACGCTGGTTATGCTTCTGGCGAATCTGGAAGAGTTACAGCAACTAAGACATTAAAGCTTGCCCATGTGCAGAGCTACTTGATGAAGCGCATGAACGAAGAGTTTGGTATCTCCGCTACACTTGCAGCTGGAACTGTTAGACGGCTAGCCACAGGAGCCAAGAGTGAATATGTCCAGCTTGAAGCTGCCAAGGATTTGCTAGACCGCGCTGGCTACAAGCCTATCGATCGAAGCCAAGTGCAAGTAGCTGGAGATATTCGCGTTACGATTGATCTAGGATAACTCTTTGTTCTGCGCTAGTAGCTACAAGGGGGGTAGGGGAAAAGTTGCTGTAGCTGTTACAGAGAAACTCTTCCCCTCACATTATTTCTAAAAAAGGTAATTTGTGCGTTGTCATAAATATTTTTATTGTTATAGGGTTTAGCCATGTCACGTTTTAAAGAGAAGCCAGAGAAGTACCCATCGAAGGATGATATGTCTTCTGTTAAGGCTGCATTGAAGAGTAGTGGTTATGCCAGCGAAGAAGTATCAGAATCCTAAGGGTGGCTTGAATGCTGCTGGTCGTGCTTACTTTAAGCGCAAGGAGGGGGCTAATTTAAAACCTCCAGTAAAGAGTAAGCCTAAGGCTGGCTCGAAGAAGATGGGTCGCAAGGTTTCATTCGCTGCTCGGTTTGCTGGAATGAAAGGCCCAATGAAAGATGAGAAGGGTAGACCAACGCGCAAGGCTTTAGCATTAAGGGCTTGGGGATTTAGAAGTGTTGAGTCTGCTAGAAACTTTGCAAAGAGAAATAGGAAGAAGTGATATGTGTTTTGGTGGTGGTAAGAAAGTAAAGACTGCTGAAGAGATTTACCAAGAGAAGAAACCTGATTATGGCCCACTTCCTTCTCTAAGCATGGGCGATCCTGTTCAGAAGACTAAAATGTTAAGTGATGTTCCGCAGATGAGAACGTCAGGTATGCAAACTCGTTCATTACTCAAAGTTAATTATTAGGAGATTATTATGCCTCAAGGAAAAGGTACTTACGGAAGTTCTGTTGGAAGACCTAAGAAAAAAACAATGCTCAAAGGTAAGCAGAAGAGTTTACCTCCAGCATTAAAGCGCAAGATCCTCAAGGCTAAAATGAAAGATGGCTGAATCTCGTTCCCTAGCACCGTTAAAGAAAAGGGCGACTCTTCTTCGAAGAGAGATGAAACAACTTGAAGACTCTGCTGGTGTTGGGCTTGTAGAAAAAATGCAGGGTGAAGGTGAGAGATTTAATTCCAAAGGTAAAGGTCTTGCAACCAAAGGCGCTATGAAGATTTTAAATTATCTTCTTAACGCTAGAGCAGATCAATTAGTTTCGAGTCCTCGATACAATCAGATACAAGATCAGTTGATTAATATTCAGGAGAAGATCAGTGGCGGTAAATGAAGCTGGCAACTATACCAAACCAACAATGCGAAAGTCTTTGTTTAAAAGAATTAAAGCAAGGGCTACACACGGTACGGCTGCTGGTCAATGGTCTGCTCGAAAGGCGCAGTTGCTTGCTAAGGAATATAAAAAACGTGGTGGAGGATACAAGTGAAGAAGTCACAGAAGTCATTACTCAACTGGGGAAAGCAAAAGTGGCGCACTAAGTCAGGGAAAAAGTCTAGTGAAACTGGTGAACGGTACTTACCTAGCAAGGCTATTTCTGCTCTTAGTTCTGCTGAATATGCAGCTACAACCAGAGCTAAACGAAAGGGTAAGGCTTCGGGTAAGCAATTTGTGGCTCAACCGAAAGCGATTGCTAGGAAAGTAAAACAATATAGGAGTTAATTATGGGATGGAAGATTTCTAACACTGGTGAGTTATGGAGTGAAGGAACTCATGAACTTGGTGGTGAAACATGGACAGGGGCAACAAGAACTTCTGAGTCTAAAAGATTAGAATGGACTAATGAAGTAGCTAAGAAACCAGCTAAAAAGAAACGTGCTAGAGATGACAAGGGCAGATTAAAAGCTGATGACCCTTCTACGCCTGACGTTAATGAGGCTTACGAACAGTGAGTTTTGTAAATATGCTTAAGCCTGAAGAACTTACTATGCTTCGAAGAATAGTTAAGAAGGTACACTTTCAACACTTCGATGAAAAGCATGGGAAGTCTTTTGTTACTAATAAAATGGTTGATAATGTTATAGATAACATTGGCCCTGATGTTGCAGAAACCATGATAAAGTTTGGAGTCGATAAGGGGCTTCGATGATTAACTTTAAATATAAACCCGATGGGGAAGTGCTTAAATCTTTTATGAAGGACAGCACTTTCTTTCGTGGTATTCGTGGCCCTGTTGGTTCTGGCAAGTCTGTTGGTTGCTGCATTGAAGTATTTAGACGCGCCCTCGAACAGCAAAAGGGATCGGATGGATTGCGTAAAAGCAGATGGGCTATCATTCGAAATACCAATCCACAGCTAAGAACCACAACAATAAAGACTTGGCTTGATTGGTTTCCCGAATCTGATTGGGGTAGGTTTCACTGGTCTGTTCCTTATACACACCACATTAAAAAAGGAGAAATAGATCTTGAAGTTATTTTCTTGGCCCTTGATCGCCCTGAAGATGTTAAGAAACTTCTTTCGCTCGAACTTACGGGTATATGGATCAACGAAGCGAGAGAGATTCCTAAGTCTATTATTGATGCCTGCACGATGCGTGTTGGCCGTTTTCCTTCTATGCGTGATGGCGGTCCTAGTTGGTCTGGCGTTATTGCCGATACCAACGCGCCTGAGGAAGATCATTGGTGGCCCATTATGGCTGGTGAAGTTCCAGTCCCAGATCATATACCGCGTGAGCAAGCTAAGATGCTGGTCAAACCAGACAATTGGAGTTTCTTTACCCAGCCTTGTGGTATGCTCGAAGCCAAAGACGAAGAAG
>Ga0213867_1001285_pt1 | contig 11197 bp, 14 predicted proteins | sample PICome_12_FD_160120 | JGI IMG/M metagenome (GOLD analysis project Ga0213867, IMG submission 160120) | Coastal seawater microbial communities near Pivers Island, North Carolina, United States - PICO540 | ecosystem: Environmental > Aquatic > Marine > Coastal | place: USA: North Carolina... | reverse complement strand
TTTTGTCTTTTGCTAAACCATATTATTGGTGCTTTGTTTAAGAATATTATAAACCCCGTATGACTGCGCCTCGTGACTTTATTGGCTGCATGCGAAGCATCGGTGTAAGCAGTTGTCGTCACGGATCTTCCTCTTGGTTGGGGAAGTAGGTACTCTGGAGGCATCTGTTCATGGGCGTCCCGATATTGATCTTTGAAAACATCAGGGCTTTCCCCCTCGAACCAATCATTATCTATCTCAGGCTCCTGCGGATCAAAATACAACGTTAGTTTTGACTTCTTTTTCAGGTATGCAAAAATGTGATATACTTGTTCAAGATGTCCTTCACGAGGTGAAGCTTGATAGGCAGATAACATTGACACCTCAGTCAAAATGTCAACCCTGCCGATCTCGATAGCCCATCTTAGGATCCCGATACACTCCTGGAAAGTAGTAATCTAATCAGAGGTTAACTCATTTGAAGAGTCCGTCTCAGGGTGATAGTGAGCTGCCATTGGCGTGTTAACTCTGGTCGGTAGTCTCATTCCTTTACTGTTCAGTTGTTCCTCTATGTTAGCAATTGCATTCTTAACATAGTCATGGCTCGTCATTGTCCAGACATATCTATTGTCAAGTTGCTTCTTTTTGAGTCTAGCTCCAAGATAAAACTCAGGCTCAATGATTTTGTTACCTTTGAACTTCATAGTATTCCCGATTTGTTTCATAGGCCTCTCGGCGCCATGGCTGATTCATAAGATGTCGTCGACATAACATAATATATATTCATAATAGGCCTCACCATCAGGTTTAGTTGCGGCACGCATCCAGACATCGGGGTCAGCGATCGAACTTTTGAAGCCGATATCATCCAGTGCCTCTGCGAGAAAAGAGCAGAAAGCAGCACCGGAAGACTTAAGCCCATACAGCGCTTTCTGAACTATGAGTGTTCTTCCTTCTAGTTCCCCAAACTCAGGTCCTGCCCTCAACCAAACCTTTTCCCTACATGGGGCCGTGAGATATGCATTTTCTATGTCCCCGGAAAGTAACTCGAGGTCATTTAATGCGGCCAGTGTCAAACATTATGTCAAAGGCCGCTATGCCGCAACCGTTTACCGATAAATCCAGATGGGAGGACTGGAAGATAACTTTTTATAACTTTCTTAAGACGCAACCGGGAAGGAACGGGGTTCCGCTGGCGTACATTGTTCGTGATGAAGATAAACAATCAGATGTGCTTGATGATTTATTGGATAATTATATCAATAACGCCCCATTGGATGGAGATATATATGTGCTAGACACAAGGAGCGTCCACTTATTCCTGATGAAATTTATTTGTGGCAACAAGGTAGCAGAACAACGCGTATTACCAACTAGGAGTAAACAGAATGGAAGAATAGATTTTCAAGCACTGACACAATATTATGAAGGAGTCGGAGCAAATAAGATGTCCATACGAGAAGCAGAGAAAGATATTTGTAATCTTTATTACACTGGTGAATGCCAGCCCCACATGTGGTGGGCCAAGTTTGAAACAAGAATTATTAACGCGTTTGCAATCATTGATAAGGAGTATGGGTATTCAGTATATCCCGACTTGGCTAAACTCAGGATACTGCAAAGGATGATTCGATGTGACTCTCTCAAGACTATTAAATCAACCATATCATATCAAATGTCAATAAAGGATTGATCTATTGACTTTACCACCGCCTTGGTTAATTATAGGAATGCAGTGGAGACCAATAATAGTAATAACATTAACACAAAGAGGAGTCATCGAAATATATCCACGTCTACGACCACACAACAATTCAATAGGATACAGGACGAGATAAAAGGCTCATGGACTGTGAATGGCATTGATGGCAAGGAAATGAGGGTCCACCCAAAGATTAGTTTCTCAAGACAACAGTGGTTCAACATCCCGAATGAAACTCGACGAAAACTAAAACGTATGAGAGATGAATATAATGCAAAGAGATCTAAGCAGAACAAGCGTTCAGTGAAAGAAGTCAACATTGGAGGTGGTGAAAAAGAGAGTGCCAATCAAGAGGTTGAACAAGAACATAGGTCTTTGATGGGTGGAAAGACTGAACGATTAAGATCAAAGAATATATTGAACGTGCAGTCGTCAAACGGCGGGCCACTGGTGAAGATGACAAGCCATTGGGGGTGGCTTCCAATAACCCACTTACAGATACCAGATTGTATGAAGTCGAGTTTTTAGATGGAGAAAAGGAAGTGGTATCCGCTAATGTTATCACTGAGAATTTACTTTCTCAGATCGATCACGAAGGACATCGACAGCTCATGTTGAGCGAGATCATCGATCATAGAACGTCTCAGGACGCAGTCCATCAAAAGGATGCTTACATCAAATCACACAACAATAACTTAAGGCGACGACGTACAACCAAAGGATGGGACCTTTGCGTTGAGTGGACTGATGGATCATCGAATTGGATCTCATTAAAAGACATGAAGAATTCATATCCATTAGAGGTAGCAGATTATGCAATAGCGAATAAGATTGACCATGAGCCAGCTTATGCGTGGTGGGTCCCGCATGCGATTAAGAAAAGGAAATCAACAATAAATAAAGTCAAATCGAAGAATTTGAAAATACTTGGAATCGATTTGTCTGTTCATTTTGCATATAGATAGGTAGTTTGCGTTAATGTGACAATTTAAAAAAAATGCGAGAGCTAATTTATGAAATGGGGCAAGTATTTTGGAACAGAGGAAGTATTAACTTACCGGTATGTGCGTGTGTGTGTACATGTACATGTAGTGTGTACGAGTGCGAGTTTACATGTACAACTGTACCAATCTTCGATCTGGGACAAACAATTTACATGTAGTGGCAAAGCTAGCAATTTCTAAAATTTCTCAGGTCTCATGCAGTGCTGTGGCAGTGTATCATGCACCGGTATTCTATTTCTAATAATATACTTGTGGTTATAATATATGTCTGTACATCCATGACCATGACGACAACATACAACACATCACCATTTCATCACAGTTGTCTCGAAGGCTTGATTGCTATCGTAACCGGCGGAGGGAGTGGAATTTGTTATGAAATTACACGGCAGCTCATCTTGCACGGGTGCTCGGGTGTTGTTATTTGCGGAAGGCGCAAACATTTTCTCGAAAAGGCGTGCGTTTCGCTCAATCGACTGGCCGCGAATAATTCCTCCAAGGCCTTATACCATGTCTGTGATGTACGAAATGCAGAAAGTTGTCGCTCAGTTGTAGAGTACACCGTTCAGGAATTTGGGCGATTGAATATATTGGTAAATGGGGCTGCTGGTAACTTTTTGTCGGAGGCATCTCACTTAAAACCGAAGGGATTCAAAACTGTAATGGAAATCGATACTCAGGGGACATTTAATATGTGTCATGCAGCCTTTCCTTATTTGAAAATGCAAGATAATTCGAAAATTATTAATATAAGTGCCACCTTGCAATATGGAGCGACGTGGTATCAGGTCCATGCAAGTGCGGCAAAGGCTGCCGTCGATTCTATGACGCGGACACTAGCATTGGAATGGGGAACGTACGGTATAAGAGTGAATGGAATTGCTCCGGGACCAATAGCAGATACACCTGGTACAACAAAATTGGCACCAGGTTTCGACAAAGATGATGTTTCGGATATGGTTCAGGAAGGTATACCAATCGGTCGGATGGGCGAAGCTTGGGATATAGGGATGGCGGCTATTTACCTCTGTAGTGTAGCTGGTTCTTTTGTAACTGGAGACATTTTAGTAGTAGATGGGGGTCAATGGTTGTATAAACCTCCAATGGTGCCACGCGAGATGGTTTCCGAGCTTTCGAAGAAAGTTGAAAAAAAGAGTCGTGAACAACAACCTCTTAGTTTCAAATCAAAACTCTGATGAGAAGATCTTCATTTGAATACATCCAAATTAAGGTACGAATTATTCATATCATATTTCTCTTCACGGTTAGAATTGACAAAGAGTTACATTCAAAATCAAGTAATGAAGGTCCTGGACAAAATGTGGACTATTTTGGATACTTGCGTCTTTCATTTTCGTCTTTCTTTATCTCATTTTTGACGGAATTCGGAAACAACTTTTGTGCAAAGGATAATCGTTGGTGCCTTTTGCAGTTTTTTAACACGCAGAAGGAGGCCTTCCACTCGTTGCTCGGAAACGTCAGCATTTGTCCTTTGATTTGCGATCTAAAAACTAGTAACAAATAGCATGCTTCAAATGATTAAAAAATGACAACATTACTCCTTCTATAGATTACTTAAGTAAAAGAAATATATCGATGAACTCGCTATTACTTATTCTATCTAGAACGTTGGAGGTATGAAGCTTTCAATCGAGATTTGTAACAGTTCGGTATTTTTCATGTATTAATACATGTATCCCAAAATCGACAATTTTTAGGTTGGTGACAAGTGACAAGTGACGACAGACGATAGACGTAAGACGACTCGTACTGTAAGCTGTGTACAAACTACAAACGTAAAATGATTTTACATGACGTTATTTTTTTTCAATTTTAGACTTTGGACGTGCCCGACCCCTGCTGAAGCAGTAGAAATCCATGTATCCTACATTCCAAGCGAGATCCTTGCTTCCCCCATGAGCAAAAACATCGGTAACGGTGATGATTGCAATTCCGAGGCTAAGAAAAACTCTCACAATAATGGGATTAATTCTTCTCCTGATCAAATTATCGAGCATCATAAAGTTGGCGTCTCGTTGGCCTATTGGTCATTTGTCCCCTTGACCATTCGTGATGTGTGTAGGCTCTCTCTCGTCCAAGGCCTTGATTGTCTATCCTCACATCCATCGTCAACGCAATTCAAGATTGATGCAGATGAATTACCTTTGCAGAATAGTTGTAATAATCAAGTTTTCGAGGAGGCTATGGGAGAAGATCGAGAGTTAATTATTCCTATCTCAAAGTGCAAGCTATTGGGAACAGTTGTAGGATTAGATCATAAAACTAACAAGACTATTTTCCTATTAGATGATGGAACTGGTTTAATTGACTGCATTCGATGGAATCCAAAGGTAAATTTCGTGGAGATTAGTTCCGGGAGCGCACTAACGAACTATGATATTAAGTTGGGTGATTCCGTTTTCGTTTTAGGGAAAGTAAGAAGTATTTCTCGAACGCTGGACAAAGAAATCATCCGTGAAATTCACATTGAAAAAATTGAGAAAATTTCAAGCCAATTACCAAACCAGGAAACAATGCATTGGCTTAAATGTTCGTACTCTGGCAAGAGGATAAGGTATACCAAGAGTCCTGATACACCGATTTTTCCACCGTCCTTTGCTGAGGAGAAACTTTCGGAAAGCTCGTTTTTACAAAGGCTTCAAAATCAAGACGATATCGTGGAAAAGCTAAAAGAGGAGAAGATTAAGTTGAACCCAAATGCTCTTCCGAAGGATGGGCAATATTTTAAGCCTGGGTGTAAATGCAAATTATTTCACAAGGAAATGCTCTTGTATTGCCATTGCGACGCTGAATTTTTAAAGCACGACCCAAACTTTCGCTTTCGGGATGCTTTGTTAAATGTTTTGCTGAAGATGGAAAGTGACGTGAAAACTGAACAGCCCTTACTCTTTTTGTTCAAAACGCTGAAAGAGGATGACACGCTTTTATCTGAAGGCAAACGTGTACTTGGTGACGACAAATATATATACAGTCATTTGCTCCTCCCCACTGTTGCCAAGCTTAGGAGAGATGGCATAATTTTCTTGGAGGATGAAAGTCGAGACGAGTATTTACTTATTTCTAGAAAAGTCTTAAACCAGGTTGCAAAGGGCTTCAAAAGGTTCACTTATAACCGTCAAAATCTTCCATTATTCTTGAGCAATGACAATGTCAAGGTACACAGGAGGTTCAAATTTGTTTTGAACGAGTTAAAGAAAGTACACAATAAGGCGTCTCGTTGAGTATGTCATTTTATAAAAATCGGAAAAAAACTTACTGATAAAACACAAAATCCTTTCATTGTTCTGCTTGTCAATATTGTGGGTCGATGAAGTGAGAGCTCTTTATCAAATAAGATTGATCTATTATTGAGATTTTTGTTTGTTTCTTGAAGTTCTCATGAAGATGCTTACACTTACTCCTCTATATTTGTGTTTGTTCTCTTTTCTTCGTTACTCAGGCTTCGTACAGCACTCCCTTCATTCAATTTGAAGTGGCACGAAATTTTTTTCATGCTTTAATTTTAAAGAATTTGTGAAACGTGTTCGTAAAACTTTCTGTGAAAGTCTAATGATGCACAATTAAGTCAACTCATGTAGTTGCCATGGAGTCTTGAGGAATACAGCAACAAAGATAATCTAACATTATACAGTTATCTTTATAAAAAGATCTTTTTGTCAACTTAATATACAACTTTCATTCCCAACCACATAATTATCAGACATATTCTTACAAGGACAATCAACAACAACGCCGATTCTAAATTTTGGCCACAAAAAATTTCTTGCATTCTTCGAGTGGTAATTCAAGTCTTCACTACAATCCTTAACCCCTCCAGAATATTTTAAAATACTTCTTTCTCCCCCAGGGTGACGACTCAAGAACGGCGTGGCATCATATATCACTCCATCCGCAACCAACCACGCAGATTCTCGAGTGTTGTGCCTTCGAACCTGGCACATGGTATAACATTGTTCTGGAACAGTCCGGAGCTTCCGCTTTCGCCTCGTATTCACAAAAAACGGTTTAGAGTGAGACGTTACAAGTTCTGATTTGCAAATTGCACAGCTGGGGTCCATACAGGTATCCTGACAAAAAGGACAAGCATCGCATGTGCCTTCGTCTTCCTCCTCATCGCGGTTTTGAGACTGTATGACTGCCTCATGCAAATCTCCTTCAATCTGCGTACAAGAACCCATTCCAATCGTGCTCGAATCATCGTCCGAACAGCAAAATGATGCGGGACTCCTGGTTAATCCGCTAGACGTAGAACTTTCATTAAAAATTGTCGTTCCATTGTGCTCATTCTCAACCGCTTCTATCAACGACATGATTTTTAACTGTATACTGTTTTGTGGAAGCAGCGGATAGGCAACTTCACCAGAATTTAATGTATGATAAATGTCCAGATCGATTCATGCATCTGAAGTATTTGTATACCTTTCATTGGTTCTTGTTTTCTTCGAATTGAAGTTGGAATGCTTTCCACAATCTTGGCGACGTGTGTAAAGATGACCTTTTGTTCTTGAGTGTGATGAAAGCGAAAAGGTCAAATTGCGCATGCTGCATGGGGTTCTCCATGCGCTTTGGCAAATATTCTTACGTTAGCACGCGGTTTAACAAGAAGCGCTTTTTTCATTGAGTAAAATGATTGGCTGAAAATGGCTATGTAAAGATCTAACATTTGTGTGGGAATTATCTCGAGATTCTCCATGCGCTAGGCACGTGTCAGTTCCGACGACGTTAATGCTCGTACGTGGGAATCATCTCGAAATGTTCGCAATCTGATTGGTTCTAAATTAATCGCATTTTCAGGCTAAGCGTTTAATCGACATCGGGCTTCGGAAAGTTGACAATAACGGGGAGGCAAGCTTCTCATCGAACGAAATTACGAGTAATTTTCACCTCAGAAAGCGTTATTCTAATCTTGATGCAATGCGCAGATAATAATGTAATTACGACTCTTGGAAATAACTAATAACCATTAGGTAATTACTCTACATCTCGCCACCGCGAGGCCATGATATGTTATTTGAATTTTTTACTCCTCAGAGACTTCGAATTATACGCCTGCTCTTCGACAACCTGTGTTTCGATGCTCGTGGGAGAAAACAAGCAGATCCGCGTTGACAAAGATTTAACCCCGAACGCATAGAGACGCCAACTATTGTAAAACTCAACATTATTTTTCAAAAAACCGATAGTTTGGCATTGTCCAGACGTCCTGATACACATTTCTAATATGCATCAAAGACATTGTTGGGACAACTTAATCACTTCTCAAACGCAATAGTAGAATTTTGCGTCTGCTGTTACATTAGTCCACTCCCTCTGGGAATCGCCATTGAAAAGAAACATCGGCAAAGTATCTACGGACTCATAGTCTCTATCATCAGACAATGTGAGAGTTAATGATAACGTCTATTCCCAAAATTGAGGATCTATGATATCCGCAATTATTTTTTCCTATGCACAAAAAAATGAGAACGAAGCGACGAACAACGTAGTATTTGGGTTTCGACGAAGTACGGACCATTTCTCTTCGTCTTCCATCATCGATTTCAACACTATCATTTTTTCGATGTCGATTTCGAAGCTGGCGCTTTTGCGGGCCATAACTGTAACTATAATTATAACTGTAAGAATGGCTCATTGATTTGAGAGCGAAGTACCCCATGGACATGGACATAGACATTGATAACGAAAATTCTAAATTCCTTGAATATTCTCGCTGATTCTCGACCAGTGCCTGCATCAAATAGTAAAAATCATTGACGTTCATACATATTGCAGTAGCTCCTAAATTACCTCTCACTTACAGTCGAAGTATAGCGTTTAGAATTGTACCTTCGTGCTCTTAATGTCCTTCGCTGCATCAAGGTTTTCTTCTTCGCGTCGTTAAACATTTCTGAGGCAAACTTTTCCTCAGGGGGCGGAAAAAAGTCAACAATTTCATTCCCTTCTGTTAAACCATCGGTAGATACAGCCATTATCAACCAGCCAAAAAATATTAATATTCTAAAGATTGGATTGTCCTTTGTCCCACTTACAAATCATGTGAGCACACTCAATACCTTTCTGAACAAAGCTAAACAAAGAGCGCACATTATCCCATTTACCTTCCACGTTTCCTCGGCATTTTTTAAATTAAATAAAGAAATTGAATATCCTGTATAGTTCGTTTAATGGAGGCAATGGGAATCCGAAACACTCTCCTCCAATATGAAGTAGAAGTAGTGATAACCCGTACACCGGTATGTCATTTAATTTTGTGCGAAACCCGGGGCTGCCTGCTTCTTCAGCGTGTGTGCGGGAGCGGCGATGGATAAATAATACTCTCGTAAAGCCGTTAGCTTCGCAATACACCTCATCATATTACATAAATGTATGTTCCCTATATCATATGTGCCTAAGATTTATGGTTTTTGGTCCAAAAAAGCATAAATAATGATGATCGCCATCCACGACCGACGACGTTTAAAGTTCGTATTATCTTTGGTACAAATATTAAGCTATACATACGAGTCGGTGGTGCGGGGTGCGCAACAATCATTAAAATGCTCAAATAATACAACATCATTATTGCCGCCTCATTATTATTGTTGGATTAAAGATATTCAGGAACAGTGCGACTGATAACGAACTAACGACATCATCATGGGCAAGAAATCAGGATATGCCGTTCCATGGGTAGAGAAATATCGCCCCGCAAAACTCGCAGACGTAGTCGGTAATGAGGAGACGCTCATACGCTTGCAGGCCATTGCAGAGGATGGAAATATGCCTAATTTAATTCTTTGTGGTCCGCCTGGTACTGGTAAAACTACTAGCGTTCACGCGTTGGCACATCAGTTGCTGGGAGATTCGTATGGGGTAGGCGTGTTGGAATTAAATGCATCTGATTCGAGGGGTATTGATGTAGTTCGAAATCGCATTAAAGGATTCGCTATGAATAAAGTGAGTTTACCGGCAGGGAGGCATAAAATTGTGATATTGGATGAAGCCGATAGCATGACGGGCTCGGCCCAGCAAGCACTCCGCCGAACGATGGAAATTTATTCGAATACTACTAGATTTGCACTTGCATGTAATATCTCTACGAAAATTATTGAACCTATTCAATCTCGTGCTGCCATCTTGAGATACAGTCGACTCAGTGATGTTCAAGTCCTAACAAGGATAAAGCATGTTTGTTCAGCCGAAGAAGTGTCTTATACCAATGATGGTTTAGAAGCAATTATATTTACTGCCGAGGGAGACATGCGAAACGCTTTGAATAACCTGCAAGCTACTAATAGTGGTTTTGGGCATATAAACCAAGCAAACGTGTTCAAAGTGTGTGATCAACCACATCCAACCATTATACGAGGAATAATTGATTCATGTATTAAAGGTGATGCTCCTGATGCGTGCGACAAAATGAAATCATTGTGGTCAACCGGTTACAGTGCAAGTGACATTATCGGAACTTTATTCAAGGTTACGAGAGCATACACAGAAATTTCGGAAGCTTTGAAACTTGAATATCTTCGAGAAATTGGGTTTACTCATATGAGAATTGCTGAAGGAATAACAACATTACTCCAATTGTTGGGTTTGGTATCGCGATTGAGTTTGAAATTTGAGCATCAGGCAAATCCACAAAATTAACCCCGTAGTCTGTTAAAACAGCATTTAAGGGTTACAAACTTGTCTTTTGTTCTCACATGTTTTGATGACTGTGGCTACGGTGCACTTCAAATACAAAGTGGAAGTATAGTTAAGGAGTTTCTTTTAAAGGACCGACTGATGTATTAGAAAAGATATTTTAACATTTGTAAATTTGAAAGAAACTTTAAACGGGAAAAGACTTCAACTGATTTAATTGCTAGCATCTGCTCCCTCTTACCAGGTATGTACTACGAGTATGTACAGCTCGTAGCTGTATGTACTATGTACAGTATTTACTTCTCTATTCGCTACTGTCGGTACTCGGTACAATGTACATAATATTGTACTGGGTACTGGAAAAAGGTACATTAACGTTTTACAAAGAGATTTAGTTTAGGACGCGCTCTAAAAAATTACAAATTTCATACGCCTACGACCTACGAGTAAAAGCACTGAGTCAATATTAATTCAATTGAGTATCCCTCCCCACCAACCACGATACCAACAATACAAGATCGTCAAAAGAAGTGAAGAATATAATGCAGCAATGCCTTACAATAAAAACGAAAACTAAGAACGATATGAACACAAAAGCAAACAATATTTTCCAAAGAATAGCTCTTACGGCATTTTTAATTTTGCACGTATGTCATGGACTATCCTCCATTTCTTCTTCATCATCGTCGTCTGCGGCATCCATCATTCAGGAAGTACGTGCGGTATACGCCAGGCTGGAGTCGAGGCCCGCCGCACGGCTGAAGTATTCGGACACCATAAAGTTTTCTTTTGAACCTGGAAACACATTTCATGATGACGGGTTTGATACTTATGATGATGATGAGGATGATGATGATGTGGCATG
>Ga0213867_1001282_pt1 | contig 11216 bp, 20 predicted proteins | sample PICome_12_FD_160120 | JGI IMG/M metagenome (GOLD analysis project Ga0213867, IMG submission 160120) | Coastal seawater microbial communities near Pivers Island, North Carolina, United States - PICO540 | ecosystem: Environmental > Aquatic > Marine > Coastal | place: USA: North Carolina... | reverse complement strand
CATGTTCGTGATTTAAATTGCGAACGTTTAAAAAATGCCAAAACTCTTTATAATATGGGCATGAAAGTAGCAGCAGTTGCTCTAATGTGTCAAGAGAAGAGCATTTATGATGCTATGGAAATGGCAGGTACTCCTTGTCCGTTTAAAGGATCTATTGGTGCAGAAGCACAAGCATTATGGGACAATGATCCTGAAAGACAACCTGAACCACAAAGGAATCAGCCTAATGACGCGCCAAATCTTATGGTTATCGGTGGCATTGTCTTGCTTCTACTTACCGGCATATAGTCAAAATACTACTCCTGGTAGTTCTTACACTTATGAAGGCACTCTGACTCAAGAAGATATTGATCAGAGTGTCCTCTATGGCGCGCCTCAAGATCCAGCTTCTCTTGAAGAAGGCAAAACATATATGGATCAAATTATTGTTCCCAATGATTATCAAGCTACTACAGGCTGTTTACTTGTTCAAGAAAGAACATGGAATGGTACTACCGGTGGCCAGTGCGCAAATGGTATTGATGGAACTTATACGTTTGGCTATGGTCAAACAGTTATAGCTCAAACTCAAGATGCTATAGCCGAAGCCCTCAAAGTTGCAGGCATTACCGTTGTAGGTTATCGTTGGCAGTGGAGAGTAAAAAATGCTGATACAAATTATGAGGATACTAATGGCGCATTAGGACAAGATCCATTATTAGTACGAGTAATTGTAAAAGATAAAAATGGTGAAGTATTAGACGAACGTGAATGGGATTATTCATATCACATTGACAACTGGGAACAAAAGTACGGCATGCATTGGTATGACCCATTTATTTCAGGCGATAAGATTGATACTATTACACTTGAAGTAGAAGCTTATGACGCTGGATACTGGGCTGGTTATTATGGTCCTGAATTTGGTAGTGCAGGGATTTATAGTATTCTAGTAGTTGAACCAGAAATTCAAGATTGCAGCGATCCTTTATTGGACCCAACATGTCCTGGATATGCCGATGCTCTAGCAGCTCAACAAGATGAAATGATAGAGCTTATTAACAATGTAACAAGTGAAGAAACCACAATGGGTGGAGAAGACGTAGCATTTATAGCTGATGTTGCGCAGACAGTAGAAGAGTCAATAATAGAAGAGGTAGAAATAAGTGACGAAAGCAATACTGGACAAAATACAGAAGTTACGAATGAAGTTATTGAAGAGCCTAGTGATGGGCAAGAAGAAGAAAGCACACAAACAGAGACTGAAGCTGATTCGGATGCAACTTCAGGATCCCAAAGAGTAGATGCTTTATCAGTTGCCCAAAACGCGGTATCAGAAGCTTTAAGTGACGCAAATAATAATATACAGTCTACTTTAAATTCTACTGCGCAATCTGCAACTGATGCTCAATCTACTTTCGAAAATAACGAGCAGCAATTGCAACAATTATCTCAAAGCCAAATAGCAGAAACAAATCAAATAAGTTCTGAAATTCAGCAATTAAATCAAGAGACACAGTCTTCTCTTGAACAATCAGTAAATGGTTTTCAAAGCCAGCAACAAGAACAGATGAGTCAATCTAATTCATCTCAAGGCACAGATTCGTATGAATCTAATATGGGAATAAGCAATTCTGGTGATATTAATATCGAACTAGGAGGCCTTGATAACACCCAAGAGATAAATAATATGAATCAATTAGATAACCTTGGATTAGCTGATCCGAACACAGATATTGGCGACAATGAAATAGTAATAGAAGTTACTGTTGATTCATTTAAAATTGCTGCTTTGGATTTAGCCATTAACGACGTATTCCAAGCAACGCTAAATAGAAATATGCTTTCTCTTTCTGAAGAATCTGAAGAAGAGGAACAAAAAAGTATTGAAGAACAGAATGCCGAAGAAGATGCATTAGTTGAACAGGCATTATCTGGTGATGATAGTGAGGATGCCCAAGCGGCATTACTTGGTTATAATCCCGAGTTTAGAGCTTATCAAACTCCACAGTTACCCGACGGACAATTTTATGAGTCCAAGGAGATATATGATGGGCAAGAAAACTATGATAATCCTAACCAACGTTTCTTCAATGGAGCCTCTGATGCTACCCATAGAGAAATGGTTAGACAACAATACGAGAGGTAAACATGACTGAAGATACAACACAAACTTATCACCCTGCTGACACTAATGGCGATGGAAAGGTAAGTGCTGAAGAAGAAAAAATGTATTTGGAATTTAAGCGTAAAGAGCTTGAAGATAGAGATGCACAAAGAGACGCTATTCGCAAAATGGCTTGGTTCTCATTAGTAGGACTTTTAGTATATCCATTAGGAATCGCGATTACGTCTTTACTTGGATTAGATAAAGCTGCAACATTGATTGCAGATATTGCTCCAACGTATTTTGCTTCTATTGCTGTCTTGGTTTCAGCCTTTTTTGGTGCTGATGCTTTAAAAGGCAAAAAGTAAACGATGGAAAATCGTTATGAAGTAAAGATTTTGAAAGTTGTCGATGGTGATACTGTAGACGTAGACATTGATCTAGGTTTTGGTATCACCCTTCGCGATGAACGAGTAAGAATCATGGGTATCGATACTCCTGAATCCAGGACATCAGATAAAGTAGAGAAAATCTTTGGTTTAGCTTCAAAGGAAAGACTTAAAGAATTACTTGGAAAAACTGCTATTCTTATTACTACCGAAAATAAAGACGGTGAAGATATGAAAGGTAAGTTTGGAAGAGTACTTGGAGATTTTGAAGTTGGTGATAAGCGTGTAACCGAAATATTGATTGAAGAAGGTCACGCTGTTAAATATCACGGTCAAAATAAAGCCGATGTCGAAGTTTCTCATTTAGCAAATAGAAATAAGCTTATGTCTGAGGGTGTAGTAGATCCTAAGACTGTACAAGAAGCCGAAAGCAAAAAGAAATAGGGGAAAAATATGGCAGAGTTTGAATTTGCGGGAATGACATTCCGCGGTGGAAAGATGATGATTGTCCTTACCGCACTTTCAACACTAGGTGGTGGTCTTTGGGCTGGTTTTGAGTTTTATAAAGACTATACAGATATGAAAGAAATTGTCCAAAACATTGATGTAGATGCAATTGCTGCTGAAAACGAAAAAGTAATGCTTAAAATGGATGAGCAAATGATTCGTATTGAAGAAGCAATTGAATATACACGTGACATTAAATCAGACTTAAGAGCTGACGTAATGGAAATGGAAAAACTAGTTGAAAGACTAGAAGATAAAACTGACGCATCTGAGGATCGAGTAAAGGAATCTCAGAATGCTATTGAAACTCACTTAGAAACTATTCGTGGTGAAATGAATCAATTAAGAAAAGACGTTACTGAATCTATAAGGGAAGTGGAAGGTCTTATTCGTGAATCTGAAAAAGATGTACGTAATACTATGAGAGAAACTGAAGATAGAATTGATGCAGATATGCGCCAATTAGATAAAGATATTCACGAGAAACTACAAGAGGCTTTGGATAATCCACTTAATGATGGGTAAATGTGGAGTCATAAAGATACTACAATAACACACTATTTGTGGTTAGCTGTTATAGTATTAGGAGCAATAAGCTCAATAGCAGCTATTTTAATGGGATAAGGGGCCGAAAGGCCCCTTATTTTTTATGACTTTACGCCGCGTTTGTTTTCAGGTATAACGTTGAGACATTCAACGTTTACAACTTCCCATCCGGCCTCTAGCATTGCTGCTACTCCTGGATGTACTAAAAACTGTTGTATTGCAACCACGCATTCTTCATTTGTATTATATACATTTGGAGAATTGTAAAGTTTGCAAGTCTCGTTGCTGTATTCAGACACGCCTAAACCGCATACGAGAACTAATCCGTAAAACATTTATTCCAATAACTTTCCGAATGTAGCTGGTCCTGCAATACCATCTGCGGTGAGACCGTTTGCAGCTTGCCATTCTTTAAGTGCTCTTTCTGTGCCTGGACCAAAGACACCGTCGGCTGAAATGCCTAATGCTTCTTGCATAATTTTAACACCTTCACCTCGGGAACCTTTGCGAAGTACACCAATATCATCAAGAATATCATCCTCATCTTCTTCATTATTAGCTAGAATAGATGCGGGGGCTCCTAGTACTTCCATAGCATTTAAATAACGACGTTGGCGATCCTCAAGACCGATAGATCCACCATTGATTTTTTTGGTCATGCGTTTTACATCATCTGTATCTGCAATATCATTTAGATTATTTGCATCCCAGAACCAGCATGCTGACTCAACAGCACCACCTGGTGTTGCAACATATTCTGCTGCTTCTTCCGCGCTCATACCAATGCTTGCGCCAAACTTGGTATAATTATCACGACCTGTGAGTTGTTTTAGACCACGTCCACGGAATCTCCATCCGTCTCCCTCTTCTGTATTGCCCATTTTATATTTACGGAACTCATCCATATAAACATAGTTGGCAATCATTTCTGGCTGGCGATGATACTCATCAGCATCACGCTTTGGAGGTTCACCAAAATACCGACCAAATACAGCACGAAGAGCTTTTGCTGAATAGTTTAGGTTTTCTTCAAGACGCTTAAATCCTGCAGATTCATGCGCGCATTGGCTTAAGAAATGAGCTACTCTACGCTCAGTTGTAATACCATACTTTGGTAGGATTTCGCATAATGCATCATACCAATTATCTGGATCATCTGAAATAATTTTTCCAAGATGTTCTTTTGTAAATTCAAATTCAAAGCTCATAATTAATATCCTTTATTCTGCTTTCCAAATTGTCCATGCACCATAGAAAATTGCTGCATATGCAATTAAGTCTACAGGTACTAATAGCATAGCAACACCTGTTGCAATAAGAACAGCACCATCAAGTGTAGTTCTTTCTACTAATCTATTTTTTATCCAATTCATTTTCTAACTCCTCTATACGTTTTTCGAGTTCATCAATTTTAGTGGTAATCTTTGGATACTTTACTCTCCAAGCATTAGGGTCATTTTGAAACCAAGTCCAACCCCAACGTATGGCTAAATACTCTAAAAATCCGTCAAACTTTTTAACACCCCACGTAGCCATTCTTGTATCTTTAAACCAGAATAAGAATGCTGCACCTAGTAAAGAACCAGCTATAGCAGTATATATCCATAGCGTATCTGAGAACATTCTAGCTAATAAGTCCATTAGCCATCATCCTTTAAGAATCGGCAATACTCATTCATTGAATGATCGTAAAAACCGTCAAATGGAACTTTTTTCTTTAATGCTCTCCAACGTCCTCTCCAACCATCTTTGAATCTTTGCCATCTTGTCATATTACGAACATTACCATAAAAATTCATATAGTGTAATGTACCAACATGTTTGAATCCAATCCACCAGAATGGTACCTTTGGAACGACATCGTTATTGTTTACTACACGAACATGGTTACAGTTATACTTTTTAGCAGTTCCCCAAGAACAAGCTCTTGGTGCTCCATATGTATAAACCATTTCGGCTTTTTCTTCCATTAAGCAAGAAGCAACAGTTGCCATTGCTCCACCCAATGAGTGTCCAGTAATATAAACCTTTCTATTAGGTTTTTCTAATTTAAAATTCTTTACACGTAAATTAATTCTTTTTTCTAATTTTCTATATTCGTGTAAAAAGCCTTTATGGAAACCTTCGTCATGAAATGCTCTTAAGTCTGCCTTAATGTCATTCCATTCAGTTGGTTCAGTACCTCTAAATGCTACTATAATTCGATCGTCGTTCACCGCGATATGCGCTTGAGCTCCATCAACGTCAATCAAAAGTGATTCATAATATCCTAATTTTTTAAAGTCTTGTTCTGCATTATCTAAATAAGCTATTCTGGCTATCTCGGCGAAATGTGTATATTCCGCCATTTTTGTCCTCGTTACTCTTGATAAATTTTCTGTAAATAAGTTTCAAATTCTTCAACTTTTGCCAAACGGTTTGGCCATAAAATATATTCCTTTTCAGGATTCTTTTTTAGATTGGTAAGCAGCGGTACAATTGAATTGTATAACTTATCAATCTTAGCTTGTAATTCTTCAGCAGTTTGCGCAGTTTGTGACGCTGAGGCAGTAGCTTGTTGTACCGCCTCTAATTCAGCCTCATCGACTGCTGTAAATCCAAAGTCAAAAATGTCGTCCATTTTTACTCCTACATGCAAAGGTCTTCATAACGAGTAGTGTAAACTCGGTGAGAGCTTTTATCTCTACTCTTTGAAGTACCTATCAAGAATGTCCATATGGTCTTCATACTTTGCCATTTCCTCTAGTTCTTTTTCAATAGCATCCATTACATCGGAATGCTCACCTACACCAACTGGATTAGTCAAATAGACTTCAATATTCACTCGGTGTTTTTCAACATGGGCGCGTGCATGGTTATAAGCTGCACCCAGCATATTTGATCTTAGCGTGTTTTCTGATTTACTCATGATCTATTTCCTCTCAAAGCAAAAAATAATCCGCCAACCCATAACATAACATGAAAGTTGTCATATAAGATTACGTCCATAAAGCTAGCCGGTTGGCTCATCCAAATTACGCCAGTCATAATAGAACAAATAGTAATACCTGAAAAGCGTGTAATTAAATCTCCCAACTCTTTTAGGAGATTTTTTAAGTTTTGCATTAGTCCTCCAACAAGAAGACCAACACCCGCGCCGATTTCTCCAAGAACAACAAAGGCCCAAACAATTAGTGGTAATTCCCAACTTGCAGCTGTTTCTGCGTCAATTGGCCACTTTGCCAATCCTTGCTGTAAAAAAACAATTGCGAGGGGAATACGTAAAAGCCAATGACTCATACAAAACTCAGGAATTTTATTTAACAAATTATCACCTATGCTGCTACTAATGATTTATAGCGATCTGCAGCCGCAGACGCTGCAAATGCCTTTGGTTTTACTTTTGGCTCTACTTGACAGACACCTTTGATATATCCTACTGCCTGTTGTACAACCAATGACGAATTATATTCTTTATTTGGATTAATATCCAAATGAATCTCAATTTCTGTATAAACCATATTATATAATTTTAAATATAGTTCAGACACTTTATAAACTTCATTCATAAGCCGAAGAGATGGCCTAGAAATTTTAGCATCAAAATCCTGCTCTCGTACGGTTTCACCAAAGATTTTACAACCTTTGCGGCCAGCATGATGAACTACCACAACGGTTGTGTAATCTGCATACCAGATGTCATTCTTTACAATTCTTTCAGAATCACACCCTATGTAAACCTTCGAATCTTCTGGCTGACTATTAATAAAGTCGGCAACTTCTTCAAGGTCCATACACAAGATCCTTTCAATTTAATTCTATTTATAACTTTAAGAACCTACAATAATGTCATAAATTTCTTTCCAATTCATAACACGATGAGCAGGGCCAACATAAGTTGCATTAAATGGATGCTTAACTAAGATAGACTCTAATCCAAGCTTATCTCCAAGATCAGCATTTTCTGGTTTATCTTCAATCCAATAGCAGCCGCTATCACGGTAAGGTTCTAGTGCTTCATCTTTATCAGCACCAGTGTCTAAGTAAACATAGTTTTCAAAAGCACTTGGACCAAATAACTCAATTAGGTTTTTAGTGCGAAGACGATGAGCATATTCATCATTACTTAATGAACTAATTACACGAAAAACATAACCGTGTTCTTCATGAAGTTTCTTAACGTATTTTACAGAATCGCGTAGTGGTGAAATCTTACGAATAGTAGCTGATTCATTAAACATCCGGCAAAGACGCTTACCTTCTTCAGTACTTAAACCGTAAGCTTTATCCATACGATATTCATATGGGTCTACGATCTCGTATCCATGACGAGCCATCCAACCGCGGAATGAGTACACCCAATCTAGGAGTACTCCATCTGCATCAGTTAAAATTGTTTTATTAGGATCTACATACATATAATTCTCCTCTTACATAATTCCTAGCCAGCCAATACGCACATTCTCGTCAAAAATATTTCCACGAGTAAAGTTTGTTGCTGGTGCGTTATAAGTTGCAGCTTTAAGCATATCACCTACCTTAAAGCCTTTTTTATCGTTATCTTTTTTACAAATAAAACCTTTTACAGTTTTTTGCGTACCATTGTTTGAAATGATTTTATCATATGAGCGACCAAATTCTACAGAATATTCATTTGGAAGATGACCAAAGCTTTGTAGTGAAAAGTCTTTTTCCATCATTTCTACTAGATTGCTAAGAGCTTGTTCGTATGTCATAATCGTTTCTCCTCATTGATTATAGTATTATTATAACCTATTCTTTGAGGAATGTACACAAAAACCTTTTGTTTGTTTTCAATAGGTTATCATTTTTTTATAAATAGTAATAGATGAGTTGATATACCTTTATAATTTTATATGATTATACAGAAAGGTATGTCATATGATCGATCCAGTTAGTGCCATAGGAATGGCAACAGCAGCATATAATGGTATTAAAAAAGCAATTGAAACAGGCAAAGAAATTTCAGAGATGGGTTCTACCTTGAATCAATGGGCCACGTCTCTTTCTGATTTAGATTTCGCGCATAAACAAGTACAAAATCCTCCATTTTTCAAAAAGATGTTTGGTGCTAGTGAAATAGAACAAAACGCACTAGAAGTCTGGGGCCAAAAACAAAAAGCTAAAGAAATGCGTGATGAATTACGTAGTTACATTAGCTTATATTATGGTCCATCTGCTTGGGATGAGATTGTACGTATAGAATCTAAAATGCGTAAAGAACGTAAAGATGCTATATACGAAGCTGAAGAACGTAAACAAAAAATGCTAGAAGTTTTAGTTGGAATTGGTCTTTCTATTGTAGCTGCTTTAATTCTATTTACAATATTTTATTTTATAGGTAAATCGCAAGGTAAGTGGTGAAAATAGTACAGCTGAAAGGTAATAAGTGGGGATTGGTTAGTAACAATGGCCAGCTTCTTATTGTTACTAGAAACCGGCGCATTGTTGAACATCATTTAGTTAAGATGCTTTCTTCCGGCGACGACGAGGAGCAGGCTTAGGCTTTTCTTCTTCGTTTACCTTTTCTTTCTTAGCTTCTAGACGATCGATTACTTCTTCGCCATCCATCCAAATATCTTTGTTATTTAGAATAGCTTCTATTTCTTCTTCGGTTAAAAAGTTTGCATAGATTTCACGAAGTAATTTCTCAGACCATTTACGCTCATGAACAATATTATCATACATTTCACCGCCCTTACCAATGGTTCCGCCTGAATAGTTGTGGAACATAAACATTGAGTGACCTGAAACTTCAAATCCATCAGCACATAAAAATACCATTGTAGCTGCAGACATACATGCGCCTTCTACAGAACAAATCACGGTACCTTCACATTCTCCTAAAACTCTCATCATTTGAATTGCAGTAAATAAATCACCACCATAAGAGTTAATATGGATATTCACAACATCGTTTTTTCCAGCATTACGAATTGCATCAAACCAATCGATGTATTCTTCTGCTCTTTTAATTTCTCCTGAAAGATAGAACTCGTGGATGTTAGCTACAGCTCTATTTGTGAAATATGTTCTTTTTTTGTCTTGACCCATTAGCATATCCATTAAATCGTCGTTCATCGACTATCCTCACTTAATTGTTTAATTTTTTGCTCTAATTCTACAATTTTGTCTTCTAGTTCTTTTATATATTCTTCAACTACTTCCTTATCGCAAAGGGTTTCACAACAAATACCAATTTGTTGATGTGCTCTAGTGGCCAAACATTTTTCTCGTCTTGTACTCATTAATTGTTTCCAATAGTTTTGGGGCCCAGTTATCTCTATGTTCTTTAAACACTTGTGCAGGTTCTCCATCTACAGAAATAATGGTAACAATATTAGTAATAGGCATTCCTGTTCGTTCTTCCCACATAATTGCATATGCCGATTCTTGAATGAAATAACCTTCAATCCATTCTTTCTTTTTTAATTTCCGAGAAGTTTTGAAATCCACAATAGATAACACACCATCAAACTCAGCCACGCAGTCGACTCTACCAGCCAGCTCCAAGTGTTCTGAATACAAAGGGACTTCTTGGGCGTACACCTTTCCAATTCGTTCATCTAAAATACCTTTAATGTCTTTAAAGTTTTCGATAACATTAGGCATATAGCCTTCTGTATAATTTTCTTTATTGTTAATATAGTCTTCAACAATAGCATGAACTGCTGTCCCACGAGTTGCAGCTCGATGAGATATTTTATTTGCTTCTTCTTCGCCTACACGTTTACGCCAGGCTCGAATAGCATCTTCGCTTAAGATAGAAAGTACAGTGGTGACACTAGGATAAGAAATCCCATTGGGACACTTATATTTTCGTCCTGTATCAGTGGTCTCAGCCGATATATCAGCGTATCCAAGATCGATACCAACATGTTCAAATTTCCTCGGTGGGGTCAATATAGTCATAATTTATCTTATTCACTAGTGTTTGGTTAATTTTAGTTTTTCGCTTTGTTTCTACTCTTTTGATACGTAGATCTTTTTCATCGCGAGAATAAACTTTATTCTTACCCTTTTTCTTATTACGAGAGTCAAAACGTCCGAATTTTGCCATAATCCTTTTCCATAGTCATTTAATGCCCATATGTTCCTTTGTCATAATATAATCTCTAACAAGACCGGAACGTACAATGTCTTGCCAAGAGAATTCTATTGTTTCGAAATATTTTAATTTATCTATAATATCTAGAAACTTTAAAATACCATTTTTGTCTTTTTCTCTATCAAAGTCTGTTTGATAATAGTCACCACACATGATGAATCGGCAATTTTCACCAACACGTGTAATGACCGAATCTAATTCATGGAATGTTAAGTTTTGCATTTCATCAACTAAGATAATGGCATTTGAAATAGTAGTACCACGAATAAAAGACGTTGTAAGGAAATCAACAGCACCTTGTTGTACTAATTTATTCCAGCCTTCAGGATCAGAAATTAGCTCCGATACTATTCCACGATACGGGGCAGTATAGGCATCTTTCTTTTCTTCTTCAGTTCCTGGTAAAAATCCAATATCGCGCGTAGGAACAATAGAACGTATGATAACCAATTTTTCATATTGTGTCTCCTTATCAAGGACATCTTCTAATCCAAGATACATCGATAAAAATGTTTTACCAGTACCAGCTGATCCAGCTAAACAAATATTAGAACCTTCTTTATATGCTTCAAATACCTTT
>Ga0213867_1001280_pt1 | contig 11225 bp, 7 predicted proteins | sample PICome_12_FD_160120 | JGI IMG/M metagenome (GOLD analysis project Ga0213867, IMG submission 160120) | Coastal seawater microbial communities near Pivers Island, North Carolina, United States - PICO540 | ecosystem: Environmental > Aquatic > Marine > Coastal | place: USA: North Carolina | collected... | reverse complement strand
CCCTGAGCTCTCAAAAATCCAACTACGATAGTTGCCCCGATTGATTACGTGGTAATAGGCCCCTGGATATTCAATTCTGGATTTACGTGCCACTGTGTTTTGATGAAAGAACAATAAAACAGGCAATCAAACCCAAAAGCATGAAAACTTGGACAGACCCCTTTCAGAGGACTCGGAACGCAAAAACAAGGGCTCGCTCATTACTGGGCAAGCTTCTCAAAGAGAGCTGCATGCTTATCAAAAACTTTTTGGGCAGTCTTCTCAACAATTTGACTATCGACGTAGCGGTCTTCCTTAGGTTTTTTTAGTGCTTCCACGAATTCTACGACCTTGCCCTGTTCATCTTCGGGAAGACGCGCGATCTCTTGGATGATTTTTGCAGCATTCATATTTAAAAGATAGTCGAAACAAATTAGTTTTTCAAGCTAAGACCTTTGATGTCAAAATAACGAACTCGGAATCCAAAAGTTGTGAGATCCGATACTTGGCGGACACTTCGCGCAAGCATGATGCAGGTAAACCTAAACGCGGTCTACATCTGTGCTGGATTGTTAGCAGTTTTATCCGTTTTAGACAAATTTATGATCACAATGCACTTTATTAAATCGATCAAGTTTAGTGATTTATGTCAAAAGCATAAAAAATTGGATAGACCCTTTTGGGGCTCCTGCCCCCTTTCAGAACTCCAACTCGGTCGTCGTGAAGCGCCCTGTTTGGGTAAGTGCTATAAAGCGTTCTTTTTCGGTCATTACATCAATTTCATTCCATGGCATAAAAGCCATTTTAATGTAACCGATGTACTTGTGTTAAGTGTTACCTATGTGTTTGTGTCGTACCGACAGACCCTTTTCGGACCTCTATCTTTGGAATTGCTAGTGGCTTAGTCAGCGTCCCGATCCTCGCGGAGGTAGAATGTGATTTCGGAGTGTGAAATAGAGAATTCGTCAAGTAGGCGGGCGATACTGTCACGAATCAGGTTCGCAGATAGGTTAACTTCTGCATAGAGGCCGCTACCTATCGACATTGCTTGCCTAACTGCAGTTTTGTCTTTGCTGAAGTAGGCATTCCCCCTTCGACTAATTGCCGCTTCACAGCGATCTAGTTTACTAAAGACTGATTTATTCTTTGCAAGCAGGTGCTTGAGAACCTGACGGTAGACGGCTTTCCAAGTTTTCAGCCCAATGTAGGCTTCGCCTTCCAACTTCATGCCATAAGGACGCTTGTAAGAGAACTCTTCGCGCAAACTGTGCGGCACGTGACGGTCGAGTTCTGCTATCTTTCTTTCACGCTGAGCTCGGCTTCGGGGTGGTGTGATTTCGGCTGACGAAGATTCCTCGGGTGCTGCATAACCTTCCAAAACTTCGATGATGCCTTGTGCGGCACGAGCAAAGCCTTCCTGCTGCTCATTGAATGCTTTTTTGAATTTCACACCTTCCTCCAGTGCTGTCGCATCGTTGTGCTCAATGCCTAGCCAAATGTCATCCGACAATGCTAAGAGGTCTTCGTTAATGCGTTCTAATGCTTCACGTAATTGATTCGCTTTTTCTTTCATGCTAAATGTCTATTTAAAACTAGGTTTTGGCATTTCGTCGTAAGTCTTATTCTCTAATTCGCAGCAGTGCCTGTAATCTTGCACGTCGCCCAATTGTTTGAATGAAGCAACTCTGGCCATATTCTATACTGAAAATGCATATTACGGATTAGGAAACGTGTGGCGGATTACATTTTGTATCGTATCGATGGCATCTTGGACTTCTGATGCGACGAGGCCATGAGCACCTGAGTGACTTAGTCGGTTTAGGACCGTCGTTCGGATTGTTTGAACTCTTGATGCTAGGGAAGCGGAAACAAAATCGGGGGCAGAAGGGTTGCCTTGCTGATGCGTAACTCGATCAGCCTGGCGTGCCATAATGCCATCCCATAGGTCACCGGCTCCTACGTGATGAGTGTTTGCTTTGAATGGCAGCTTAATACCTTTCTTCTCACAGACATTTCGCAGTTTCCATTCAAATGCTGAGCGGGCGTAAACCGCAGCTGCTTTTAAATCGCCATTAGTTAAGTGCCTCCGTGCAATATCCAAGTCGTCTTCGCAGGGCTTTGACTTGGGGATGAGATGTCCGGTTGATTCATCTCCTATCAGTTCGTGGTGCACCCAGCCCGAGGCATTTGATAGATGGCCGCGAGCGAGTTCAAACCATACGCGGTCATGAGTTAGGAGGAAAATCTGGTAATGCTTAAAGGCTTCACTGGTCAGGATCTTTAAGACTGGTAAGCGGTTCTGAAGTTCGAGGCCAATCAGTGCATCATCTAAAACGAGGAAACGCGGATAAGCTGCATTGCCGTAATCGTTATCAGAGAGCTGCACTCCGGCGAGAAACAAGCAGGTTGCGATTGCAGACAGTCGGGCTTCGTTCAGAAACTGGTGATGATTCGTTACATCCTTTCCTCGAAACTTTATTTCCATCTTCAGTTCTGCGCCCTTGAGCTCCAGCGAAGCTTTTTCCCAGGTCAGCGATACCGGGAGCAAGTTGATCTCCAGTTGATGGTCCTCGAACTCGGCGAGGAGGTCCTTCAGCTTGGCTTCCAAGTCAGGTAGAATCGCATTGAATGCTTGATTGAATCTGTTGGCGCGCTGATTTGCGTAAGCGAGTTGGTTTTTATGGCGGGACGAGGGGCGATTGTCCCAAACATCTCGTATTAGCTTCCCTAGGGTTGTCTGCTGCCCGCGTATGATTGGGACGGGAATTCCCGCTAGGATGACTAAAGAAACAAGATCGAAAAGCTGCGCCTCAAGGCCCGTGGACTCATCCCCGTAGACTGCATTTCGATCACGGGGGACACGGTTCGAGCGTGACAATGGATAGGAGATCAAGCTAGTCCGCAGCATGGTCCGGTAATCCAAAAAACCGGAGCGTTGCGATGCATCGACGAGGAGGGCTCGTAAGTCTGGAGTGATTGGAGCCGTTGCCGGATCCCTCGGAACCGGTAGTGGATGCCCATCTGAGGTATCCCAGTGAAGCTCCCGGTCGTGCTCCGTTCCGGTGCTGTCGGCACCTTTTATGTGAAGGCGGACATGGGAGGAGCGTGGTTCTGGTGAAAAGCAATTTCGATGCTTCGCGATGTCGTCACCCCGCTCCTCAAAAAATCGCTTCAGTGCCAGATAAATCGATGACTTCCCCGAGCCGTTTTCACCGTGAAGCAGCAGATTCTTACCTTCTCCCAGACTCAACTCGTAGGGCTCATCAAACGCACGAAAGCTCTGCAGGCTGATCTTAGTGATCTTCATGCTTTTCCTTCGATAATGCGGATCGTGTCCAGCGTTTGTAATCTATCGAGAGCGATACGGAGGGGGTCCTTGCCATCGTAGAGTCCCTCGAACTTGGTGCGGAGTTCAGCCAGCCGATTTTGTTTAGGTATAGTCTCGACGTTGGGAAGCTTGGCTTCTCCTACAGCATCGAAAATGTGGAGTCCGGAAGCATGCAATTCTTCTGGGAAATACAATTCGTAAACAAGTCCGTTCAGAATCCGCTCCAAATATGCCGATAATAATGGGTCACGGCTGTTCTGCGTGTAAGACGGATCAGCGAGAAGGCGACGAGTGCTAAGTAACACATCGACACAGCTTAAGATGCACTCAACTTGCTGTCGATTTGCTTCAGCTACCGGTAGATGTTTGATGAATCTTGATTCATAACTATACCAACCGCCGCGCATCTGCGACGAAATTTGGTGATGAAAGAAATCTACAACACGGCTATTCAGTAGAGCAGTTAGAAATTTGGGGTGAACTCCTTCTTTTGTTAGGATTCCGTATCCTCCAGCTACTCCGCCTGTGAAAAAGAACTCTCCAGTATCGTCATAGGAGAACGAGGCTGATAGTGCTAGGTCGGGTGTGAATACCTTCGGCAGAGGCATGACATCGAGGGCTTGGCTGCGACCATAAACATGCCAATTTTCGCCTTTAAAAGAACCTCCCTCACGTTCCTCTAAGTATTCTTTGTTCTCAAGAAGGTATGCCCAGGTCAGGGGATACTCGCGTTCAAAACGCTTAGCATCTATAAGCTCCGCCCGATTATTCTTTTCTTTGGCATATGGGAACAGAATCAGTCTATCAGTTTTGGTGAGTAAGTAGGCACGGCTGTCACCACCCTTTATCAGGGGATGAAAAAGATCCGGCTCTACCTCGTATTCACGTTCCGTTTGAGGAGAATGAATAACCAGCTTGTCTTTGCTGCGCTCAATCTCTTCGACGATGTAAATCTTGTCTGCGCTTGTTTTTACACCTTGGAATATCCGAGATGTAACAGACTCCAAGGTTTGCCGTTGAAGTTTAAGGGCTTCAAATACAGCTCTGCCTTTTCCGACTGTAAAATTCCATTCGCCATCGGGGATCGATACAGCAGAGAAGTTTCCTTCCTCGCCCGCCAACCTCGCTTTCCATTCATCCAAATCGCCAGCGCGGACAAATCGACACTCAGCAGATGGCGCACGGGAAAGAAACAAGAGACAGGTGTAAATACTGGCTCCTGGAAAAACCTGCTGCTCTCCAAAATGCACTATGTGTCGCAGATGCTTGCTATTAGTGATTACCTTTCGAATCGGCGCGCCATACTGAGCATTGAAAAATTTATGAGGGCAAATATAGGCCAGATGCCCATCGGATTTAAGGACATCTAAACCTGCCTCAATAAAGACGACGTAAATATCATAGTTTCCTTTTGCTGCACCGGCGTAGTGCTCCTTGTAAAAGGAAACAAGTTTCGGATCCTTCTGCTTCAGCGTCTGAATGCGAATGTAGGGAGGGTTGCCAATTACGACATCGAAGCCGCTATCTATTTCCTGCGGCTTTGATTCGGTCAGCTCCGCTTGGCCACTCACTTCATTAATTAGGGAAAGGCTACCCAATAATGTCCCTGGGGACTGCTTATTCACTTTCACATTTCCGATGGGAATGCCGAACATCCACTCCGAGTCGAAGAATGGCGAAAAGGCGTCTTGGTCGTAGGGATCCCACTTGGCCATAGCGCGGGCAGCTTCGGCAGGCATGCCGACGGTTTCGAGTAGCTCCCGCATTTCCTCACGGATACGCTCGTCATCCTCACGCAGTTTCCGCTTCTTGGACGGGTCGCGTGCGTTGAAATGATCGTGCCGGATGCGGGTCAACTCCTGCTTCAGCTCGTTATGCCGACGATAGTCTTCCGGACTGGCATCGTCGAAGAGCCCACCCTGCCGCTCTTTGACTTCAGGTAGAGGCATGAGCGTATCAGCGGCGACAATACGGGTGTCCAGGTTCGGGAGTGCCTTGACGCCGAAATTGGCGGCAGAGTCGTCTACCTTCTGATCGACAATGAGTGCGATGAAAAAGCGTAGCTTGGCGATCTGGGTAGCGATGGGCTGGATATCGACGCCGTAGATACAGTTCTCGATCAGGTAAAGTTTGCGGGCATAGTCGAGCGCGTGGAAGCGGGTGTCGAAGGACTTCTCGATATCGAGCGCACGGAGTTCGCAGGCTTTGAGCTCGTCGGAGGGTGCCTCGGCTTCACGCAGAATTTGGCAGTAGCGTTTGGCATCGGCAAGCCGGTCGCGCTTCCAAGACTCGTTATTGGGGTCGAGCTTCTGCAGGAGGTCAACCAGACGGTGAAGTGCACCCATGGGGAAAGCACCGGAGCCGCAAGCGGGGTCGAGAATTTTCACACGGCCAATCGCTGCGATGAGGGCCTCCCGAGTATCGGGCCGAACATCACGCAAAGTGGCTTTTTCGGAAAAAAGATCGTCAAGGAAGCCCTTGCAGCGTGGCACCTGCCCGCTGAGATAGGACTTAAGCGACTCATCTACCATATAGCTGACAATCTCACGTGGGGTGTAGAAGGCACCGAGGGCCTTGCGGGCAGTGGTGCGGGTGTCTTCGTTGTAGGAGGCGAGCAGGTTTTCAAAGACTTTACCCAGAAGTTCGGGGTCGAGCGCGATTTCCTCCTCCAGAGGCGTGTTTTCCTCGATAGTGAATTTGTAGCGCGAGAGAATCTCGATCAGGCCGCGCACCTTGGCCTTCTTAGAGCGAGCGGTCTTCTTCTTCTCCTCGCCGTAGTCCTTGGACAGGTCGACGATACGTTCCGGGCCGAAGAAGAGGTCGTTGGGTAGGTGGCAGCCGTGGTCCTCGCGGTCGGAGAAACCGTCGAGGATGAAGTTGTCTTTTTTCTTGCCCGACTTGTCATCGAGACAGTCGAAGAGACCACCATTAAGGAAAGGTATCCGCTCCACGATTTTGACCCAATCCTCGGCATTTTCGAAACTGTCTTGGTAACGCCATAGATTGGTGATGCCGTAGTTCTTGTCGTAACGCTGGCCCTCCTTCTTCTTTTTTCGAAAGGCGCGCTGCTCTGGTGGCATGTTGAGGGTGCCAAAGAAGAGATTCTGTAGAATGGCACGGTAGTAAGTCGGAGCGCTGTCCAAATGCTCGGGATCGGTGGAGAGATTGAAATCCTCGAGAAGCTTTTCTACCGTATGCTCACGAAAGAGACCGGTAGGAATCAGATGCTTTTCCAGTAGGAACCAACAGAAGATGACTCGGGTGAGAAGTCGGATCAGGAAAAGTGACTTTTCCTGATCTGTGTCACAGTGCAATGGCAGTCGAATCGTGCCGTCGTCAACTTGGTGGTGCGCCCAGAAATACCAGTCGGCTATCTCTTGGTAAAACTTGTTAGTTAATTCATATGAGCCGAGACGCTTGCGCCAAGCCTCGTGTAGGGCGACAAAATTGGCTACTCCGTAGTCGTCAGAGAGTTTTTCCAGCGAGAAATCGTTGAGAATCTCAATGTGGGCGCGGATTGGCTCGGCATAGTTGATGTCCTTTATCAGCGTTACCTTCTCCAGCACGTCTTTCGACTGATCTCGCTTGTGCAGTCGGCGGTGGACGATTGCCAATGAAAGTGATACGTCATGCCTGATCAATACCAGAGCCGGCATAGGCAGTGGCCTATTGATTGCCCGTGCGATGGTGGAAAGCGTCGTGCGGTTATACTCTGCTCCCTCGGGTAATTCGACCGCGAAGAAAAGGTAGGATTCGATGCGTGTAGTATCAACTGCGGTTGTGTCGTCGATCAGCTCGATCTGTTCGGATAGTTCGGTATCGGTAAACTGGAAGAGCAGATTTAGGGATTTCAACTGCTCGACTACCTCGCGGTGAGGCTCTGTGAAGCGGGAATCCGCATCAAATTGTTCACAAAATGCTTTTGTTGATGAAATATTGATGAAACGGTCGGACTGGTAGCCGAGTGTTCCAAACAAATTGATGGATGCCTCTGTTAGCGAAAGATCGGAAAAGTTCTGAAGGGCGTTCTCTATGGAATGTTTATGAGTTGTGGCCATAAATGTTACTAGCTTTGAGATTTGGGATCCAAGATCACAAGCCAGGTCAGCAGCTCGTATTCGTCTTCAAGTTCTGAGGGTGTTTCTTCGGCAGTCGGAAGTTTTCCATCGCGTCCGGCAAAGAGTGAAGCAGCAGCTCGCTTAGTGAAAGTGTGTGCTATGGATTCGGTGGCCTTATGGATCAACTCGTCGTAATGCGACATGTCGGAGCCGTCACTGGTTTGTGAATCAAAGAGGTCGCAGAGTTTCTCCTGTGCTGAAGGAAGGCTCGCAGCGAGATCCCGGAACAGATTCAAGGCCTGCTTGGGCTGCGTGAAAGTTAGGCGGACTGTGCCATCATCGTGCACGTAGATTAAGTAGTATCGCCCGAGCGGATTGATCTTCTTAGCGGTATCCGAATCGCGGTCCACGTTGGCTCCAGTCTCCTGATTACGATGGCGTAAACAGAAGATGACCCCGGGCTGGCCTACGGGTTGGTCGGCCTTCGTGGGAACCACGGAGTAAAGTCCCGGCTTGGCAGCTTGAAGCTCAGCGCGTCGGGATTCTAGGAATTGCAATAGGTCGATGCGGAATTCATCCAGAGAGAAGTCAGCGAGCGTGATATTGTCATCAAAATCTTCGAGATCTAGGATCTCATCCTTCATCCGTTTCAGTTGCTTATTGCGGAATAGGAGGTCTCTGGAGATTAGATCTTCAACCTGCTCGTTCTCCAGAAGGTTGTCTTCCTGGGTCGCGGAAAGGTCAACAAGCGCCATACGGGCCTCGACTCGGTGCTTCACGTTTAGGTAGCGGTCGAGGTCGGCGACTGGCCAGAAGTTGACCAAGCGGACGGCTTCGTTGAGTGAGCCGATGCGGTCGATACGTCCAAAGCGCTGGATGATCCGGACCGGGTTCCAGTGGATGTCGTAGTTGATCAGTAAGTCACAGTCCTGAAGGTTCTGACCTTCGGAAATACAGTCGGTGGCGATCAGCACGTCGATTTCCTCGTCCTGTGGGAAGCGTTCCTGCTCGGCACGACGCTTGGAAATTGGAGAGAAATTGGTCAGGATGTCGTCGAAGTCCGTGGAGAACTGCATGGTGCACTTGTTCTCCTTACTTCCCTGAACCAGTGCGATATGTGAACCGCTTTCAACGATGCTATCTTTGAGTTGCTCGAAGAGGTAGCTGGCAGTGTCAGCGAAGGCTGTGAAGATAAGAACCTTACGGTTGGCTTTACCCTCCTTGTTGATGGTTGGATTATCGAGCTTGGTGAAGATTTCTTCGTGAAGTCGTGCGAGTTTACCATCGAACTGGGGCTTGGTGGCTTTGGCTCGGTCCAGAAGGAATTCAAGCTGTGCCCGATCCTTTTTGACGGCGTTGCGCCATTTCGGGATGTCGATGTGTCCGAGGTGGAATTTCTTTTTGCCCCCGACAAGGAAGTCAGTCTGCGTCAGCTCTTCGTCGTCTTCCTCAGTCAAGTCCAGTTCGTTGTAATCAATCTCGGGGTTGGCCTCTTGATGCGCTTCGAATTGGTCAAATTTTTCTTCCAGGTGATCAATTTTCTCGATGGTGCGCTGAAGGGTTAGGCGGAACGAGTCGATCGAGCTTTCCAAGCGCTTCAGGAAGTTGACCTTCATCATACTAATGAGGATCCGCTCCCGGCCTTCCTGAGTGAAGCCGTTCATTTTCTCATCCTGATAGGTGGCTCGGATGCTGTCGGGAAGATCCCGCCGCAAGTGCGATGTGGGATGATAGATTGCCAAGGTAAGATCTGTAATGGCGTCGTCCAACTCTTCGAAAGAGATCATGTGGGATCGAAGATCAATCGGCGGGTGTAGCGATAGAGGTGCAGGGCGATGCGGGAAGCCTCCCAAGCGTTCCATCTCAGCCTTGTAGTAGCGAGAGATTTGCTTCCGGGAGCGAGCAATGCTTAAGCCATCTAGCAACTTAAAGAAGTCGCCACCGATTGCCTGAAGCAATTCGCGGTTAGTCCGTTTTTCTACAGGTTGTTTCGCCCATTTAGTGAAGTGCTGTTGGGCTTTGCGAGTGGTTTCCTTAATCGAGGGGATCTTTAGCGATTCTGAGAGTGCTGAGTCTGACTCAAAGTTGCGGGCTACATCGCCCCCGGCGATAAAGGAAACCTGATTGCGGAGATCCGCCAGTTCATTGTTTACGGGTGTCGCTGAAAGTAGTAGCACCTTTGTCTTACTGCCCGCTTTGATGATGTCTTCGATGAGACGTTCGTAGCGTGTGCGCTTTAAAGGTTCACCAGGTTCCTGCTTGGCCTTCGCGTTGTTGCGAAAGTTGTGTGATTCGTCGATCACAATTAAATCATAGGCCCCCCAGTTGAGCGTTTCCAGGTGCAGACCATTCACCACGCCTTTATCTCGCGAGAGATCCGTATGGTGAAGGACGTCGTAGCGCAATTTGTCTTCAGCAAAGGGGTTTAAGCGATCGGGATTGCGGTAGATCGTCCAATTACGGCTTAATTTCTTTGGGCAAAGAACCAGAACACGTTCATTCTTTAGCTCAAAATATTTTATGACTGCCAGCGCCGTGAATGTTTTACCTAAACCAACGCTGTCAGCTAGGATACAACCGTTAAGCTCGCGGATCTTGTTGATGGCAGTCTTGGCTCCATCTTTTTGAAAACTATATAAGGTGCGCCAAATGTGAGTATCCGGCAGTTGGACATTGATCAGGTCTGCGTCGGCATCACGTTCCGCGTCAATGTATTCTCTAAAAATATGAAAGAGCGTCAGGTAGTAGATAAAATCCGGTGCCTGATTAGCGTAAAGGCGATCCAGCTCCCGGAGAACGACATCTTTCACGTCTTCGGTTAGGTTGTCTTTTTCCCACCACTCGTTGAACCATGCTAAGAGGTCTTCACGATCACGATCATCATTGACGACGAGATTGAGCTCAACGTTGTTACCCTCGTCTTTGAGCCCTAAGCCTGGGACGGTGAAATTGGAGCTACCCAAGAGCGCACGATTCACTTCTCCATTCTTAACGTGGTAGAGTTTGCCATGGAGCAGGCCTGTCTGCTTGATGGATCGGATTTCGACTTTGTCTTTGATCCACTGCGCACATTCCTTGGCCTGTTTTTTTTGAGAGAGTTGGTTGCCTAATTCCAGGCCACTCTCTGTGAGTTCAAATTCCTTAGATTCATCAGAATCATTATTGATGCGGTTAACAAAGGTCGGCTCTCCGAAGAGAAAGCGCATTTTGTCGATAGAATCCAGCTCCTTGCGCAACGCATGATACGCATGAATGGTAAAGTATGCAGAGACTACAGAGAGCGACGTGCCTTCCTTGAGTAGCGGCTTGACAAACTCGCCGGCTTTACCGCGTGAATGATTATCGCGAATGCCTGAATTGGACTGCCGTGATCTGATCATATTATTTAAGGCTAGTTAATTTATAAGAATTATTTCAGCGAGAGGACGACGTGCTTGTATGGATTCGCCTTCGGCTCACATGTCGCTCCGCTGGGAACCGACGACTCGGCGGAGCCACGCAGCTTATTGGCAGTATCCCAAAGGCTTTCTTCGAAGGATTTGGCGGGTTTGGGCGCTGCAGTTTTCTTGGGCATGAGCGTTTTTACTGTGAGGATGGCATCCAGAACAGTCTGTCAGTTTGTGACCCCATACAAAAAGTGTAAGCAAATTTTAGTTGAAAGTGATACGTGTTCACAAGGCTTAGATTCAGATTATTAAATGGCAAGATTGGGATTTCAAAACAAAGCACCTCATCTTGAATGCAAATATGCTGCGAGCGCTGACAGCTCGACGAGGTTGTATGATGAATTTTGAATGGTAGTTGTGAAATTATGTCGAGGTTGCGGGCCAGTTTTTACGCAGTGTATCAATCCATGGATT
>Ga0213867_1001278_pt1 | contig 11227 bp, 11 predicted proteins | sample PICome_12_FD_160120 | JGI IMG/M metagenome (GOLD analysis project Ga0213867, IMG submission 160120) | Coastal seawater microbial communities near Pivers Island, North Carolina, United States - PICO540 | ecosystem: Environmental > Aquatic > Marine > Coastal | place: USA: North Carolina... | reverse complement strand
AATTCGACGGCAGAGCTCCAGAAAGACCCGGAGTCCTGTATAAAACTTTTAATGTGAAAACGCCCACTGGAATGGACGCATATTCGGCGCAGACAGTCTCATTCCATTTGAAAGACTGTAATGGTGGCGTCATCGAATCTATTTACAGATATCAATCATATTTTTATGGTCAGATGCCATGAAAAAATTTGTGTCATTTCGATTTAAACAAGATGGAAGTACATTTTCATGGCCTAAGAATAGACTGATGTAGCAGTTCGATTACTGTTATAATCTGGGGGCCTTATCTGTTTCAGAAATTCACATTGTAGGGTTAATATGGGTTCGTGAAAGTTATAAGTAGAAGAATCCCGAAAATGTTGACGTCTGAAATAATAAGAAGGAATGAAATAAATTATTGTTTCAATGTCACGAATATTGTCTAAACCATTTTCATCGTTATCGGATTCATTGCAACCCGCCTTTCCAATTATTGTCTCTTTCGCCCCGTAAACAAAGGCTTTTTTAATGTCAAAATTGAAATTACATTGAATGACGAATTTTTGGAAATAAATTCATTCAGATAAAAAATCCACACTCTCAATGACTAACTATCAGGTATTTTCGCAAAGTTCCTTCTCCCCTATTATGCTTCAAAAGCATTCGAAGAAATGGACAAATTAGGGTGACGTTGTAATAAAGTCGTAAGGAAAGATACTGCTGATTAGGGACCGGAACTATAGTGCTGAAATAGGGACTGCAACAATCTTCTTCTGTGTAAGATTAAGATCGTATATTTGTAATTTCATTTTTCTTGTACCGCAAACTGAAACAAAAGTTCGAAAATATTGATAATATAAATAGCAGAATTCGATCGATCAACATGTATCAAAAACAAGTGGCAAATAGTTTCTCTAGATTCTGGATAAATAGGCTATCAACAAGGAGCTCTGTGTCTATACTCTTGACTCACACGGTCTTTTCAATAGAGGCAAGTTCAACACCGAGCACCTACTAATACTTCAGTATTCTGCTTTGAGTTTAAATGAGATGGAATGGCTGAAACTTGTGGCATTAACTTTGAGCACTGCCTTTCAATTTCTTGTCTAACCATCGTTTTCATCTTCATTGTTCTCCTTCACTTCAAGATTTTCACCGTACTTTTAAATGTACAATAAAGGATATCAACAGTTGAAAATAACAATTCAAGACAGGGCTGCCCGTATTAAGAAAAATTTCTCACCTGAATAGCATGATCAATATGGGAGATCACTACATTTACGCTTTCCTCATCTGATATGTCCAATGGGAGGAAGCTGACCATCGAATAATCATCTATTAGCGTACAAATACTCCGCGTGAGACGATTTCTCTTTCTTCGCGATACTTCCGAAAGCTCTGAACTATTACCCCTTGACATGTTAGCCTCTTCAATGCTCCACAACTCTTGAGCACTATGCACATCAAGTATGTCCTCGACTCTTTTCGGATCTACCAAATCACATTTGCTCAAAACATTAATATGTGGCAATTCTAATGATATCATTGTCGACAAAGAAAGAAGAACACCACTCATGAACTTGGGTGCATCACACACGAACGTCGCATCTAGAAGAAAAACTCCAGCGACGTGTGAATATCCCCACATTCGAAGTTGTTCAATAATTCGACGCATGATCGGTTGATGCGTATACAACTCTAATTGACCAGGACAATCAATCAACAAATAGTCGTCTTCGAGAAACGCATCCAACTGTTCCTCTTAAAAGACAAAAACATGAAGAGCACGTTATAGGTTTTGCAAACGAGGAAGAGACAAAATCGTCAATCAATTCCATTACATACCAAGCCACTCTAAATTCTCCAGCAAATATTCCATTGCGTACATTAACGCCCCATTCGGGCCTAACTCTAATTCCTCCATAACCTCATCGACCGAAATCAAATCTCGAATATCAAATGATAATTCGTACGCAAAGGATTCGGCAGCTGGATCCAAGTTAGCTACGTAGGCCCTTCTACCTAATGCCATACAATGATCCTGAATTGCTTTGCAGTACGTGGATTTACCCGAACCTAAAAGACAGAATCATAATTGAGAGAGAGAGTATCTTTTCACAAATTCTTTTCTCACATGCAACGAACAGAAAATTATGCTCACATCTTATAAAAAACTTTAATGATGGTCGTACCTGCCGGTCCAAAAACAATTTGAATGTAGCACACCATGTCAATTCCAATGAAGCTGCTTTTTTTTCTGCTGATAGAGGTGAATGTTCCAATTCATGATACTTTTTTGATACTACTGTACTACTCTATCGTGTGGTCCCAAAAGCTGTCTCAATCTGATTTGGCAGAAGAAACAAACATGGGAGTTCGCATCTTATCCCGGGTATGATATATGTTAGCTACTTTACGAATTTTCACTACCAGTCACGATCATGAATATCATGAAGTATGAAGTCATTACATGTACTCATTATTTATGATCTTTATGTGAACATTAATTCATAACACATCCACATTCACTCACTGTTTACTACTCACTACTCTACTCTGGTGTCTGTTGATCTGGTGGTGTTATATAGAATTAAATATTTCGTGCATCCTACTCAAAATCTACTCTATCGACGCGCAGAGAAAGGATCGTGGAACCGATATGGAACGTCAAACCTTTCTTCAATGCCTCAGCCCAAATTTATACCAAGTGGAGGATGCCGTATGGCCACCCAAACGGGACAAGACATCTTCTTCTTCTTCTTGCTGTTTGCCACTTCAAGAACAAGATCGGGATGATGACGAGTCATCGTCGACGTCGTCGTCCTTACCGCGTACCGTCGTTGTATCCATTGAACCGGTGGAAGGTCAACCTGCCTGCTTTGTAAATAGAAGGAATGATGATGATAATGATAATGGTGATGATCAGAGGGGAAGTGGAAGTTTGAAGCGGCGTCGTTTGGAGTTGAGGAATGATCCAGCTATGTGTGCATTTGATATGGCATTTGTTGGGTGTTTGTCTTTGAGTAGAAGTAATGGAAATGGTAGTCACAAGACGGCTTCTTCTACCACGTCAAGTATGCATCATCAACCTGGTCAACCACACATGACTTCTCCTTGTACGTCTACGACATCCGCATCGACGAGATTGAGTCATTCACAGCAGTCGAAGCATTCTCCTGCAAGTGCGATTCGTACGAATGAGGTGAAGTTATTTTTTCGATTTGAAGAGAAGTATGTGTTCGGGGTACGGCTGTCGTCGATTCGGAATGCAAAGATTGTACCTTCCAGCGAGTGTAACCAATCCGTTCCTGTTTCGTTAGTAGTTCGATTAGATAACTGCTCATTTCGAATGTTCTTTTTGGACGATTTGCCATCGTTGAATGATAGGGAGGTCAAGCAGGCAAGAGAGGATTGTAACGACGCTTCAAAACAGTCTCTTGAAACACTTTCATACGCAATGAGGTATTTCAATATTCATATTTTGACTGCTTTTCAAACAACAACACAAGCAACGACACCAATAAACAAGACAATGTCTTTACACAACAAATTGGTATTGGAAAGTGAGCATTACTCATCACAAATTCACGATGAAAAGGAAAGAGATAGGGTTTGCACAAACACGAATCAAAAATATGGAGGCAGTCTTTCAAATAGATATCAATCGCAAGTGTTAGTTCAAGCTTCCGACCACATGACTAACAAATTAGCAGAATATAACACCATGTTGAATGAAAATGAAGTTGATATTGAAGCAGTGTTAAGCTTGTGTGTATCCCACACGGATTTTGCCGGTCATGAAGGGGTAAAGAAGCTTTCGAACAAATGCGAAGAGATGGGAATCTTACTTTCAAGGGTTGCTATTAGAAATACTTCACTCCGAGCACTACACACAGACGCATTTACAGCAAAGACTGAAAAAAAGAATGTGGAAGAGGCATACATTGAAGCATCACAAAATATTGAAGGTGCTCTTGACAAACTATTCCCTGATCCCAGACTACGCGTGTCTAAGAAAGCAAAAGTTACTGAATCAAATAAAGATGTTTCAAACGAGCGAGCACGTGTAGCGTCTTTCATACATTCATGTGTGATTTCAAAAGCTTACAGTCATCTTTCTAAGATGATTTTGAACGAAAAGTAATGTTTTGATGAATTCGATGATACTTGTTCAATTTTCCATGTCATTGACGAACGATATTAAATTTCTAGTCTATTTGCGATCCTGTACTTCGATCTACAATACAAAAGTCAAATACAAGAATTTGTTAAAAAAATAAGTATACAGTTAAAAAAAACAAAAACAGAGAAAGAAGTTTTTCAACCGTTTATGTACCGGTGTACGTACGAGTAACAGATCGGCAAAACTTAGCACTTGGTTTCAAAATTGATTTTCAAACTCTACTTTGATTCGTTGACTCGACTCGAGGGGATATAATAAAATCTAGACGCATGCAACAAGTAATACGAGGGGATCCTTTGTGGTCGTAGGATTTATTTTTTTTATATAAATTGTATGCTTTTATTTTTTTTGAACTGTATGCTTTTATTATTAACTTCTACTCTTGTACTAGATATATCGTTAACTTCTACCATCTTAGTCAAATCTACTGTTGTACAATTGCTTATTTCACCTGTATACTTCAATGATCAGATTAATTACCTTTCCTTCAACTGTTTACTCTAATTGCTAACATTTTATTTTATTTTATTTTTTTTGAACTGTATGCTTTCATTTGTAGGGAGCAATTTCCTTTTTCAAGCTCTGGATTGTTTAAACTAAACTTTAAAACTTAACACGTAATCATCACTAATTTTAATTGATTTCAACGTCGGTCTTCATGCAATTAAAGAACTTGTAAATGAAAGAAAAATTTACATTCATACTAGATAGTCGCTGCTCGACATTTCATTTTCATGGAGCGCAAAGACTTCGATCATGCAGAAGTATTAATCCCAGCAAAGTGTACAACAAGTGCATGCAACTTCCGGAGGAATTCCCTTACAGTCAGCATACAATGTATCAAGGTTCATTTCACAGATTTCATCAGGAACCCTTCCTGTAATTTCGTTATTATTGAATTCAAGGTGCTCCAAAAATTCGAGATTTGCAAAGTCATCCGGCAATGTACCTGTAATCATATTGTCCCACAGGTATATTTCTCTCAAGTTCACCAAATCATCAAATCTAGAAGACAGGTGACCTTCTATTCTATTAGCACTCAACGCAAGAATTTCCAGTGATTCAGCATGAAACAAAGAGTATGGGATTGATCCTGTGATATCATTTGAAAAGAGGACACATTCCGTCATATTTTTTAAGCCATCGAGCGTATCAGGAATATGTCCACTTATGTAATTTCCATGTAGGTCTAAAACCTCGAGCGCACTCAAATATCCAATCTCCTCTGGAATACTGCCATCAAACAGATTTTCTCCATAATAAATATTGATAAGATCATCTAGATCACCTATCTTGCTAGAAATAGATCCACTGAAATAATTAGCCGTCAAATCGATATGTTTCAGGCTCGTTAAAGCATAAAACTCTTCAGGAACAGTACCGCCCAAAATGTTGTTATAAACTGAAAAGTGGTATAGGCTAGATAGCGCTCCGATACTTTTCGGTATGGCTCCTGTCAAATCATTGATTTGAAGCTCAAGGTATTCTTTTGTAGTCAAAAATGTTTTTAATTAGATACGATTAAAGTGCCTTCAAATACCTCATTCAAATTTATTCACTTACCAAGACTTGATAGATGTGAAATCTCTGATGGGATATAACCCGAAAACAGATTATCTTTTAAACTGACTTCCTTCAAGCTCACTAAATCACCTATTTTCGGAGACAGAATTCCGCTGATGGAGTTCTTACTTAAACTTAGTGTTTCCAAGTTACTCAAGGAGAAGAGGGTTCCAGGAAGGGTTCCGTTGAGGTTGTTTTTATCCAAAGTAAGCTTCTCTGTTATCAAGATTAGACAATAAACAATTAAAGGCCATATCAAAAGTAAATGAATATTATTATGAAATGGGCAATTCTTCGTACCTAAATTTGAACACAAACCAATTTCTTCAGGTATTGAACCTGTCAAACTGTTGCTGTACAGGTGCAATTTTTCAATCCCTTCCAAGAGCCCAACAGAAGTTGGAATTTCACCAGAAAATTGATTATATTGCATTTCAAGCCTTCTCAAACGTTTTAGATCTCTGAAAAGTGCTTCAGGAATTGATCCAGTAAAAGAATTGTCGTCTACCTCAAACTGCATCAACTCGTGCAAATGATGAATTTCCTCAGGCAGTGTTCCCTTCAAATGATTGTGATCAACAACAATTTTAACCAAGTGTTGCTTCTCCAACTTTCCGAGTTCGGGTACAAGTTCTCCAACAAGGTTGTTTGATTTCAAATTTATCACACTGATAAAGAAATCGTCCGTACAAGTAATTCCGTGCCAATCACACTCGCTACTTCCGCCCAGCCATTTGTGTGATTCAGTCCAATTGCCGCCGTTGCTGCTGTAATAAATTGATGACAAAATATAGCGCTGACGGAGACGGAACAAACCCTCTGAGTCTTCTTTAGCGGATACGAATAAAGGATCTTCGTTTGAAACAAAGTTGAAAGCAACGCTCTGAGGAGTAGACTTATCAGTAAGGATCTCAGGTGGGGTCACCCTTTTGAGCACTTCAAACACTTCCTGTTCACGTTCTGTCATACCTTCGGTCCAGATAATATCGGGTACTGGAGGCACTGGAGGCACTGGAGGCGCTGCAGAAGGATCGTTATCTACGGGAGGACCTTCGCTGACCGCGCCGCTCATTTCGCCATTATTCCCGTCGGATTGCGTAAAATGAACTGATAAGCCAATCGCTATTGCCGTTAGAACGAGAAATAATCCTCCAGCGATGAACCATTTTCTAAACTGCACGAACTTCGCTCGAATTCCACTGCTATGGTTATCATAGTAACTATCATCGTAACTTCCCTCATCGTCATTGTATTCATTGTGAAATTCAACAATTGTTTTCTTTTTCTTTATCTGTTTCAGTGCATCAAACTTTTCCTCGATTTCCCAACTATCTGCAGAAGCGATGCTGTATAGAGAATCTTCACCCATAGTATAGGAATCTGCACCATTTGCTTGTCGTTGTTTACCACTAGATGAATTTTGGTAACCTCTTTGATGTCCGGCGTTCTGGCTATTCCCTTCATTCAAGGAAGAAAAGTTAAGCTCAAGCTCCACTCCCTCTTGAGAACCACCATGTAAAACAAAGCCCTGATGTCTGTATTTCTTTGACATTATAGTATTGCTAATTTTGCTGGGTTGTGTTGATATTGCTGTATTGTGGAGGTTTTTTTGGTTTTAGGTTGAATGTGTTAAATTGAAAAAGATGATTATTTTGAAATTGTGCACACACCGCTGAAAGCGAGTTCCTTTGGCGAATTCCGTCCTGGTCGCCGAAAGTACAACTTCGTGAAGAATAAGTAGACATATTAATTTCGAAAAAGAAGAATATCATCTACGTTTTTGCCGCAAGACTCCACTCAGATTTTTCATTTCTTTATTAGAAACTTTCTCACAAATTATTTGAATGTTCTAGATTATTTAACAAGCACACTAAATGTATCAATATATGTAATGGAATATGTGTGCCTAAAGATATTTTATCCAATTCAAACGTGGTTGATTCACTTGAAAACAATTTTGGCCAGTGGGTATGTCCTAAGAACATTTTGAACACATGGTAACTCGTTATCGTAAACCATGTTTCTAACAATTCATTAAACTATATATAAACCACCTGTTCCAACCAGGGTAGCAAACCAAAACCTTACTCTATCAAGAACAAATCGCCTTATTTTAGTTACCTCATCAAAAGAAACAATTGGTTGTGTCATTATATCAACATTTATTATGTGAACGAACATGGATTCCTCTCCCGAGGTAAGATGATCAGAGTTGGGGAGGGAAGGAAATAGGAGAAGTTTACACCATATAGTCCCACTCTTATTTTTTGTTGACATGCAAAGATATTGTTGTCATCAGGGGTGTTATGGTCCGAATGGTTGCCGCTCTTCATCGCTTTCTATTTCGATCATTTTTGAAGTTGCAGAAGGAAATTGTCAACACCACCAAATGTATGTATCTCGCCATCTCATTGCCTACAACTTGTAACTCAAAATTTAAAAATCGGAGGAACATATCTAGAAGGTAGGTGGGTACGTGAAGTGTAGAGTCGTTTGTAGATTTTTTTTTGTTTATTTACCATTCTAAACAAATTATCCCTTTCGGCTGCATGTAAATATACCGGTATACTACTTTTGCAAATGTAGATAAATCTTTGAACGGGCTATATTTTTTTGTCTGTAGGTCTTGTGTGACGATAAGACGTGAAAGAAAATGAATGAAAACTATAGGTAGTCGAATTGTGCCTCGTGATCACTAATACTTAGTTTTTTCTTGTGCTGTGTGTTGATTCATAAAACGTACCAAAGCTTTCAGATAAGCGTTATATATATATAATAAAATTTATTGTTACATCTTGATCAGTGATAGTGCTCTATAAAATAAATCCATAAACACGAAATAATCACTTTGATTGTTGCCTTTGGCCACCAAGACTCAAGCTGCTGTATATTTATGTGTTAATTTAAGTTATAACCAGAAGGTGAAAAATAGTCACTGTAATCACTGCCCAGTGCAACCTTCATTGCTAATTCAGAGACGAGTAGTTTTAGACCACGAATAAGAGTCATACTTTTCCTCTTATCGTTAGTTTCGAACACAAATTTCTCATCTACTGTCGATTCTATCAAAAAGCATTTGCCATTTCTTGCAAACGGATAATCTCTCAAGTCGTCATCAGTGCACATTCGAATTCGGAAGATATCCAGAAGGTCTAAATTCATAAGAACTTTGGAATTAACCCGCTTTGTATGTAGCGACGATTGATGAATCGTAGTCCATTTCAATTTCGGATGAACTAATGTTGATTTAAGCTGTGTACCAAATTCTATCCAAGCAATACAACTTTGAAACGATACTTTGTTGGCTTGATATTGTTGCGTAGACATATGTCTCGTCATTGTAAAGGGATGGCATTTTATGGCCTAAATTGAACATACAATCATAATAGATAAGAAAATCGTCGCAGAATTCTTAGATGACCGAAACAATAACTCACATGTAGTAAATCAAGATCATTACTGGCGCCAAAATAATTGAATTGGAACAGATTTGAACTGGGTTCCATACAATCATGATCACTGAGCACCTCTTCAAACTCCCTCGGCTTTCGACGTCGAATTCCAACCCTTGACCGCCGATTCATTAGCCGATCCACCGCTATGACATCGCCTACATCACTATCATAATACAAATCGTCTGACTCTTTCTTCTTATTTTGCTCATCATCTCCGATATCCATTGAACGTTCCAATGATGATATTGGAATATCAAATTGCTCATTACTAAAGACAATCTCAAAGCTTTCACTACATACGTTATCATGATTTCCACCACAAAGTATCATCCAATCATCGTCTGAAGACATGAAATCATCATGTTCACGTGCCTTTCTCATGGGGCTTACTACCGGAGTTATCGTTTTGGTCTTTCTTTTAGAAAAATCAAACGTAACATTACCAAAATTTATCTTATCTTCCAAGTCGCTCATGTCAAAACTTCGCGTCCGTTGCCGATAACGTTTCCAGTGTTGACTCGAGTGAGCCTCATTTCGTAGCGCTTCAAGACGTTCAAGTTGTGCCCCCTTCTTCGCTGAAACACGATTTCGAACATTTTTACGAGATAGTTTATCTATGACTTTAACATTGGAAGAATTGTCCTTGATCGAAGCAGTAGTTTCAATTTCGGACGTCGAACATAGGATATCACGTACTGAATGTAAAAACGCATCCAAAATATTTGTCTTTTCCTTGTCTACAGATATTTCTTCCTCCTCCAGTCTTTGCACAACGCGAACGGATGTCCTAGTCGAACCATTCTGACAGTTTTCGTCATTGGTTACATCATGAGATTTATGATCCGATAAATCACTCTGGCGTTTCTTAATTTCGATCGTCTTTGGCGCATGTTGATATTCGGCGAAACGATCTACGCTACAGGGCGATGACCTTAGAGCTGTATCATTCGAGATAGTGTTGACTTTATCGTTCATGAGAGGCATGTTATGAAGTGTGTATTTTGCTTTCAGAGAACAACGTAAATAAGAGTCGTTGTCGTCAATTCTTGTAAAGAAATAAGTTCACAGTTGTAATACCTGCTATATATTGGTGTTAGTCGATCCGTTTTTTTTTTCAGAGTACCGGTTCAAATGTAATTTTCTTATAAAATTTTGTACCGGAACTTTTCAAAATATTAATCGGTGGATATACGCTCGTCGCTTGTCTTGTCTGTGTGTACATAGCTGTATACATATACCGACAATAAAAATAGAGTTATTTCGCTCAACGGCTAGAAAACAATACCTGCATTAACAACCTGCGAACCTCGAATCGTTTTTGTGTGTAAAAATTTATGACTGAACGAATGAACGCCTAGTTTTTTTTTCAGACCTTTCTACTTTCTACACTCGCACACAGGATATACTCCGCTCAACATGCGTATTCGTGAGTCGGGAGAATACGTAAAAAATTTCTGTACGAACTTGGTCCCAGTCTACAAAGAAGAGAAGATTATCATTTTCGCAATAAAATGAAGGCCATCCAAAGAAGGTATTCTTTGAACATCATTTTAGATATAATGATATCCTAAAACATGTAAGATTATTATAAGTCACAGTTCCAAGTTTTAATCGATCCATTCAATCAATCGAGTTCCTAGTGTATATTTCAGCGCTCCCTAAACATATTTTTCTTTCTCTATATCGAAAAGAGATGCTGAAGTACTATGTATGATTGTTCGCAATTTCATGTAGTAAGAATATTCACTCTCAACCCTAAACTACAAAAGAAAGATATGTATTTTATTTTATAATAGTTTTTAGCGCAAATCGTCCGTTCTCTTTTAATCTATATAGCAAAAGTACCTACAGGAAGGATATACTACCATGATTTTGTATTGTACCCGTCTTATGTGCACCGGAGAAGGTCTAATTATATCAAAAACGTGCAAACTTCCAAAAACCCTCATTTGTAACCCTTCAACGGAAGTATTCACCTTCTCTAGTCCACATGGTATCCTGATGTCACAAACGCATATACCTCCACATTCACAATCTCGAAATGATG
>Ga0213867_1001275_pt1 | contig 11243 bp, 9 predicted proteins | sample PICome_12_FD_160120 | JGI IMG/M metagenome (GOLD analysis project Ga0213867, IMG submission 160120) | Coastal seawater microbial communities near Pivers Island, North Carolina, United States - PICO540 | ecosystem: Environmental > Aquatic > Marine > Coastal | place: USA: North Carolina | collected... | reverse complement strand
CCAATTTCGACAAATTCATGATAAGCTCCTGTGTGGCTTTGGGCAATTCAAAATTTATTCCACCGAGCTTAATTTTATTAACATCATCTAGATTATACTGCATCATTAATGTTACTAGGTGAAAATAAGGAAAATTATTTATATCATTTTATAAATATACTTAAACCCTTCACACCGTAGTAAGGTATACACTATGATTGAATCATGGGACGAATTTGATATGGACGCGAAAATTTTGAGGGGTATTTATTCTGTTGGGTTTGAGAAGCCTAGCCCCATTCAGGGTAAGGCAATTAAGCCTATGATGAGCGGAAAAGATTTACTTGCACAAGCCCAGTCTGGAACCGGTAAAACTGGGGCTTTTTCTATTGGGACCCTGAATCATATTGACACATCCCTGAATACGATTCAGGCTGTTATTCTTTCACCTACGCGCGAACTCTCGCAGCAAAGTTATAATGTTATTAATGACCTTAGTAGTTATATGGATGGTCTCCGCGTGCAGCTCCTGGTGGGTGGCACATCGGTTTATTCGGACATTGAGCAGCTCACCAACAACCCGCCGCATATTGTTGTGGGATGTCCAGGACGCACATATGATATGATGAAGCGTGGTCACCTTGTCACCAAGGATTTGAAGGTGATGGTTATCGACGAGGCAGATGAGCTGCTTTCTTCCGGATTTAAGGAGCAGATTTACTACATTTTCCAGTATTTGCCTTCTTCTACTCAGATTTGTCTTTTCAGTGCTTCTTTCCCTGTTGAGGTAGAGCAGCTTACGGAGAAGTTCATGAAGGAACCAGAAAAGATTTTGGTAAAGTCGGAAATGCTTACACTGGAGGGTATTGAGCAGTATCATATTGCCTTGGATAATGACGGTAACAAGTTTGACTGCCTGAAAGACCTCTATGCCTCTCTTTCGACATCACAGTCCATCATTTATTGCAATAGCATTAAGCGTGTCGACGACCTCTATGACGCAATGACCCAGGACAGCTTCGCAGTTTCAAAGCTTCATGGTAGCATGGACAAGGAGCAGCGCAAGGAGGCCTACGAAAACTTCAAGAATGGTAAGACGCGCATTCTGATTTCTTCTAATGTCACTGCTCGTGGTATTGATATTCAGCAGGTCAGCACAGTGATTAACTTTGACCTTCCCAAGAGTGTTCATACCTACCTGCACCGTATTGGTCGCAGTGGTCGATGGGGACGTAAGGGTGTTGGCATCAACTTCGTGACACGATTTGACCTTCCACAGCTCAAGGCTATTGAGCAGTTTTACAATACAAAAATTAGTGAGCTTCCTGCATCATTTGTTCAGGTTTAAAATCATGAATTAATATCTTATAAAATTTTAATTCATGTTTAATGCACCTATTCAATTACTTAACAAAGATGAGTGTCTGAACTTGGCCAAGACAACCATAGACGATTTACAACTGGACTTATTATATGAAGACCTGTTAGGTGAAGAGACGCAGCCCGAGGTTAGAAATGCGTGGGTATCACACTACACGACCAATACCGACTTTTTGAAAAATAGTCAACTTTTACTCAATCATCATAATGAAGATAACGAACAACAACAAAAGTTTTTGGAGATACAAAAAAATTATTTGGAAATTAAAGGAAATCCTAGTTTTCGAGAGAAGTATGAATACATTACCATCGATTTTTTTGAAAAACTTAATTCCAGTCCCCACATACTACAAATGATATCCATGTATTCGCTCACTTCCCCCTTATTATCCCTTTTAACGCCATTCATCATGTTGATTATTCCCTTTTTTATCTTGAGGGTGAGAGGCTCATCAATAGGGATGGGAACCTATCTCGCCGAACTGAAAAAAGTGTTATCGATGTTGCCCATTGGCAAGCTGTTTACGATGGGAAATAGTTCTCTCGACCAACGTGGATTTATTTTATTTTCAGCCATCCTGTATATTGTCCAAATCTATCAAAACTCAATTACTTGCTTTAAGTTTTACAAGAATTCTCATAAAATGGTTAGGGAACTTCATGAGTTTGGCGAATATATGCAAAATACAGCAGACCGCATGCGAGAATTTATTGAGACATGCGACAATCTAGAATTGCAGAAATATACACCGTTTTGTGATATTCTAAGAGAGAAAATCATGTATTACGAAACCACCTCTAATGAATTTCTCTCTATACAAGCCAACATATTCCGGGACATGGGCGCCAAAATGAAATACTATTATGATATTTATTGTAATGAAACTTTTGCCGAAAACATAGAATATAGTTTCTGCTTTCATGACTACGCCAATAATCTTTGCCAACTATCAAACATAGGATTTAATTCATGCACCTTCTCTAAGAAACACACTTCATTTACCAAGAGTTACCATGGCATCTTACGCAACTCTAATCCGATTAAAAATTCATTCAAATTAACGGACAACAATATCATTCTCTCTGGTCCCAATGCTTCCGGAAAAACAACACTTCTTAAATCAACAGTCATTAATATCATCTTATCGCAGCAAATAGGTATGGGTTTCTTTGATAAAGCCAAGATTAAACCATATCACTCTATACATTGCTATATCAATATCCCGGATACATGTGACCGCGATAGTTTGTTTCAAGCAGAGGCAAGACGATGTAGAGAAATATTGTCAGATATAAGTAAACATCCCAATAAACACCATTTATGCGTTTTTGACGAACTTTTCTCAGGGACAAACCCTTATGAGGCTGTTGCTGGAGCAGTGGGATATCTGGAATACTTAAATAAAAACAAAAATGTCAAATTCATGCTGACCACCCATTATTTAGATTTATGTAATCACTTCGAAGAAAAGAATACCACTATAAAAAACTACACCTTAGAGAGAAAATATGTGATGGCTCCAGGAATTTCCAAAATTCGCGGAGGAATAGCTGTCTTGGAAGAGCTTATGTTTCCGGAAGAAATTTTGATGACAGCTAAAAAATGGTTTCGTTAAATTAAGCATTTAAATATATGATTACAGACTAATTAGGAATGATTGGATTAGAAGGAAGTGGATTTACCATTTGCTTAGGAGTAATTCTCCTTCTTACAGGAATAGTCATGTATTATTGCAAAAGTAAGATTACAGCGTGTGAAACAAGAATGAATACCATGCTTAATTTAATAACTGATTTACATAGTGAGGTGAACACATTAAAGATGACCCAAACAACAGCAGTCCATAGTGCTATGTATGGTGGTAGTGGTCCTATGACTGGTGTCACACAAGATGTGGAAGAATATGAAAGCGATAGTGAGAGCGGAGGGGAAGAAGAAAGTGACAGTGAAATCAGTGAAGAGGAAGAAGTCGAAACCCAGTTAGAAGGACAAGGCGAAGACACTGTTAAAACAGTAGATGCTATGATTAATCCATTTGAAACGCATCCTTACAAAGAGCTTATTCCATCAAGTTCGACAATAAGTGCCGAAGTGGTGAATGAGAGTAGTGAAAGTGAGGGTGACACCGAGGAAGACGAGACACCAAAACAGGTTAAGGTAGTTGACCTTGGACAAATTGAGGAATTAGCCATTGAGGACCTCAACATGGAAGAAGAAGAAGAAGATGAGGACGAAGAAGAGGACGAGGAGAGCAGTGAAGGTGAGCCAGCCATCGACTACGCCAAGATGCAAGTTACTGCTTTAAAGAAATTGGCGTCCGAACGACAGCTCGCTCCAAATGTTCACAAGCTCCGCAAACAAGAGCTGGTGAATTTGCTACAGGGCAATTAATCAATAATAAAATCTCACCTAGTTATAATAATGAGTGCAAACTGGAAGTATCGCCAAAGTTTAATTAAAAATGCTGATAAAATAATACAATTAAATCAAACAGTAAGGTGCAGTGAAACACCTACATTTCCGCAGACCACCCACAGCACTAACACCCCCTACCTTTATACTTCCTGCGTGGATAGGGCCCAGCCACCTGGATATGAGAACAGCAACTTGAAAGAGGCGTATTTGAAAGAACAAAAGATACAATGCACTATGATAGCACCTGAATTCAAATAAATACAGATATTTAAAATGATTATCTTTATTTATACTATGAAAATTATCAGTTTTGATGTTGGGATAAAAAATTTAGCGTATTGCATTTTGGAGGCTAAAGACAAAGAAAACTACACTATATTAGATTGGGGTATTATAAACCTAGTCAATAAACCTATTTTTAATTGCGGATGCAAACAGAAGAAAAAACCGCATGCCATCTGTGGTAAAAAGGCGTCTTACATTGACAAAGACCAGAATTACTATTGCAAACAACATGCCAAAAGCAGTGAGTTAATATTGCCTACAAAAGAAATGTCAGATGCTGCTCTTAAGAGAGCGAAACTTAGCGAGCTGAAAGACATGGCATCCCGTTTTAAATTGTGTTATGAAAATCCGGTGAAAAAGGCGACACTTTTGGAGCTTATCATGAATTTTAAACAAGAGCAATGTTTTAAGGTCATTGAGGATGAGAAGGTGGATACGGGCTTAGTAGCCATGAGTATTAACCTTACCCATATTTTGGATGATTTACTAAAGAGCCATAAAATAGATTGTGTCCTAATAGAAAATCAAATCAGTAAGATTGCTTCCACGATGAAGACCATTCAAGGCATGATTACCCAGTATTTTGTCATGACCCATGTGGAGAATGTGAACTATATATCTTCCTACAATAAACTGAAGATGTTTGTGGAGTCCAAGAAGAATTACACCTATAAGGAACGCAAGGATTTAGGGATAGAATGTGCTGGGAAACAGATTATAGATACCCAGGATGCAAAGTGGGTGCAACTCTTCAATACCCACAAAAAAAAGGATGATTTAGCCGACGCTTTTTTGCAAGCCTATTGGTATATTAATGTAAAAATGCGGACTACTTAAAATTAAAAGTTCTATTACTTTCATAATGGAAGTTATCAATTTGGATACGGTGGATTTATCTGGAGAAACAGAAGGTCCTTCTATAACTCTGAATAAGGGAGATGCTTTAAGTATGGATATTTCATCTGCACCATCTATGGCTGGTGCCGAGCTTCTCATGAACCACAATACAAAAAAGAAGAATGAAAATGAGGAAGATAAAACCGGTATTGAACTGGATGATTTGACAAGTCTCGAGAATGACCTGAATGCTCTTACGGGCGATGGAGATAAATTAAACTTAAGTGATGCAGAACCTATCAAACTGAATGTCGATGAGACAGTGTCTAAGGACACTATGAAGTCTCCCGCAGCGCCTACTATCACAAAATTGGGTGAACCAGAAAAGACATGGGATGGTTATTCGCAATTTAACAACATCCCTCTTAACCCTGACCAAGAGGTTTCCAAGCAACCCAAGCGAACTCGTGAGGAACTCTTAAAGGAGAAGTTCAACTACTTGAGAAAACTGGAAACTTTAGAGAAGAAAGGAATACGCTTGAGCAAGCAATATACCATGGAGTCGTCCTTGGAAGAAATGATTGGAGAATACGAGACAATCAAGAGCGAAAAAGAGCGCTCCAACAGTGTTAAGTTTCAGGGGAGAATGCTTATGGCAGCTGTAACAGGTCTCGAGTTTTTAAACAACCGGTTTGACCCTTTTGATTTTAAGCTCGACGGTTGGTCCGAGCAGGTCAATGAAAACATTGAGGATTACGATGAAATCTTTGGTGAATTGCATGAAAAATACAGCTCGAAGGCCAAGATGGCGCCTGAACTGAAGCTCCTGTTTCAGTTGTCGGGAAGCGCCATTATGTTACACATGACCAATACGATGTTTAAGTCATCTATGCCAGGTATGGATGATATCCTTCGGCAAAACCCAGAGCTCATGCAGCAATTCACACAGGCCGCAGTTAATCAAATGGGAGAGCAACAGCCAGGATTTAGCAATTTCATGGGAGACATGATGGACCAGCAAAATGCCCGCTCTCAAACACGCGCTCAGCCTCCAGCACCACCACCGTCTATGAGCCAAGGACCACCTCCACAGGCGATGAAAACACGCAATCCCTCGCGCATGGACAACTTTGCCAGGCCAGACATTGGTTTTGGACGCGGTGCCCCCGAACAGGGGGTCAGTCTTTCGGACAACTTCGAAAATCCCGCAAAGCCAGACCGTTCACCCCGCAAGCCTCGGCCAGAGATGAAGGGTCCAAGCAGCGATATTGACCAACTCCTTTCTGGTTTGAAGACCAAGGTGCCAAGTGCTTCTAGTTCTTCACCAAAAACCACAACTACTAAGCGTGTCCTCGGTCCTACCTCTGGAACCCCCACAAACAAGGGCAAAAAGAGCTCAAGAAGACCTATTTCCGAGAAGAACACGGTGAGCTTGGATATCTAAATAATTTTACATAGCATATATAATCATGGTGATTACAATTATATATGGTATATTGCTATTTCTTGTAGTCCTTCCACTTCTATACTGGATGTATTTCAAACTTAAAAATCCCTTCTGGGGATCTCAGCCGGTTAATCATAACCATCATTTTTACCGCAACTATATGTCACCTTTCATTATTAAGCCAGATTTTTACAATCAGAAATTCATGAACCCTTTACAGGTTAAAACAATCGCATGGAGCGAGAATGAAAAAAAAGAGGAGTTTCAGAACTTCATTCAAGAGCATTTTTGCAATCAGAATAAATTTAAATACTTACCGGCCTACGATACGCATATTGAGCCCTATTTTCGAGACGATAAAAACGCCTATATGAGCACCTACCAGATTGCAGGAATAGTAACAGGCACCATAACCAATCGTTCGGTTCATGTGCACCTCCCAAAAAACAATTCCTTTCTCGTTTCTTATATAGACTATTTATGCGTTCATTCGGCAGAGAGAAAGCGGAACATTGCCCCGGAACTCATTCAAACCCACGAATATTTTCAAAGAACCAAATCCAATAAAAAATGCATGGTTTCTCTCTTCAAAAAGGAAGGGAAATTACATGGGTTTACACCTTTAGTTCAATACAAAACATATGTCTGCAATCCACGTGTGCAAACCCTAATTCAACGAATTAAGCTTCCCACCCATCTCCGCCCTACCTGGTTTTCTCTCTCCACCTTCAAAAATATTCTACCTCATGCCTTTGAAATTCAAAAAACAAAACCAGCATTTCTAATTCCTCCCTTGGAATGTCTGAACAACCTTGTAGAGAGAAAAAGTATTCAAGTATGTGGTATCCTAGATATGAACACTCAGCAATTTGTTGCATCATTCTGGTTTAGAGATACGGCCTTTTATTGCGAAAGTGATAAACCTAACGTAGAATGTTTCGCGTCTTTAAGAGATAATAAAAAAATAGATGTGTCTTCTTTTAGAAGCGGATTTTTGGAGGCACTGATAAAAATAAGTGAGCATTACAATTACTTACATTTAGAGGGACTAGGCGATAATCTCTTTCTCTCTTCCATGCCATGGATAAAAGAATATGAAACTCCATGTGCCTATTATTTATACAACTATTCACACAAAACAATGAATGCGCACGATATTACAGTTCTCATATAAAGAGCATGTCCTTACCCTTGCACTCTATTGAAGGAAAGTGTTCGCATTCTCGTTTTATAGCACCGCGTCCCTGAACTACAACCTTTTTTGTATTGTATGTGGTCTTCCCCATCACGAGAACCTCAATAAATTGTTTTGTATCTATACCTACACATAGTATAAGCATTGAGCGCTTTCCTCGTTTCACCAACCGCGAGGATGCCACAACACCATGAAACAGATAGAGTTCGCCACGCTTTACATAATAACATCCTTTGTAAAATGCATCTCCATACCAATAGCCAGAATTGCGCAACTGTTCAATCGGTTTACACTCCGAATAATCATGTTCGCGCTGTTTTGCGTAAAGCGATTGTTCGTGTTTTGTGACATCTTTGGTAACACCCTCACATCGGGCTTCGTAAAGATGCACCCATTTTCGATAGCAGGTTTTCGTATTTTTTAGCGTGGATACCCAAAATATCTTTGGGTTGTGTGCCTTCTCGTAGGCCAACTGCCACACTAATTGAGCATATGACAATGCGTGCGATTTGCAAAACCCATACTTACGAAGATTTGATAAAATATTACGTATGCGAGTTTGACTACTCTTGGGACGGGGAGCCAACTTTTTATCAATCAATCGATGTGTTTCCTTATCGTCCTTACAGTAACCTCGCCTGAATTTATCCGCCAATTCTTCATCACATTTAAAGAGCTTGGCCAAAAGTTGTATAATATCATCATCGAAAATCATAGTCCCCTTGCGGTATTTTCCCATTTCAAATTCCTTTTTAGCATCTTTCGCTGCGGGGCGTATGACTGCCAAACATATTGCCAATTCCATTATAGTTTTGGGTTGTATGAGTATAAGAGCCTTTTTCATTAGCGGCGTTTCCGCGAGTGTAATACCTACATTGTTACCGGAAGCAAGCAACTCAATTGTAGCTACATCACCTATATGCGCATTAAAATCTATAGCATTAAAATGTCGGCAATAATAGAGCTGCGAAAGACCTCGAGAAGAGAGAATATCTATCTTAAAGCTCTTCTGTTCGGCCACATCGTGTTTATTCAAATGCACCTGAGGTATGATTTTTTTATCACTTTCATCAAGAATGTATTCCTGTGGAACACCATGAGGGAAGTAAATGATACCTCCACAATGCAAAGAATAGCCTCGAAAACTACCTTCTAACTCTTTCTGCGTATCATAGATTTGGTCTTGAAAATCTTTATCGAAACTGTCAATCTTTTTTTGCAGCTCATACTTTGATATGAATTCATGCACACCGTTTCGACGCAGCGATTCGCGCAATGACGACTTTTCGTGATAGTAATTGTGATTGCTTATCCGTGCTACTTTGCTCCCCCACTTTTGAAACAACTTTAGAAAGACTTCGTCACGCAAATAATGTGGGAAATCGAAGTCTATATCAGGCAGTGTTGTCCTGTAAGTGTTTATAAAACGCGCAAAGGAAATATTATGTTCCACCGGGTCCACATGACTAATCCCTAGCAGATAACATACCAAACTGGAACCACACGAACCACGCGTAACATGGGGAATACCTTTTGTCAGTTCAAGTATTTCCATGGCTCGCACAATATTCCCAAATAAGTTTTTCTCTACAATAAGCGCCATTTCCTTTTTTAAACGCTGGCTGTATTTATCATCGTCTCGTGGAAAATCCCGGACAAACATGTCAACAATATCCGTTTCCTCATAACGCACTTCATCAATATCCAAACCGGTGTCGATTTCGAGGATAGGTCTAGCCTTTCGCATGACAAGTGAATTCACATAATATGTCTTATTGCAATGACGCACCGTTCGCAAGTCATACTGCCATGGAAACACATTCTTCAGCTTTAAATAATACTGAACACGATTGCATACTTCGATAGAACTCTTGGCGCGAACGTCGAAGACTAACCCATACGTTTTCTTTCGCTCCTTATCAAGTCGCAATACACGCCCCATGGATTGTATAAACACACGCTCACTGCGCTTCTCCACCTTATCCATAAAGACACACCCATCCAAATTAGGTATATCCGATCCTTCGCGATGCTTCACTGCACAGAAGAGTAGTGCTTTTTTTTCAGCTTTATAAAATCTTGCGAAACTCTCATCGGCGCAGTTATTATAGTCTACCGCTTTTATATAATCCGGGAAATGCTGGTCCCATCGCTCCTTTAATGATATGCACTCGTCCACTGTGCCACACCAGATAATCAGTTTTTTATACGGAAGTGCGTCCATCTCCATTTTCAGAAGATAGAGAATATCATCATCTTTGACCGAGTTTTCACTTTTCACCCAGACAATCTTCGGAGGAAGAATGACACCATCACAATATGCATCATAAATCGAGTAAGATGTGATGAGATTATTCAACGGTTTTATATATTCAGGTGTTGCCGAAAACCCAATAATCTTTACTGACGGTGTATGCTGCTGAAGCCATGTATAGAACTGCTGTGTGGTGTTATTTTCGATGGAATGGCATTCATCATGGATAACCAAGTCGATTTGACGTTTTATGTGTTCATATTTATTTTTGGTTGTCAGGAAACACCGATTAATAATGCAGAGGAAAGGTAGACCCCAAAAGGCGGATGAATTAAGTGAGTCATACCATGTCGCCGACTTTTTATTGGCATAATCCAGAATATTAAACCCCTTAAGTATATCTTTGAAGCCGCGTTCGACCAGCGTATCCCGCGAAAACTGCTGGTTCAGAATATCTTTTCTTTCACAAAGCCAAAGAACATTGCCCTTTGGATATTTCTTATGAAACTCGCTAACAATATTCATAGCAATCCACGACTTACCCGTTCCTGTAGCATGATAATGAATTCCACATGAGAAGTCATTATCTAAAGTTTCTTGAATGGCATTTTTTTGATTTTGCCTCAATGTCATCTATCTATCTATTTATTGTAATGGACACTAGCATTAGAGAGAAGGTTCAATTTTAATATTTATTTAACGCACATACTTTCCAACCTTGGCGAAGGAATCCAAAACAAAAATGATGAAAACGCCTAAAAAACAGTAAAGGACTATTTCCTCTGTTATTCCATCCATCTTCTCGTCTTTTTGGTCTTCCATCATATGTATTAAATAGTTGAGCTTCTGCTCTAATTCACCTGGTGTCGATGGTCCACTACCAGTCTCATTCTGGCCGGTGTTTAACTGTGGTGCCTCAAATGGAATATACTGGTCATAATATTCTTTTGCAAAGTCTTCACTCATTTTTGTAAAGGGTTCTGCTGGATGTTGAGCATCACGGGTGAGCGCCTTTTCCTTTTCTTTGGTTTTCTCAACACCTGTGGACTCAGGTTTAGGAGGTGGAGAGAAGTCAACATCGGCCAACCCACCATTATCATCGTTCTCATCCTCGCTCGACATCATTTCATTGTGCACATCGAAATTTTCAATGACGGGAGCAACAGGTGCTTTAGGCATTGGCGCCTTACGCTTAACTTCCTTGGTTTTTTGCTTCAGCTTTCCCTTAATTTTTTCTGTGCTTTCGATAAAACTAAATCCTAGAGAACTATTGCTCATAGTTTATTCCTTCTTATAAAAAAAACAGATAATAATTTTATAAAGTGAATGTATAAATAAGTAATGAACAATTTAGTGGAAATCTTATTAGGAATTCTTCTTATCTTGCTTGTTGTTGGACAGCCCCGCACCTTGCAACGCTACACTCGCACTGGATTAGGTAAAGTTTTAT
>Ga0213867_1001273_pt1 | contig 11247 bp, 9 predicted proteins | sample PICome_12_FD_160120 | JGI IMG/M metagenome (GOLD analysis project Ga0213867, IMG submission 160120) | Coastal seawater microbial communities near Pivers Island, North Carolina, United States - PICO540 | ecosystem: Environmental > Aquatic > Marine > Coastal | place: USA: North Carolina | collected... | reverse complement strand
GTTACCGCGTGTCTGTGTTGATTCTTTAACGGTTATTTTTATATTAGCTATAAAGTTCGTATATCGAAGAACACATCACCTCTTCTCTAAAATAGATTACGTGCACAGTGGCACAGTGCATACGAGACTAAACACGTTTTTGGCATGTCACAGAGAAGAGAAGAAAAAAAGTTGTGTCGTTCCTCGAGATATTTGTCCTCTTTCTTAGCAAGTGCTTGACACGTAAGATAATTATCAAGATTGACAATATCTCAAACTTATTATTTTAAGTCAGTATTTTGTTTGGTGTAATAATAGAAAGAAGTGAGTTCACTGATGATTTCGTAACTTAATTTGGATTGGAGACGGCATAATTGGATAAATGATGATGTTCCTTGAAGTCGGTGATTTCCTGATATTAATTTGTATCGTTATTCGTTTTTTTGAACAATATCGTTGGCTCTTAATGGTTTTGATATAATCATTTCAAACTACGATAATTCCTTGAAACTGATGTTCTCTGTTGTTTTTGTCAAATAGGGATTTCACGTCGTATACCCATATTATCCTTTGTTTCTTTCATGATTTGAGAAAAGGGATATTTCGCGGAATCGTTGATAGAATATTTCATTTCCTGAGAGATATGCGACCGGCATTGCATACTCCATTTCGTGTCTCTACACCCGCAGTGACTGCGTTTCTGCTAGTTTCGAGTTCCTTTAGCGATGCCTTTTCCATTGGTAGACATAGATGTGATGTTTCCAAGCGACGGATGCATTCGAAAGGGGGTTGGCGTCATGACATTATACGGAAGCCAAACGCAAGCACTCATACGACAAATCTAAAGGCGGTACCAACTATGCCAGAAATATTCGATCCATTTAGTGAGTTGGGAAAACAGCTTTTTGATTCGTTGGATATTGGCGGTGCAATCAACAATAAATTGGATGTAGAGCGAAGCATTCCTGCAGCTACTACTGGTATGGTTCTAGATTCCATCGGTAGAGATTTGCTTGTTTTTCTTACAGCAAGTGTTTTGATAACCCCTATTGCCACTGCTTTAAATGTTACCCCTATTCTCGGATATCTCCTTGCGGGTGCATTGCTGGGTCCACATGGCTTTGATTTGTTTGCGAATTCAAAGGCCGATGTCGAACTGGGAGACTTTGGCATACTTTTCCTCTTATTTTCTGAAGGCTTAGAGGTTACATCTTCCCGCTTGAAGGAGCTTACAAACTACTTGCCTTTGGGGTTTGCTCAGTTTTCACTCTGTACAGGTATACTTACTGGTGCTTTTTTGTTAGGTGGACCGGAGTTTCTCGAACAATTTATTCCACTTGATGCGGGTCTCATTAACATTCACAACCCGGTGGAAGCATTGATTCTTGCATTGGCAGGGACGCTAAGTACATCAGCTTTTGTATTTCCTGTACTGAAGGAGAGAAATTGGGAAGAAAACTTGAGTGGCAAGGCTGCCACCAGTATATTGCTTCTTCAAGATCTTGCAGTAGCACCACTGTTAGTGCTTTTACCTTACGTCGTTGGCAAAGGGCCCACAGATTATTCAGCTATTGCATTTTTGACTGCTAAGGCAACAATCGGGTTTGGAAGTGTGGTATACGTCGGCTCGTTGATTTTAAAATTCGTTTTCGAGCTAGTTGCGCAAGCAAGATCAACGGAAACATTTGTTGCTCTCTGCTTACTTGTCAGTGCAGGAATGGGATCTATAGCAAAAGTTTTAGGGCTTACAGACACGGCAGGAGCGTTTGCAGCTGGGGTATTGCTGGCAAATACCAATTATAGAGCTCAAATACAGGCAGATATCCTGCCTTTCAAAGGTATATTATTGGGCGTCTTTTTTATGGTTGCAGGATCAAGTTTTGATACAGATATAGTATTACGCGAACTGCCCACAGTAATCACAGGTGCGATCACCTTGATTGTTTTAAAATTAGGTACACTTTTGGCGGCTACTAGAATTCCGGAAAGGTTTGAACCAAATCGACTACCAATCAAAGACGGGGTTCGACTCGCTTTCTTATTAGCAGGCGGCGGCGAATTTGCCTTCGTTGTTTTGGCATTGGCAGAAAAGTTGGGTGTTCTTCCAAAAGATCTTGGTGGACTATTAACAGCCATCGTACTCATCACGATGGCGGTGACTCCACTTCTTGGCCAATTGGCAGAATTCGCATCCGAAAAATTTGATGATGAACCAAATGACATCATGACAGAGATCGAATATTCAGAAATACAAGAAAACGTTATCGCAGAAGACGCTATTATTATTTGTGGTTATGGTGCGTTGGGTCGATCACTCACACAAGCCCTAGATAACGAATATGGGGAAATTGCGTCTTATCATCACGAAGGTGGCTTACCAAGGATTGTAGCTTTTGATTCCGACCCCTACATCGCTTCGGATAGGCTCCTTTCACCAAAACATTCTATTGTGTTGTATGGTAATGCAGCCAATGCTGAAGTGATACAAAAATCTGGAGCTGTTGATCCTACTGTCATCTTCGTTGCATACGAAGACGTCGAAGATGTTGAAACATGTGTCGCCAGACTTAGAGTTGCATTCAGAGAAACACCTATCTATGCGAGAGCACAAACTCGTGATGAAGCGATAATATTGCAAACTTTAGGAGCAACCGAAGTTATTGTTGAATCTGATCAACTCCCCCAGTCGGCTGTATCGTTACTGAAAGGGACCAATTCATGGATGTATCCGAAATCTGATAATTTAAGCGATCAGCCATTACATTTGGCAGCAGCTGCTGCTGCAGGAATGACAGCTGTAGAGGTTGATGTGTTGCTTCGTCTTTTTGATTGCATGGAAAAGGAGAAATCAGGGAGAGTTAACGCTGATGAATTGGTACGATTAATTAGAATGACAAATACACGCGTTAAATCTGATGACGAAATCAATTTTATGGAGAAGTGGATTAAAAGTGTTGTATCGTCGCCGTTGAGTGCTGTTGAGTTTTGTCGGATTTATGCGGTAGCCCCAAGTTCAATTCAGGAAGCTTTCCAATGTTCAGCTTGTCTTTTTTAAAAAAGATGACTTCTCCAATATTATGAAAATAGTAATGTAATATATATTAGTGCATTTAAAGGTTATCGGCTGATCGTGAGTCTAAGATTTTGCAGTACTATGATGGTTCGCACTTCACTGGTTATTCAACAAGTCGGCAATTTCATCCTCGCAATTATCTTCACCGACAAGAATTTCTTGAAGACATTCGAGTTCAGAAGGGTCCCTTCTACCTTCATTGACGAGCCTTTCGTAATAAGCTTCAAGATCGTTGTTGTTTCCATTTGCTCCCTCACAAGACGCATATTCGATGCTCACGTTGTCTAAAGACGCTTCAAAAGACTTGCTATTTGCGGAATAAGTAACGCTGAATGTTTCTTGGATGCTCATTTCTGTACAATCAGATCGCGAAACTATAGGCATCTGCTCAACGCAGGCACACATGGGAGCTCCGGGAACAGTCCTCACATATCCTCGGCTGTAAAGATGATCATACATGGACACATAAAAAAGGTTATTTCCTTTATAGAGAGCATCAACGGCACTGTTATCGCTGTCCCAAGCAAAACCATGACCTGAAAAAGTCGCAAAATATCATCAGATTATGTAAAAAAGATCATCCAAAAGTCAATCATTTACTTACAATGAGTATCGCCTTCGCTCTCACCCTCAAAAATGGCGAATCCTGCAGGGACGTTACTACTCGAATTATCGCGAGTCATGTCTACATAGCAAATATCTGTATTATCCATTGGGTCTTTATCAACGCAATTTTGATCGTAAGGAGTATCGCAGTTTCCATTGTTATCGTTGGCTTGGCGATCCTGTATCCAACAGCACATAGCTGCTCCAATTTCACAGTTTTCAAAGTTCGATAAGCCATCAGGAAATTCCATACCCTGTTGCTGTGCAACTGTCTCATAAACTTGGTTAACGACGGCAGCTTCAACACTTAAAATTTGAGAGGTCGACCCATCGCTAGTTCCTTGATCAGTTTGACGATGTTCGTTCCATTCAGTACTTCCGTCAAAGTACTGTTTACCAAACGATGTAAATTCGTTGCCATATTTCAAAAAGCTAGACTGGTATTCGTTAGCCATGAAGCTGTTGCACATATCCTTAATTTGTTTCTTAGCTTTTCGGTTATTGCTCACACCAAGCATCTGTCTAAGTCTTTTATTGACGTTCCCACCCATACCAATATCATTCATTCGATTCTTTACCGCCTTCTTGACTTCTTGGAGGGTACATGCTTCAACGCTAAAGGTGTAATCTTGCAGGAGTTCGTTTGCATGAACGTTGATGAATTGCAAAATTACAAAAAGTAGAGCGGCTGAGTAAATCTTCATTGTTTAAGTTAAGAGGATAGGAAGGACTTGAGTTTATCGAATTTCAAATTTGTGTGAGATATGGAACACGACCATCTCTCTGACATTTTACCACAATATAATCCCGTGGGACTAACACTTGATGTCTATCTGCGCGCGCTAGCTATGAAAAGAATGAAAAGGAATATGAGAACAGAAAAGAATTTAGATTGTAATACATACCTAACAAGTAATAAAATAAGTCATATTCATTTAGCCAATGAAAAAAAAAGCAAGGACAAAAATTCAGCTGATGCCTGATGCTTGATGCTGGTGTTCGAATTCGCTGAAAACTTCAACAGTCCAATTTCATTACTCCAGCAGACAGAGGCTAGATACCTTGAATGTTTATCATCTATCCTCTAATCTTAATTTACGCCTTCATCTCTTTCTTCATGAGACCCGAACGCCCGCAGCAGTACTTGGAATGAGCCTCGATCATTCCCAATCGTTTAATTCCATTCATAAATCGAATGCGCATCTCTAATGCTGGCTCTACCTCTCCCGGTCCCACTGTTATCATCCAGTTGACTACTCTGCGTTCGTGGAATGATGGTAGGGCAAGCAATAATCAAGTCCATCGAGTTTTCTTCCAATCGTTTTGGTTTGGGAAAGTTGAGCAAATGTAGTATCCCAATATTTCATTCTTTGTTCCTTTCGGCAGGTTTTGCAGGGTTTGTAACGTCTTTCATCGTGGCTCCTATAAAGAGTAAAGATTATGATGCAAGCAAAAACAAATCGACATGAGAATGAAATCGAATGTATTGGGGCAATATTTAAAGCTGAAGGATTCAGAGGTTTCCTAGGAAGAGGATTGAACCCACAGTTTCCATTACAAATTTATGCATTTGCTGAAGTTCGATAACGTCTGGTAGTAAATAATCAATAACCGAATCACTGCATCTTCAGCGAGCGTTGTCCTGGGGGCGTGTTCTTCGTTTGCAAAAATGTTATCTCTAGCCAGAATTTTGCTTTTCAACCTGTGCATACTTCTGTGGGTACAACAATCACTGTAGGGGCAACTCGTCGAGATATATTGAAACAAATCTCACAATAAAGACAAATAAGGGTTTTATAATACAAATAGTTTCACTCGATTCTTCACCCTCTTCAGCCGACTGGAAGGTTTATTTCATAAAAAATGAATTAGAACAAGTGTACTGCCAGCCTTTTCACATCGCAAATAATAGTTAGTTTAACACTCCTGCGTAAGTAATTCAGATAGAAGGAGTATAGAAAGGTTCTATGAATAGATACAGTAAATTTCTATAATGTCATCAAAAATCGTCCGATTACTTTATTTTCTTTTCTTATGGATTTATCTGACTAAAGAAACGACATCATCACTTGGCTCAGTGAAGACAACTTCCTCTTCCGATGGATCGTTGTTGTTCATCCTGGAGATGATTCGCAATTCGCAATATTCAATTTCAAGTTACAGATATATCAAAAATACTTAGATAATGAGTTAGAGTAGGGTTTGGATACCTGGAACGGTGAAAATGTAGCTTCTTCAAGCGAAGTTATAAAATTTTACTAGAATTCCGCAACTTTACGCAACTCAGTAGAAAAGGATCAAGAGCAAAATTACTGGAATAAGTTCTAATTGTTTGATTTCTTGCTATCTTTCGACTTCGAAGCTGTAACGACATTTGCAATGCCTACCAATTCAACATCAAAATAGGATGAGAGGAATTGAACATCAAAGATATTGTAGTCAAAAGTTAAAACGCATTCACGGCGAACAATCTGAACCAATAGATTTCTCACCTGATAACACCAAATACGCTGCAAACCCATAACCAACAATTTCCAAAATGCGAACAGATCGACGAGAACATTCAGATGACGTCTTAACCAGTGCGCGCAGATGAGCATCCAATGTAGAGGTTGCCGCCAAAACTATCTTGTGTTCGACTGCAATTTGATCGCTTGACGAAAGACCTAGCTCACTCAACGGACTCATCCTCTCACTCTATTCCAACGTTTAATATACCTTCTTCGTTAATATGAAACCACCTCTCTTGTTGACTTTCGTTCCTGTCTCCTTTCACACGTGATGACTTTCATCTAAGGGTTTGATGGAAAAGTGACAGAATAATATTTCGAATTTCGAAGTACCGGGCATTACAAGTTACAAGCTGCAGTCAAAAGTCTATTAGACACTGAAAAGGGGCTAACTATCATAAGATACGTTATATTTATGTCACGAGATTTCGCATTATCTCATGGCCAACCAATCCTCGCTCCTCACCATATATTATATGGCATCGGCATCAATCAAAATACACATCACACCAATCACTTGTCTTTTTCAACTTGTATCATCAGTTGTTTCAACTGAACATAGATATACATTTATCTAAATCCAATAACCAACAGCATCGCATCATGGCTGATTCGGCGCCATTATACGTCCTCCAAGAATCAGCGGCGGGATATGCCTTATTCCGAATCGTATCCTTCGAGGAAATCGGTTCCTTGCAGGACGGAGCGCTGAATACTATAAACGACAGTGCCTTATTTCACAGGGCCGTGAAGCTTACCGCCTTCCAACCCTTTGAATCTGCTGCAGACGCATTGAGTAATATTAATGCCATTTCAGAACATGCTATGACAGATGAGTTGAAGAACTTTCTTGAAACGAATTTGCCCAAGTCTTCGAAAAAGGCTGCGTGTGTGTTGGGAGTTATCGAGCCTGCGCTTGCTACTGCGATTTCGGATGGTTTGAATGTCACGTGCCGCAGCGATGATACCATAAGAGAGTTATGTCGTGGTTTTCGACAACATTTGGCATCGCTTATTAAAGGTTTAGAGAATGGTGCAACGGAACAGGCTCAGCTTGGCTTAGGGCACTCCTATTCGCGCGGAAAGGTCAAGTTTAATCCAGCGCGTAGTGATAACATGATCATACAAAGTATTGCTTTACTAGATACTTTAGATAAAGATTTGAACACATTTGCTATGCGTGTTAGGGAGTGGTATTCATGGCATTTTCCTGAGCTCAAGGGTATTGTAAAGGATAATTACATGTTCGCACGGTGTGCCGCTCTAATTCAAGATAAAACGTCGCTCTTCGGAGAAGATTCCGAGGATAAGGTAGCTAAGCTTAAGGAAATAACAGGTGAAGATGAGATCGCAGAGGCAGTGATTGCAGCTGCTAAGAGCAGTATGGGTGTCGACTGCAGTGCTATGGACATGCTCAACATTGTGAATTTTACACAGAGAATGGTTAAGCTTGCAGAATATCGCAAGAATCTAGCCGGGTACCTTTCCGATAAGATGAATATTGTTGCGCCTAACTTGAGCGCACTTATTGGAGATACTGTTGGTGCTCGTTTAATTAGTAAGGCAGGATCGTTGACCAATTTGGCCAAGAGTCCCGCCTCTACGGTGCAAATTTTGGGTGCAGAGAAGGCGTTGTTCCGCGCACTTAAGACTAAAGGAAATACTCCAAAATACGGTTTAATTTACCATTCAACATTTATTGGAAGAGCGGAACAGAAGAACAAAGGAAGAATAAGTAGGTATCTTGCAAACAAGTGCTCCATTGCTACGAGAATTGATAGTTTTAGTGACGATCCTACAAGTATTTATGGCGAGAAACTTCGTGAACAAGTGGAGGAGCGATTAAAGTTTTATGAAACTGGAGCTGCACCACGGAAGAACATTGATGTTATGGCTGAGGTGGCCAAAAGCTTGGGCACAAAAGAAAAAGAAGACGTTGAAATGAAAGATGAAGCGGGCTCACCTGATGATGCAGCAGCAAAGAAGAAAAAGAGCAAGAAGGAAAAGAAGGCGAAGAAAGGAAGTAAGCGTAAGTCCGAAGATGGTTCAACAGTGGAAGATGGAGGTAGCCCAACTAAAAAGGAAAAGAAATCGGCTAAGAAGAAAAAGAAGTCCAAAGATTAGAGATCTTGCGGTATCAAATATATAGATCTGAATTTTCTGTTTGCGTCAAACTGTAACATAGAAGCAAAATTGTGTTTGAATATAGATTGCATCACAAGCACATCGTAAAGGCGGCTAAATATTTTTCCATTGACTCTGAGGGTCAAATGAAGATATTAATGTAGATATATCCTGTTCATGATCCGTAACTTAATACTTCGATGTAGATCCCCAAAAAGACTATTTCAAGAAGGTTTCAATCTCGTTCTTCAAACAAAATACAAGCATGCCTACGATTAATGACTGCTCTAGCTACATATTGAAAATGATGGTAACTCATTCTAGGTTTATCCATGAAAGGAACAGGCAGATGTTTCAAAGACAAAATTTTCTTTTAAACTGTATGCTCTTATTATATTAACTTCTACTCTTATCGGTTAAATCCTATTCGAATTTTGATTACCTCTAAAGAAAGTTTCATTAATTGGCAAAACTCATACCATTAGGACTCAAAGTAAATTGATGATATTTCGGGTACAGTCCATACAAAGATAAACTCATGCTGCGTTGGAATGCTGAAGGCGCCACGAGTTTCTGCTCCATTATGAAAATTCCTCACGTGATAAGAAGCAACATGCTGAGTACATTTCGATCAGATTTTAGTTCTGACTGCTCCTCTTCTGATCCGTTGTCAGACGAGTATGAAGTATTAATCTTGAATGCGATTGATATCTACTTAAGCCATTGAAAATCAACTTATCTTGACATGAAGTGCTTTATGCACTCAATAGGTCAAAGAAAAATCTGTAAATGGTTCACCGGTATCTTCCTTCAGATCCCCATCAAGACAAGATCTCCACCCCATTCGGGGGTGCATCAACTTCCTTGTAACTTCTTCCTCAACTTCGTTGGATCTCAAAAATATGTGACAATTACTGTTCCACGAAGTGTTCACAATGGAAGATATAGTCCAACTTTTAAACGTCTGGTTGTAGCCAAGCTCGACGTGAAGCTGATTTGGGGAGTTCTCTGTACCCAAAAAGCTTACTGAAAAATTTTGAAATACACCAGTGCGATAGAAGACTGTTTTGTTCAAATGGATCGATTTATTTTGCTCCTTCGTTGAATAAGTAAAGATTTTCCTGCTTTTGAGATTATGAACAGACTTCCATTTCTAGCATCTACCATCTTAGCATCGAAGAAACCTGAACTTTTGCAATTTATATCGTTTTTTGCGATATCATGTAGTCTATCAGTCGACCAACTCAGTGCAGCTTGAAGAAGTGTATTTTGAAGCGTGACGGAAAATTATGATAATTAGTCAGAGTCCCCGAGATCTCATCATAAGCCATCGCAACTGATCTCTTGCATCGTTCCCTCAGAGACAAAGATGCGTCAGCTTTACAATAACACTTTCCCCCGTATTTTTCGTTGACAGTCCGACAAGTATCAAGGAAAAATATCGAGCATCTAAAACTTAGATTTGGCAACACTTTACAGCAAGTAAGCTGCTGAAAGTACTTATTTGACTTCTGTTAGCAACACTCAAGTAGTCCAATAAGCGATCACTATATTTCTTGTTGTCTGCATTAAAAGTTGGAGAAGTCACAATTGCTTCGAACATATCTTCATTTAAATCTTCAAAATTTGCTTCAGCAATAGCGCCAAAATTTTTGGTGCACTCTTCGATTGCTGCTACGATCAATTTATCTCTTTCATCTGTTTCAGAAATCGTATCTAGTTGGGATTGAAGTATGTTCAGAGTACGAACAATATGCTTATTTGCGTTTGATAAATTCAAACTATAAGCAAGAAATCTATTAGTCCCTGACTGAGCGACCTAAAGATAAATTACGAGGATAACCACCTTAGCTGAACCACGACAACTGGTATTCAACATACAACACATCCAAGAACGTCCCAAATTCATCGGCCACCATAAGCGAATCTAAAACTATCCGAGGCTCTGAACGCGTGGACATAGTCATGCAAACAATTTTGAAAAGTATTCACTCTTGTGCTGACCGCCTGCAATAGCAAACTTATGAACAAAGTAGACCGTCTCCTTAAAAGTTTTGGGTCTTTTCTGAGGAGGTTCATCATTGACTGCTACCTTTTGTAACAGTGAAACTTCAGCCTCATCTGCATGCGTGACAATTACAAATAAAAAATCGGAAAATAAAGCACTTTCACGTACTAAACTCCAATGAATTTTGTTGTCATCGTTTCCAAATGAGGATGTTCTACTCTCTGTTTCAACGGCATCAATAGATATATCTGTACATCTGCACCCTCATGAAACGGAGTAACTTTGAAGCCACTTTCTTAATCTTATGTTGGATTTCTGCGAGCAAATTTAGCAACATTATTATTTCTTAAAACATCCTCTGATTGTCTCGTTAATAACTCTCTCGATTTGCAATGATGTTTCCTACTCGTATCAACACATCTATTTTATATATACTTCGAAGTATAAAAAATAGAGAAACTTGACAGATATGATAATACGAGTACTGGCTAGAGAAGAGTTTGAGAGAGACGGATAGTTGTTTGTAGGCCTGTTTATTTTACGTTTTCAAATATATTTGTCGGATCTCTCTCTCGTGCAAAGATTTTCTGTACCCAAGCGACATAACAAATCCAGAGAATCATCGTCATCATCATCCCGAAAGTAATTGTGGTTGTAACTTCAAAACATATTGTACGCATCATCATTTTCTCTGTTGTGACACCGCATCTTTCAGATTATTGTTTTAAAGAAATAATAATATTAAGCATAATCTCATTCTATTTGATATTCGAGGAAACTTTCATGAGCTTCTAGTTTCTACCGTCAACCAATTGATAGGTCGACACCTACTCTATATGAGGGATCATGATCTTCCTCATTTGCCTCTTGCAAATTATTATTGTGATTGCGCGAACCGCACATTTCAAAAGATACGCGACAAGTATTTGCTGGTCCGAGTCAATTTC
>Ga0213867_1001271_pt1 | contig 11251 bp, 11 predicted proteins | sample PICome_12_FD_160120 | JGI IMG/M metagenome (GOLD analysis project Ga0213867, IMG submission 160120) | Coastal seawater microbial communities near Pivers Island, North Carolina, United States - PICO540 | ecosystem: Environmental > Aquatic > Marine > Coastal | place: USA: North Carolina... | reverse complement strand
GTATGCTAATATCAGAAACTAAACTAGATATGGACGGTGACTTGGATGCACTGGATATTATCTGGGAAGCTGAAGAAGAAGAGGAAGCAGATGGAACTGACATTTTCTAAGCATCCTTTTTTACAGCCTCCTACTGACGAGGAGATTATTCTCTTAGCAGAGAAGGACCCAAAGTTGTTGGAAGCATTGTACGAAGCCCACGAGGGTAGAATACAAGCAGCTGAGGAGGATCCTATCCGATACGGTTTTGATTTAGCCGGATGGAATAGAATGAGACTCAGTCTCAATAAGCACAATGAGTGCCTAGTACTCGGCGGTAATAGAAGTGGTAAGACCACTGGTTGCGCGAAGATGGTAATGCAAGCAGTAATGGAGAACGAGAACGGACACGTGGTATGCTTCAGTCAAAACGCAGATACTTCCGTCAAGGTACAACAAGCAGCAATCTGGGAGATGATGCCGAAGGAGTTCAAGCGCAAGACAAAGAGTATAGACGGCTACATAAACTTCAGTATGCAGAATGGTTTCACCGGAAGTTCTTTCATTTTTCCGGACACTAAGACGAGGGTAGACTTCAAGACTTATACGCAGTACAGCAACAATCAAACAATCCTAGAAGGATTTGAGTTCGGTTTCAAGAAACCAAATGGGTTAAACGTAGGCGCTTGGTTGGACGAGTACCTTGGGGACGCGGCGCTAGTAAACACCTTACGGTTCCGATTAGCAACAAGGGATGCTAAGATGGTGATTGGATTCACTCCTATTGATGGCTACACTCCTTTCATCAATGACTACTTGAAGGGAGCTGAGACTAAGCAAACTAGGAGCGCGGAGTTACTCAAGAACAAGGAAGTACCTATAGAGCAGTACAGCCCAGAGAGAGATGCTGGGGTAATCTATCTACATTCGGACGAGAACCCATTCGGGGGCTATGAGCGTATAGCGAAGGACCTTCGTGGCAGACCCGAAGAGGAGATTATGGTACGTGCTTATGGAGTACCGGTGAAATCAATGACAAGTCTCTTACCATTATTTAACACAGAAGTAAATGTATTATCCGAAGTACCCAATAAACACAGAAGAAGATTTCCAGACATCACTGATAAGTCCAAGTATAGTTGTTATCAAGTGGTCGACCCCGCCGGAGCAAGAAACTATGTTGCAATCTGGGCTGGAGTTGATAGAGATAATAACGTCTATATTAGAAAAGAGTTCCCCGACCGTGATACATACGGAGAGTGGGCAATTTTTGGCGATCCAAAGTGGCGTTTTGGACCAGCCGCGAAAAAGATGGGGTACAACGTAGAAGGCTACGTAGAGCTCTTCAAGGAAATAGAGGAAGATCTCGGAATAGAAGTAATAGAAAGAATCGGGGACTCCAGATACTTTGCTAGAGAAAATGAGAACAATGATGATTTGTTCACAGCCTTCTATGATTACGGAATGAACTTCATTCCTAGTGACGGTAGAACCGAAGAGATGGGGATCACTGCATTGGACGAGTGGTTTAATTACAACCCCAACGTAGAGATAGATGAAATCAATCAACCCAGATGTTACATTCACAAGGAGTGCGGTAACTTAATTGATAGTTTAATCAATTATAATTCTAACGGAAAGATGGACGAACCTTTAAAGGACTTCTTTGACGTGATCAGATATTTACGAATGGCAAATGGCGGCGAAGGTCCCGACCATATAGATGCTAAAGATTATCAAACTATAACAAATAATAAAGGAGGCTACTAAAATGCCAAAAAAGAAATTAACAACATTAACAGAAGAATACGGAATACCTTTCGAGGAAGCCATTGATTTAGTTTTCAAAGAACTAGAGGAAGATATGGTCACCGGAAAGGGTAAGAACACTTGGATCAGCGAAGACGGACAGAGAGTCCTAGATGAGTTCATATCTATGCCAGTCCTTTACAGAGGACCGGTACTTAGTGTAGCTCCGAACCCTATGTACATTATGGTTTACGTAAAGGAACTATCTAAAAAAGTACCAGTAAAGATACCACTAAGATACAAGGGATCATTTTCAAAAGGGAAGGTTGTATACCTCGAAGCTGACAACAGTACAGACAATCCTAAGTACAACTGGGTAAAGACTCCTCAAAGGACTTACTGAGTTGATACGTGTGATATTATATTAAATAAACTATGCAAAGTGACTCAATTTCAGAAAGCCTTACTTATGTAGGGGAAGAGCCCGATATTAATACTTTACGTTCTGCCTATGACGAAACAGTTATAGAACTAGAAGCGTATTTCGATCTTTGTCGTACAAGCTACGATGACAGACGTAATTGGTGGGCTGGTAAAAGCCGTGACCACCGAAAGCACGGGGCTGATGCTTTCCCTTGGGAAGGGGCTGCTGATATGGAGGCGCACACTATTGATGAAAGGATTACTCGTCTTGTATCTTTGTTTATGTCTTCTCTTAATCGTTCTAATGTAAGAGCGTTTCCAGTAGAAAGCACAGACATTCCTAGAAGTAAAATAGTATCTAGCTTTCTGAAGTGGATGGTGTCCAGTGGATACATTCCTCGCTTCAAGAGAGAGATGGAACTCGGAGCTAACTATTTACTAGAGCGCGGTATCTTAATGACGTACGTAGGTTGGCAAAGAGAAGACCGTAAGTTCTTACAGCGTTTAGACCTAAATCAAATCGGTCAAATAGCTCCAGAGCTTGTGGGCTTAATACAAGAAGGCAAAGATGACGAGGACTTAGTAACTTTGTTAGAAGCAACATTTCCGGGAGTAACTAAGAAAAGAGCTAAAAAAGCTCTTAAAGAGTTACGTAAAAAAGGTGAAGCAGAACTTCCGATTGTTCGCAGACAAGTTGATGCCCCCGATGTAAAGACACTTGCGCCGGACGGAGACTTTTTCTTTCCTCCTTATGTTACGGATCCTCAGAGAGCACCGTACTGTTTTTGGAGAACTTACTACACAGCTCAAGAACTAGAGAATAAAGTAATGACGGACGGATGGGATGCTGACTTCGTCGAAACTATGATAGATAAATATCGTGGTGTCAGCGTAGATAGCATAGAGCGCGAACAAGAAGGACGTAGAAGTACAACCCTAACTGACAACGCTTACGAAGCAAATGAGTTAATCGAAATAGTGTACGGTTACCAACGCTTGATTGATCCAGAAGATGGTTCCGAAGGTATTTACTGCACAGTCTTTCACAAGCAGTACAGTGAAGGCTATGCTAAGTTCGAGTTGTTGAACGGTTACGAGGACTACCCAGTAGTAGTTACAAAACTTTCTGAAGATAGTAAGAGGCTCTATGATACTCAAACTATTCCAGACATCCTTCGCGGCATTCAGAATCAAGTAAAAGTAGAAAGGGACTCACGTATTGATAGAAACAGTCTAGCCACTCTACCTCCGATTCTTCACCCAGTTGGTCAAGCACCAACAGATTGGGGTCCCGGAAGGATGATACCTTACCGAAGAAAGGGAGATCTTGACTTTGCTCCAACTCCTCCTTCCCCTACTGGTTCTATTGAAATAGAAAAAACAATGGAAGCACAAGCGGACAGACTTTGCGGATTGGATGAAACATCTCAGATCTCTCAAGTACGTAAACAGTTCTTAGTCGATAAGTTCCTTCAGCACTCAGCAGAGGTTTTACAGATGTGCTATAAATGTTTCCAGCGGTTTGGACCGGACTCAGTTTTCTTTAGAGTTACCGGATCGCCAGACCCCGTAGAGTTCGACAAGGGCAACCCAGACGAGAACTACGATATAATGATTTCTTACGATGTCCTCAATTCGGATCCAGAAACTCAAGAACAAAAACTCCAACAGTTGGTCCAACTTACGCAGTTGGATAGAAGCGGTCGTATTAACATTGACTCTTTGCTTGATGCAGCTGCTAATAATATTGACCCGGTACTCGCTGACCGTATTCTACAACCTACGGAAGCAGCTTTTGAACAAGTTGTGAAACAAGTAACAGATGACTTATCTAAAATCTTTGCCGGCATCGAAATGCCAGCGCGTCCTACTGGTGCTCAAGTCGCAATGCAAGTTATTGAGCAGTATGTTGCTCAGCCAGATGTTGCTGCTCGCTTGCAGTCAGATGAAGCCTTCCGAGCACGTATCGAGAAGTACGTTGGTCAGTACACTTTCCAAATGCAGCAATCTCAAAACGCTCAAATCGGAAGAGTCGGAACTGAGCCAGCTCAAATGGGTAACATCTCAACACAAGGAGTATAATATGACAGAATTGGAAAGATTAATGCTTGGAGTTGTTACTGAGCCCACTGGGGATTTGACTCCGGATGTAATGCTAGGAGTAGTGCCGGAACCATCAAGCCGTATGTTACCATCTGATTTACCACAAGGTAAGTTAATCGGATCCCAAGGTATGGATCCATTTGATGCTTCTCAGTATATGAAAACACTAGAAGCGGACGAAGGGTTTATAGATGTAGCTAGAAAATTACAGAAGGGAACGGACCCAATAACTGGAGAACCAATATTTGAAGAGTTTCCTACTGGTGGATTCGGCGAATACGGACCTCAAGTAAAAGTAGGACAAGTCTATACAAAAGAAGAGGACTTACCTAGATTCCAACAAAGAGTTGAAGATAGGATGGGATATATGAAAGAAACTTTTCCGGACTTTGCAAACCTTCCCTTTGATGTAAGGGACAGTATGGTAAGTTCAAACTACCGAGGAAGTTTACCCGATAGTCCAGACACTATTGATTTTATAAATGCCGGTCAATTTTTGGAAGCCGGAGATGAGTTCTTAGATAATGACGAGTACAGAGATGCAGAAGGAAACCCATCTAAAAGAGGAATAAGGAGAAGAATGGAAAGACTATCTAACGCACTAAAAGGTATTGCAAAATAATTTATGAGTCTAGAAACGGATCTATCAACACTAAGTAGACACGAGCACTTTGCTCGATTCCTACAAGTAATCTCTGATCTCCGCGAGGAAACAATAGAGGAATTACATAACTCAAGCAACGAACAGATACAACAAATATCTGGGCGTATACTTACTTACGATCAAATATTGCAAATGTGTGATTGGCGTAATATTAAAACAAAATTTTCAGACAGAATTTAACTTGATATATAAGTTATAATATAACCATCGTGATCGCTCACGTAAAAAAGCGCAAACATTATGTCAAACGAAATCACCGAGGGAGTCGCTGAACCCTCAACCGAAACAACAGCGTCACAGTCAAATATGTCAGCAGCGGATTTTGTAAACCGCCGCTTGGGACAACTAACTGAGGCAACTCAAGAAGAAACTCCCATTGTTGAAGCAACAGATGAAGTAACAGAAGAAACCGAGGTCGAGAGTCCAGAGGTAGAAGCAAGTGAAGAAGTCGTTGCTGAACAAACTGAAGAAACCGAAGAAACCCAAGAGGAGTCCGAGGAATCAGCAGATGTTCTTTCACAGTTAGATCTAGATGAGATGTCCGAAGATGACCTTCGGGAACTATCAGAAAAGTTAGGAAGTCGAGCCGTTGCTAGATTTGGAGAACTTACAGCAAAGCGTAAAGCAGCTGAAGCCAAAATAGAGCAACTAGAGGCGAAGCTTAATAGTTCTGACCCATTACAAAAAGATAAACCCCTCGTTAATAATCCCTACGAAAAAGTAAATACTATCGATGGATTACAAGATAAAGCTGAAGAGGTTAATCAAGTCATTGAATGGGCGGAAGATATTTTATTTAACTCGGATGAATACGGACCAGAAGACATCGTAACGGAAGTAGAAGGTAAAGAACTTACCAAAAAAGATATTCGATCAAGTTTACTACAAGCTCGAAAATCAAGGGATAAATTCTTACCGGCTCAACTAAAGGTTCTTCAAGCCAAAGAAAACGGCAAACAATTAAAGGAAGCTTTTGATGTAAAAGCTTCGGAAGAACTCAAGTGGTTAAAAGGAGAAGATAACGATACTCGTAAGAACTACGAAGCTATGGTTTCAGATCCTAGATTCAAAAAACTAACAGAAACCGCGGAACCAGAAATAGGAGCACAGCTCAATTATATTATGGCTCACGCTGCGAACAGTATCTATGGACGCAAGTTAGTTCCTCAAAGTAGCAAATCAGCTTCTTTAACACCACCGAAAACGGCAGCATCAGCCGCATCTACATCGGAGAAAACTATGAATAAGTCCGTTAAGGCGCTTAAAAACCTTAATCAACAATTTAGACAATCTGGCAACAAGAGTGATTTCATTACTCTCAGAACTCTACAAATTAAAAATCGTTAAATAAACACAACAACCCATTAAAACATTATGGCATTTAGTAATACATATGACACAACAAATACGGGATCTGGTGTTTCCAACAGAGAAGACTTGACAGATGTCTTGACAATTCTTGCTCCAGAAGAAACCCCAATCCTTTCCTCTGCTCAAAAGCAGAAAGCAAACGCTACATTCGTAGAATGGACAGTGGACGCATTAGCTGCTCCATCATCAACTGGTATCCGTGAAGGTGCTGACGTAGGTACATTCACAGACCAGTTCGCTGGACGTGCAAAACTAGGTAACTACATTCAAAAGTTCCGCCGCGACTACCAAGTATCTGATCTACAAGAAGCAGTTGATTCAGTCGGACCAGCTAAGATTGCTCAAGCAGAAGCTAAAGCAATTCGTGAGCTTAAACGCGACATTGAAAAAACTATCGCTGGTTCTCAAGATCGTACTGTTGAAAACGGTTCTGACACTCCTTATGCCCTTCGTGGTTTAGGACGTTGGTTAGAAGCTAACACTGGTGACACAGATGTTCCGGCAGCATTCCGTACTCCAGCAGACAGTCGCTACACAGTTGCAGAAGCTGGTGCTACAGCATTCAGTGAATCAACATTGAATGACATCATCGCTTCTATCTTCAAAGAAACTGGTACAGTCAATGACCTAACATTGGTTGCTGACACTAAATTACGCCGCGTTATCAGTGATTTCGCTCGTGTAACTGCTTCAGCTACAAACAATGTGCGTTCAGTAAACTATGACGGTGGAGCTGGTGAAATCAAACTTACTGTTGATTTATACCAATCAGACCACGGTATCGTTTCTATCGTAAACGGTAACCCAGATTGTATGCCAGACTTCGGTTCATCAGCTGGTGAGTCCGGATACTTAATCAACCCAGAATACGTTGGTATTCACGAGTTAATCCCAATGGGATCAACACGTCTACCTAACCAAGGTGGTGGTGAGCGTGGCTACGTGGATTGTGCTCTTACATTAGGAGTATATCACCCACAAGCACACGGTGTTATCGAAGGAACTGCTTAATCCTTATATTCGGTACGGGGGGCGAAAGCCCCCCATACCTTTTTTTTTAACTTAAAACTATTATGGATATTATTACGGACTTACCAAAGAATTTCACAGATGATGAAATCGATGCAGCGTTTATGCAAGAGATCAAGAATGGTTTCAAATTAGAAAAAGAAACAGAACACGAAAGAGTAGCAGCTGCCGCTAAACAAGCAGCGCACCTAAAAGGTACAACACATCCAGTACTAGGCAAACCAGTAGCTACTATGCCGGCTCGTGAGTTCTTTAGACTTACAAGCAAGTACGGACACAAGGAGGTACACTCCAAAGAATTTTTAAAGCACTACAATAAAACATTTGCTGAACTTTCCCCTAATAACATATAATGCAAGAAAAAAGCTACACGGATTTATTAGCACTGATACAGTCATTGATCGGAGCTGGAGAACTGACAACGGACGAACAAGCTAAGATATTAAACTTTGTTAATAGAAGAGCTTTCGAGGCTTACAACACAAGTCCTAGTTGGTCGAGGTATTTGGTCATATCCGAAGAAAGAACGCTTACTTCTGGTAATGTAGTACCTTATACTGAAGGCGGTAAAGATAGTATAGGTGAGTTCATTCGTATTCATAGGACTCAAGCATTCCAAAAGAACTCTGCTTTGGAGTACGATTTTTACGTAGATGCTAACGGTGCTAATATTTTAAATATTACAAATGACAATGATCTAAAAGCATTTGTCACTTACAAGAAAAGATTATCTGATTTTTCAGAAACTTCTACAAATATACCACTAGAATTTTTCTATTTCTTAGCTCACGCTGCTTTCGCTGATTTCCTTAGACTTGAGTCAAAGTACCAAGATGCAAGAACGGAGGAGGCTATCGCTCAAACCTACTTAGCACAAGAGCTAGAGAAAATTGATTTAAGAAATAATAATAACTCAATCAATCATAAATTTTCAACTTACGTCAATCGCCAAAGTCGATAACGGCGTTGACACTTAATGTAAAATACTCATATGGCAAATTCATTCGTAACTAACCTTTATCCCGTACCAAGTGGAACAGCTAATGACCACAGACTGACAGTTGATGCTACCGCTGGTGGCGTTCTGTTTTCTGGAGGTAATGATGACAACACAGATGCCTTCGATGCACTCACTAAATATATAGCTATGGATGTCCAAGACGCTGATGTATTTATGACATTCGATGGTAGCGCACCTACAACATCAAACGGTCACAAGTTATTTGCTGGTAGAAGTTATACCTTCAGCAAAGAGGCAGCTGTCAAAGCTAAGTTCATTCGCTCTGGTGGTACTTCCGCAAAGATTCACGCATCTCAGTTCACTAACTAATGTCTTCAGAACAACTAGCTGACGGAGTCAACCCTTTGGATGCTGAGTTGGCGGCAACTTGGGACGTACTTAAAGGATACTCTGGTAGAGATACCGATCTAGGAATAGCTCGTAGGTTCGGTGGTTCATCAGCTGCGTACTCATTGCGAGACATTGGTGCGATGAATGGCAGAGTTGTAAAAGCTCGTAGAGATGTAGGAGAAACATCAGACCCAGAAGAAGATTTCTCAGCTAATCAAGTCCAGAGTGGTGCATTAGAAGATTGGGTAAATGGTAAACTAGAGAGTACACTACCAGCAGATGTAGACACAGCCGCAGCTGCTTATAGTCTTCGTAAGGTAAAAGCTGATTATGCAAATGATGCGGTTCGTATTCGTAGAAGCTCAGATGATGTTGAAGTAAATGTAGCTTTTGATTCAGATGACAAAGTTAGTACGAGTTCATCTATATCTGTAGTAAGTGGAAGCACAACTGCTACTGACCTTAATGGATTTTTAAATGAAGTCCTAACAGTAGGTGTAGCTGTAGAAGGAGGAAGTGGTACAGATAGACCAGACTCTTTTACAAATGCTACTAATTCTAGTTTTACTGCTACTGTAACGGAAATAGCTGGAGGATATTTTCCTTACAAAACTGCTGGTGGAGATGCTGTAACTGTATCCTTTGACCTTGTTCTTTCTGCTGGTGCATCTCCTAGTTTAAATACATCACTTGGTGTAAGTACAGTTGCCACAAGAGCTGCTGGCACAGCATATAGTTCTTCTGGTAGTTATACTTTTACATTAAACTGTAATGCTTCTGGTGACCATATAAGATTTGCAGATGGTGACGATGGAACTTTTTCTGTAACTAATTTTAGAGTAACATCTCATACCCACCGAGCCTTTGTTCACACTTGGTACGACCAAGCTGGGTCAAACGATGCAACTCAAGCGACTGATGCTAACCAACCAAAGATTGCAGAGAATGGAGCATTGCTTGCTAATGGATTAGACTTTGATGGGAGTAATGACTACTTGGAGGCAGATGGAGTATCCTCAATTTACACTGGAACAGATGAAGCTCATTCTAGTTTTGTGGTAGTGAACTCAGATGCTGCTACTACTACTCAATATATATTAGGAATAGGTAGCACAAGTAGTAGTAATCCACTTAGGAATACTTTATTTCACAGTGGAGGAAATATAGGATGGCAAGTAAGAGATGATGCTGGTACTTTAAAAACTGATTTAAGTGCAAATCCATATATTGCAAATCAAACATATTTAGTGTCTGCACTTAATAGTGGTACTACAATAGATTTTAACACTAACTCAGTTATCAACGATAATGGAACTGATGCCGATGTAGGTGCATCAACCATTGATGCAGTTCATATTGGTACGAGAGCCAACAGTCCAACTGGTTATTTAAATGGTAGCATTCAAGAATTAGTATTCTATGCTACAGACCAATCAGCCAATCGCTTCAAGATTGAGTCCAACATCAATAACTATTATGGTTTGTACAATGATGCTGATGATTTAGCTGGGAACTTTACTGTAAATAGTTCTGGTACTGGAACAGATGCTTCAATATCTAATGAATCAAAAACTGGCTTTACTGCAACTGTAGTAGATAAAGCTGGATTCTTTGGAGCTGACTTAAATGAAGCTGTTCCTAATGGTTCAAATCTATATATTTCATTTATCGCAAACCTTTCTCCAAGTGGTGGTACAGCAGCAACTCCAAACTTTGGTTTAGCTAATAGTGCTGATAAAACTGGTAACAGTACTGGTAACCCATTAGATACTGCTGTAGTAGAAGGATTTAATTCAATTACTGTAGCTGGTACAGCAAGCACTTGTGATAGAATAAGATTTACTGAAGGTAATGATGATGTTTCATTTATCATATCTAATTTAAGAGTATCTCGCATAGCTCGTAATGGTTTCGTGGAAACTTGGTACGACCAAAGTGGTAATGGCGAGGATATGACCCAAGGTACAGCTGGAAAACAACCATCTATTGTAGTAAATGGAGGTCAAGTAAAGGACTACAATGGAAATAATTCAATAGATTTCGTAAGTGGAAGCACAAGAGTTCTTGATAAATCTGGCACTACTACTGCTAAGACTTGTATCGTTGTACTTGATGAAGATAGTAGCGGAAGTTCAGAAAGAGCAATCTTAGGATTTAGTGATAGTACTAGTTTTATGAGATTAGATACTGGAAATGATTTAGAAGTTAAAGCTGGAGGAGTAAGTGCAAATTATAGAGCTGTTCCAACCGATGTAACATCATTATATTTTTGGTATACTAATGGAACTGACGAGGATAAACTGTTTGCAAATAATGTAGACGAAGGAGATACCTTATCTGGTACACCTCCAAACCTTCCATTTACTAGAATCGGTGCAAGAAACTCAGATAGTGACCCATACAATTCTAGAATCACAGAAGTTATTGCTTTTGCCGAAGATTTATCGGCTGACAGAACAGTACTTCAAGACGATGTAAATAACAATTATAATATTTTTTAATATGAGCGAAGAAGAAACAATCAATTACTTAGTATACGAAACACTAGACGATGCTATTGCAAGAGCGGACACAGAGGGTGC
>Ga0213867_1001270_pt1 | contig 11252 bp, 4 predicted proteins | sample PICome_12_FD_160120 | JGI IMG/M metagenome (GOLD analysis project Ga0213867, IMG submission 160120) | Coastal seawater microbial communities near Pivers Island, North Carolina, United States - PICO540 | ecosystem: Environmental > Aquatic > Marine > Coastal | place: USA: North Carolina | collected... | reverse complement strand
TCTCCGTCAGCGGTCATTCTACCGTTTGCATCAACTGTGCCCTCGAATAGGTAAGTATCCGCTTCTGAGGTTAAACAAGCAATATGGGTCGAGTTAACAGTTTCATCATCTACTATTTCTTCAAAGATAGGTAGCGATTCTATTGTTTCGTTACCCACTGTCTCATCAACACATGCTGGAGCGTCATAGTCAATCCACTCCGCGACAATTGAACCTGCACCGGTAAATGTTGCGTTAGCTGTGTATGAGCGGCCGTCTAGGACGTTACGAGTGTAGTTTCCAGTAAATCCGTAAACGATTCCGGTGTTGCCTTGAGTATCGAATGTTCCGTTTTCTGTGAAAGTAACTTCACCAGTTCCTTGAATAATTCTTGAATCACCGGCGTCGGTTGTGAATGAACCGCTTGTAGTTGAGACAGAATAATTGTTGGACATACCCCATACGTTACGTAGGATAAAGTCCATTCCGTCTAAGGCGTCGCCTTCGAAAGACTCGTGTCCTGTCCAAGTAACAGTACCCGATACTCCACTTGAATCGACTGCAATGTCAAAGTCTGTGTCGATAGAGGCTCCTTCCTCTTGGTCTGCTTGTGCTCCTGTGATGTTTTGTGTTACTTCACCCATCCAAGACATGTTCGCAACCTTACCTAGTAGTGCAGTGATCAAGTTGGTTTCACGGTTATCATTCGTGTCAACAGTCAAGTCGCCTAAACCAGCAGCGTATTCGCCAGTCTGGATTGTGTCCTTTGCTTCTGCATCATCGAATATACCTGCATATGCTGAAACTCTAATCTTTCCAGCAGGAACGGTGTATGACCATTCGCCGTTTTCATCAGCATCTGTGTAACCAATTGGAATCCAGTATGTATCTTCGTCTAGGTCGGTTTCATCTTCACCGGAGAATGCATCTCTTTCGATTAGAATTCTGACGTTTGGAAGAGGCGTCCCATCATCTGACATAGCGACTGTACCTCCAACTTCAACACCAGGGTAGTACTTCAGAATCTTGACTAGTGTGTTTGCAGCACCCAACATATCTTCAGGGTCTTCTGCATTGTACCAGTTAGCGATTACAAAGTGGTTCATCATTGCACCTGGCAGTGGAACTGCATTTGTCATTATAGAATTAGGAGTACCAGACTGACCGAAGTGTTGCCCTGGTTGCTCTGTTGTAGCGAATCCAAGTGAGGACGCACCATATCCTACGTATGCACGTGCGAGCATTGTATCAAAGAAAGCGGGCGTGTGGTCGATTCTAATGTCAACTAGGCTTAACGGGTCAAATGTTGCACCAGACTGTTGGTTTAGAACGTCCTTTCGCATTTCTTCATCGAACTCTTCTCTTGTCATTTCATCATTGAACTGTCCACGAGTTGTCATGTAGACCTCATCCATGAACGTGTCAAAATCTTGTCCAGATAGGATAGTCGGTGCTCCGAAAATTCCAGTTGGGCTACCACCGCTGTATTCAGAACTGTACAAACCTGCCCTTGGGTAAAGTCTGTTATCAACAGCGAAGTACCTGATTTCGTGGTTACGGGTGATTGTTTTACCTGGTGCACCTTCGTAATCTTGGACAGTGTAAACTGCATTGTTCGATAAGTCGGTATACAGTGCATGGATCTCTTCGCTATCCAACGCTGAAGTCAGCATCTGTGTAACTAGAGCAATTCCAGCGTTCTTGCGGTGAATATTTGTACTAACAGAGTCGTATTCCTCTACCAAATCAGCGGTGTACCAATAGTCACCAAAGATGTAGTGAGTTGTGTTTGCTTCTGTATCTGAAGCAGCACGAATGTTGTTATTGAATACTGGTTGTGCTTCGCCCTCGTTTGCAAATGCGTAGTCACCTACACAATCTGCAGACGTAGGACAAGGTATTGCTTCACCGTCTTCGAATACCATGTAGTATGTGTTGACATCATTGCCAAATACACCGTCTTCAATCAGCTTACCTTCAGCCATTACGACATCGCCGTTAACCTGTGTAACCTTGAATGAGCGGTCTTCAATTCCATCGGAATCCATGTTTGTCTCGATTGTGACGAATTCAGATTTCTGCTCGTCGGTCAAATGGCTTGAGAGTGTGTTTAAGAATGAAGAAGTGTGAACTGCTTCTCCTGTTTTCGCCTCATTGTATGCAAGGTCAGCATTTGACAATCTCCAGATGAACATAGCAACTAAGTCATCCTGGCTTCTTGCTAGTAGCATGTTACCACTAGAAGGTATACCTGACTGGAAGTTGTCAGAAACTGACGGGTGGTCACCGGTTTCTAGTGCTTGGAAACCATAATCCCACCAAGATACAAACGCTGGTCGGTCAGAATATGGTTCATCTGTGTCTTGATTCTTCAGCCAGTCGTATGCTAAGTTCCAACCACGGTCATTGTAACCTGAGCCAAATGATCCAAGGTACCATCGAGAATTCTCGTCGTATGAACTATCGTCTAGGAGAGAGAAACCAAAGTCGTTCCATCTTAGGATGTCAGGAGCAATGTTGTAAATTGTTTCATCCATTTCTGCTTCATGTCGAGAAGAACCTGGCATAGCTGCGTCAATACCGTATGTTGCATGCTGTCCAATCAGCATAATTAGAACCAAACCGATTGCACTGAATTGTGGTGTTCTCCAAACAGCCTTCCTAGCATTGGAGATTCTCTCGCCGGGTGTTCTGATTCCCATGCGTCTCCATGAGCGAGCCATGTTACTAGCACCGCTTGCACCCCAGAGTGTTACGATTCCCCAAGCACCCATAATTGCCATTGCAGGTGCAGCGTTGAACAGGAATCTTCCTGCGGACCATGCCATATATGCTGCGACGATGACCCACATTCCTAGAACGAGTTTTGTCTGACTCTTCTTTACGATTCCATCCCATAGAGCGATAATACCCATTACGATAGCAAGTACGAATACAATCGGTCCAAATGATGCGAATAGTTGACCTCTACTAGGTGCGCTTGCTTCAGCAATTGTCCCGAAAATCTTGTTCTTTGTGAAGTATCCTGAACCGGTTGTCAAAATATTCCAAGCGTTGGACTGGTCGGTGATTTGTAGCAAGTATAGAACCACTCCAAACACAAGACCTCCTGTGAATAGGGAACCCAATACGAGTAGCCATGGTTTGTCTCTGAATCCTGTTGTGATCCATGCTATAGCCACTGTAAACAAGGTAACGAACAGAAGTGGAGTTAGACCAGTACTGTTCAAAACAAGGTTTAGTTGTGGGTGAGCATAGAATGGCAGTACCATCACATAAATTGTTCCAAGCATCATAATGTTTAGCGCAGACAGAATTGTGCTGTCCTTCCTTCTGAACATGTTCATTGCAACTTGAATGAAGTAGGCAAGGAATATGATTGCTGGACCGTATACGAATCCTTTCCATCCAAGTGCCACGATGCTGAAACATACACCAGCAGCTATTGCATTTGCAGAAGCTTTTCTGCGTTGCTTGAGGACCTCAGCCATAGCCTTGATTATCCCAGAAGGAGATGCATTTGTGTGCCTTGAAAGCCTTTCATCTCCACCTGCTTTGACTGCGCGCAGATAGAACATAAACGCAGCAGTCAGGAATAGAAGAACATACGAATCGTGGTCTGCCATAGCCCATGTTGACTTCTGAACGTGAGTTGGCATAAATGCGATTAACCACGCTGCGATTACTCCTGCACCCTTTCCGAAATGGTCTTTTGCAATTGCTGCCATTGGGAATATGATTAGTGCACCGAAGATTGCAGGTAGTGCAAGCATTGCATACCATACGGATTCATCAGAGGACAATCCCAGGTTTGTAAGTAACATAGCGCCCAATGCCATTGACCAAGAGAACAATGGCGGTCGAGGATTGATTCCTCCAACCGGGTAGTTTCTGTCTGCATCAAAAATCAAGTGAGCATTTTCTGCGATAACGTAGTCCACTACTCTCTTCATGTACCATGGGTCAGAACCTCCAGTAAGGTCCCAGGATTCTAGTCCTGCAGAATTCATTGAAGGTACAAAGTACCACTGAACTCTGATTGCAAGTGCAACAAGGAAAGCCATGAAGGTCATGATTCCTGCCCAGTGGTTTGACCAGAATACCCTAGCTTGGCTAGGCTCGTGAAGTTCTCTGTTCATCCAACCGCCGTAGTCCTCGTGTGTTGCGAACCAATAGATTAGAACGCCAATGAAGAAGGTAATACCGAACCAAATCCAAACAGCCCAAGTTCCTGACAAGTTCTCATTAGACCAGTGTCCAGATTCGAACAGTGACGAAACGACGTATAGAGTCCACATCGAACCGATAAAGATTGCACGGGTAAACCATCGTTCTGCACACATCCATGCACAGGTTAGAGCCACAACTCCGGTAAGAGCAGCAGGCCAAAATCCAATGTATCCGTGATAGTTTTCTTCTGACCAAATTGCTAGGATGTCAAGGTCGCCTAGTGTGTTGAAGTAGTACATGATAGCAATGTGAGTTGCTGCCCAAACCGCCAGAGCGACTTGAAGTGGAAGAGTTGCGTTGTTCCATCCACCATCGTGCGGCTTGATGTATCCAAACCATCCCTTGTCTGTTGCAGGCGTTAGAACTCCACGTAGTAGTACTGCTACCAACAATCCAAGGATGACGAAGATTGCCAATGTGTTGAAGAACACGAATCCAATTGCTTCCTGCCAGGCTGAAGTCCTGATGTACTCTTGGCCATCAAGAGTGAACAACTTGGTTTGGTTGTCAGCGAAGTTGCCAGCTGCAATCATTGCAGCCCACAGTCCTGTGAAAGAGAAGACAAGAACTGTGTTCCACTCATGACGTCCGTTGGAATCAAGCAGATATCCACCAAACATCACGATAAAGAAGATCAAACCTAGGAAGTTTGAATCTGTGAACATTGCCACTCCTTCTGCGAAAATCAGTGATACAACAAGGGTGACGAGGGAAAGTGCTGCGCCTTGTTGAATGATGTTGTTTTCTTTCATGACACGTGGTGTCAATGCGAGAACCGCTGCAATTGCAACTGCAGCAAATGGTTCCATTCCTTCTACATCAAGGACTAGACCGAAGTCTAGGCCAAAGTCAGCCAATATTGCAACCAAAATTGCTAGGGGTGCAATAAGCATCCCGAGCATTGGATTGGTTGCTCCAATTTTTTCGTCGTTTTGTGTCGACATTGTGTTTCCCTCTAGTTTTCTAGGTGCAGCCTAAAGGCTGTAGCATTGCGGCCACCAAAGACCCCTTTTTATGCGTTACCTATTACCAATAAATTTGGATATAAACTAACATATTAAAAAACAGAACACTGCAAGGCATTTTCTCTTTAGATGCCTATAGTGCTCTGTGACCAATATCACGGCGATAGTGAGAGCCGGCTAACTCAATTTGCTCAATTAGGGAGTATGCCTTTGTCGACGCTTCTTGCAAATTGTTGCCAATACCCGTGCAAGATAATACTCTTCCACCGTTTGAAAGGAGGACTCCATTCTCCGTCTTTGTACCAGCATGATTTACCCAAGAATCCTCATTGGAATCGGGTAGATTTCTTATTTCCCTACCCTTCTCTACAGGACCAGGATAATTTTCTGCTGCAAGGACAACCGTCATTGCATGCTTGTCGTGGAAATCAACATTCAAAGCAGATAATTTGTCTACCGATGCAGCGTGCAGTAAATCCCCCAAATCTGTAGCGATCAGCGGAATTGTGATTTGGCATTCCGGGTCTCCAAATCTGACGTTAAATTCTACAACGTATGGATCACCGTGCTCATCTATCATCAGTCCAACGTACAGCACCCCGCGGTATGGAATTCTGCGGGAGGAGAGAGCTTTGTGCATCGGCTCAACGATTCTCTTCACGGTTTTTTCCTTGACTGAATCTGTGTAAACTGGAGCAGGAGCATAAGCGCCCATTCCACCGGTATTTCGGCCTTTGTCTCCTTCGAATTCACGCTTATGGTCTTGGCTTGCTGGCAAGCAAACATATCCACTTCCATCCATTACAACAAGCATACTTGCCTCTTCGCCGGGAAGGAAGGCCTCTAACAATACCTTGCCGTCTGTTCTGATTGAATCTGCAATGAATTCTTTAGCTTCATCTCTATCTGTTGTGACAACAACTCCTTTACCACCAGCAAGGACATCTCTCTTGATTACCCACGGATTGTTGGAGAAGTCGTCCAATGCTGAATCAACGTCGCTATTCTTGTCTAAAACATGAAAGTCGGCCGTTGGGACACCATTTTCTCTCATAACTTGCTTTGCATGCAGTTTACTTCCCTCAAGTCTTGCAAGTGCAGCGGCTGGACCGAAGCAAGGAATGTCCATTTTTGCTAAATTGTCAGATAGGCCTTCACACAATGGTGCCTCTGGACCTGCAACAACAAAATCGACCTGCAATTGGAAAGCGAGATGAACTAAATCTGAAACTTGGTTGAACGAGTGGTTTGTTGCGATTTCTGCGGTTCCAGCATTCCCCGGTGCACAGTGGATTTCACCAATGGATTGGCTCTTTGCAAGACCGAGACAAAGAGCGTGTTCCCTACCTCCTCCGCCGACAACAAGGACCGTCATACCTGCCATGTTGCTTCCATAATAGTGAGGCTCATAAGCCCATCGTGAGGGGATTTTATCCACTGAGTTCAAAGGCCTTATCGTCCAGCATGATATCATGGAAGATTTCAACGTCTTCGAAATGATGTTGTTCACGTTGTGGATTTACTTACCGGGATTTTTGGTCAATACCTTTGCGATGATGTGGGGTAAATGGCTACCTAAAACCGGTTATGGACCATGGCCTATCGACGGAGGAAGATTACACAAGGATGGCAATCGACTGCTTGGAGATGGTAAGACATGGAATGGTTTGATTGGTGGATCCCTAACCAGTGGACTGCTATGTTATCTCATGACAATGGTTCCTGAAAATTGGGTTTTCATTTCACCCACCGAAGCTGCTACAGGATGGGCAGCAAGTGCTTTCGTAATGGGTACATTCCTCGGATTTACAAGCCTGGTTGGAGATTCAACTGGTTCCTATTTCAAGAGACGTAAAGGAATGAAGAGAGAAGGAAACGTGTCTAGCAAAGCGCCGCTGTTGGACACCCTACCTTTCGCAATTTCTGTCTTCGTCTTTGGTCAAATATTCCTAACTGGATCCGCTCATGGTGATAAAGATTTGATCCTACCAATGTTCTTGTTAGTTGTAATCACGCCTGTTTTACACAGGTCATTCAACCTAATCGGATACAAAATTGGGTGGAAAGATGTACCATATTGATGAATAAAGGAGGGGTATGATTCATTTGCTCTGTAGATAGAGCATGCCCCATGCGAAGAGCCCTATTCTTGACTCTGATAATTTTGATTGGCCTACCAATCGCTAATGCAACACAGATTTCAGCCGATACTGAAGACAGTTCATCCGGCACACTTTCAGGAGAATATACTGTTGAAAGTGGTGCGACATGGACAGTATCTGGTGACTACGATATTGAGGAAGGTACAATTGTTACAGTTGAAGATGGAGCAACTATGGTCATCTCAGGTTCAATGAATGCTGTTGCTGAGCCAATGCTAAATTTAGCTGGAACAGCAAATGTGTTGGTCGATGTAGACTACTTGGGAGAACAAGGTATCCTCAGAATTGAATTCGCAGAGGAAATTCTCTACGGCATTGATATCGAGATAAACAACGAAACCACAGAAGATTGGACAGGTACTCAATTTGACTGGAACGGTAGTTTGGATGTTGACTCGATAACGGTTAACATTACCACCAATCCTTTCCAGATTTCTTCAATAGAATCTGTAACACTATCTCCACAAATGAACTCTCCAGTATTGCTAACTGCAGACCAACTTTCAGGAAACGGGACATCATTAGTTATTCCTGATAGGTTGAATGCTTGGAGCATTGACGTCCAAGGAACACTAATGGTTTCTGGCTCTGTATTCGGTGCAGGTATCACTTGTCACGGAATGTGTTCATTGGATGGTGCGAACATGACAAGCACTGGACCTATCGAAGTATTCGGTGAAATTTCAGTTTTAGATTCTACTCTCAATGGAGGAATTAGCGACGAAGACATCATCATTTGGGATGATGCAGAAATCACCTGGACTAACTCAACAGGAACTGGAGACATGACCGACAATTGGGTTAATATTCTAACAACTCGCACGGTTGGAGTCCAGAATGGATATGTCGTATTCTATGGATATGAAATGGGGTATGATTCAATCAGCACATCACCACTTGGTGACAACAGCACATTCGAATCTGCAAACATGGGTGACAATGTAATTGAAATCGCCATTGATGAAAGAGATAGAATGGTTCGCTGGCAAGATGGTTCAGGAGTAATTCACGAGGAGAATGCCAGTGGCCTAGTCGTTTTGTCAACTCCGTGGGGGGATTATGAGCAGCAGATCAATGACCTACCTAAGGTCAATCACTTCGATGTGGTACTGGATTTACCAATGCTAACATTTGATTCATTGGTAGAAAGCGATGATGAGGGAAGTGTCAACACTAGACTCGGAGTGATGGCTACAGTAACAAATAGCGGTGATGCACCAGCAACATTCCTAATACCATGCACATCAAATGGAAGCGATGCCAACGTCGGACTGTCCCTACCTTACACTGCTGAAGCTGGAGAAACAGTGGAGATTCCAATGAACTGGGATTCAGCAAAAGAAGGTGAATTAACACTAGAATGCTCTATATTCGTTCCTTATCACTTTGAAGGCTACCAGGTAGTCGATGTTGGAACTGCATCCACAAGCCCGGTAACTTGGAGTGAGAATGAAGACAATTCGTCAAATCTAGCACTACCGATTACAATCGGAGCAGTACTAGCAATCGGAATCTTCGCCTTTATTGCTAGAAGGAATATGGTTGCCTGAAACTCAAGCTTGTGTCTTGACAACACGTCTAATTCTAACGTAAACAACTTCACCGTTGATTACCTTGCGAACTCTACCTTTTGACAAACGTCGAGATCTTGTTCTGGAAGTAAGATCATTCCTTCGAACATTCAGTTGCGACCTTCTTCTACGCTTGGGCGGTTGAATTGATTCACTTGCCCCATCATCTAATGACCAATTGACCATGTGCGATATGCGTCAACATGTTGGTATAAACCATTGTTTCAGATACAACTGATGCAATTAGGAGCAATCAGCACGCTTCTGCAGGCTTATCATCGCCTGTATCTTCTGTTGCTTCATTTGCATTCCAATAGAATCTGATCTGGGAATCTGTTGATACAAGAGTTGAGCCGTGCTCATTTTCAATGGTAATTTCAAATGTGTAGCAACCATCCTCATCGTAGAAATCGCCTCTTTCTAGATAACCGCCGTTAGTGTGAAGTGAGACCCAGTTGTAATTGAAATCCCCATATCCACTTGAAACTCCCTCATCAGCAGAAAGAGAGTACTCTTCAGCATTTGGAATCCCGCCTAAGATACGAATTGATGCTTCCCAATCAGATGCAATTGTAAGTGGTTCTTTTCCTGTGAATATTCCACCATCAAAATCGAAATTTGCATCTGGGCTACCCATTCCAACAATCATTTCTACATAGACTCCTTCGTAAACTCTGTTATTTCCGTCATTGTCGAACTTTTCTGCAACCTTGATGTATGCAGTGTCAACTTCTCTGTTCATTATGTCATCAAAGGTCATGGAATCCTCGCCGCCATCTGATGTAACTCTGATTTCATAGTCGATTAATCCCTTACCGTTCATGTTCTCTGCGTTACCTTTCCAGAAATCATCCAATGATACGGAATGGCTGCCTTTATCGATGTTTATTGTTGCATCGTGAGAATACTCAACTTTGCCGTCAACAAGCACTTCGATTGTGTATTCTGCACTCTTTGGGCCGTAGAATGACAAATCGATTTCGTCATCATCGCCATCGTAAGCGATTTCAGAAATTGTTACTACTGTGTTTGAACCACTGAAGATTGCAACACCTGCTACTAACCCAGTTACTACCAAAAACGCAACACCTGTTACTCCTAACTTCTGTAAATCGAATTGCTGAGCTTTGAGATCCTCACCGTTGAAGACTAACCACCAGAGAATAACACCGGGGACAAATAGGTCATCTAAAGTGAAGTCACCAAATAGAACGATTGTGTCTATGAAGAAAACAAGAATCATAGTGACAATGAATCCGGCCACAGCACCGATCTGAAATTTGAGTGCATCCATGTTCAGTCCATTACCGATTGTTGGCTTTGGAGCTACCTCGCCGTCGGCAGATACTTGTACCACAGCATCCACTACCTCTGCTTCTTCTTTGTCTTCTGCAGCTTTGTTTGCCTTGTCCAGTAAACCACTCATTAGAATCACCAAATGTACCTGTACATCATAACTACGTTAAGTGCTACGTTATCAATACAACCCCTTCATGGGTAATATTCGTGGCTTATTCTAGACTTTTCTTCAAAGCCCGGGAGCAGACTCACGCCATTCGGCTTCGTCATCGTCGTCTTCTTCCATTCCTCGACGAGCGATAACCGCTGCAGCCATTCCTAGCATTGCTAGCGAAGGAATTAGTTCGAAGCCTGGAAGGTATACACCACGTACGTAGATTGTGATCATCTGAGACATTGAGTTGCATCCGCTGATTTCGTATCGGCAGGAGAATTCAGAAACCGCTTGGAATTCTAGAGTGTGGTACTCGTCAGTCCATCCCTGGTTCTTTGGGGTTCTGACCATGACTCTGACCTTCTGAGGTGCTGCCATACCTTCGATTTCAACAGAGACTAGTGGAATAGAAATCTGGAATCCTTTCTCCTCTAGTTTGTCTCTGGATTCTTCTGTTACACCGACAATGAATTTGTCAGCCCAGTTACCTTGGTTGTAAACTTTGAACTCGAAGTTGTGGTCGGTCTTAGGAGACAGTTGTAGGAACGGTTCTGTTGCTTCAACCTGTAGTCTGCTAAATTGTAGAATGTTGATAATCATCTGAACCTTTGATTCAGCGATGTTCGGTGGAGGTGCACCGTTTGCCTCAACCACAGTTGCTGTGACTTCTAGGTTGCGTCCCGACATTGTCATTCTCTGGTCTGCTCTAACGGTGGTCTGGAATTCAGATTCGCCGTTTGGTGCTAGTGTGATAGTACCAGGCGCAGCTACGACAAGTCCATCGGCATTAACTTGGATTTGGATTCTCTCAACGTAGGAGTTAGGGTTTGTTACTCTGCAGTTAGCGAATCCTGTTAGTGTTGCACCGGGGTAAACAGGTACGTCAACAGCA
>Ga0213867_1001268_pt1 | contig 11259 bp, 9 predicted proteins | sample PICome_12_FD_160120 | JGI IMG/M metagenome (GOLD analysis project Ga0213867, IMG submission 160120) | Coastal seawater microbial communities near Pivers Island, North Carolina, United States - PICO540 | ecosystem: Environmental > Aquatic > Marine > Coastal | place: USA: North Carolina | collected... | reverse complement strand
GTCACCCCATCAATGCAACGCATCGCCACCACCGAGGCATTGGACATATCTACGAAACGACTAAACACGACATCCACCGTCTCGGCTCGCGGGGCAAAAAGCCGAAAACGAGTGCTCTGATTCTCGATAATGGCTCCCAGGCTGTGAGGGGTGCTGCATTGCGTCAAAAACTGGGTTCGCGGCAATTCGTAATACTCGTGGGGTGTTTTTTTAGAGGCCCACACGATGCGTTCAACCCCCTTAGGTAGATAGCTGGAATCCAGTTGAAAGCGATAGGCCTGTTTGCCGAGAGATTGCGTATCAAATACATAATTGTACTGGCCGGGCAAACCCGCAATACGATTGGGCGCGCTGTCAGGTACGCTCAACCACTGGCCGTCTTCCGTCACAAATTTAAAGGCATAACTGCCCGCATCCGGCATTTGCGAAAACGGAATCACTAATTCGTAAGCGCTAATTTCGTCTTTTTCAATAATCGGGTGCAATTGCCAACGTATATCTCCGATGGCAGCCTCCCACCCATTAAATTCACCGGCTAAATAGAGGTTCACCGCTTCCTTCTTTAATTTTGGATGACGGCGGGTCCGTAAAATAAAGAACCAATGATCCCCTTGAGCATAATAGCGATAGAGCTCGCCCACTCGTCGAGCGCTCATTCGATCAATGCACATGGGCTGCTCAGGATGCGGATCAAGTTGGATGGGCGGACGTTTACTGGCAAACCATGGACGTGACAAAATAATCGTGCCAGAATTATTTGACTCCCAAAATGCGTGTGCGATACGTTGGCCTTGTTGACTCATATTGTGGACTTGTTGTTTTTGTAATAGTCTGCCATAAAGCATGGCAAATAGATGACACACTTAACAAGCATATTGCTCTCGGCAGACCGTTTGGTCTTGTTTTTACTTTTAATTAGTATGTGCGCCCCATTCAGTCCGCTTGATGCCACTCAAGCCATCTACCCGAAAACAGCGGTTGGAGAGATTGAAATCAAGCGTCTTCCCGCCAGTAAGTTAGTCTCTAGCAAGACGACTCGCAACTACTTTAGCAGCGACAATGGTCTCTTCAGGCCGCTTTTTAGATTTTTGCAACAGAACGAGCTCGCCATGACAACGCCAGTTGAGAGTCAGATGGAACCCGGTCAAATGTATTTTCATCTACAACATGATGGGCCGAATTCCGAGCTCATTTTGGCTGATGGCTTAGAATTACATGGCGTCAAAGAGCGTCTGGTGGCCAGTATTGGCGCACGGGGTGGCTATACTGAGGAGAACTTTAACGCGGCCAAATCAAAACTATTTCACTGGTTAGAACGTCAGCCTACATACCGTGCAGATTATACTCAGGTACGCGGAATTTTTTGGAACAGTCCAATGATGCCATTTTTCTTAAAACGATTTGAAGTGCATGTGCCAGTCACAAAACTAGCTGAATAGTCTTGGCTAGCTCGCGAATGCTTTCAGAGATCCATCACGGCTAGCCGTTTATACCAGTAGAGCCTTTTAATCTGATAGGATGACCGATCTGATTGATTCTAAAGACGTGGTGAGCCGCTGGCTGCAGGCGGCAGAAAAGAGTGGTGAGTCTATGGATATTCTTTTCGGACGAGGCTGCTCACGCACACAATCGATCGATTGGCGATCTTACTCGCATCTCCAATACGATGGCTTAGGTGCTTTTGCGCGTATGCTATCGGATGAAAATGGCATCCCGATCTCAATGCCTCTGGGGAAATTTCCCCAGGCCCCAGAAACGGCGCAGCCGCCAGCCTCGATCGTACCTCATTCAAGCGCCCGATACACAGCTAGCTCTAATTTAGCAATGGTGCGTGACTGTATCGAAAATGGCCGACTCGCTTGGCATCATTTTAGTTTGGAGGCATCTCAAGCACTGCAATCTCGCGCTCGAGAGTTACAGTGCACAGTCAATAGTCTATTACTGCACACACTCAACAAATCCCTACTCCCAGGAAATACCATGGGGTCCGATTTCAGTTGGTTGATTCCTGTTAATTTAAGAGGTGGACTCAGTCTACGCAGATCGAGCAGCAATCAAGTTAGCTACATCCACCATACCGAGCGCACAGCCTATTGTGTGCAATCAACCCATCGCCAACTGCAGCTACAGCTACAGCGGGGGAATCATTGGAGACAGTATCGAAGGATGCGCTATTTGTGTCGCTTGCCCTTATCCCTGAGACAATGGATCTTAAAACGACAGCGCCTAAAGCTTGTTTTACCCACGGGGACCTTTTCCAATTTAGGCCAATGGGATGCTGAGGAAGCTCTTAAAAAAGAATATTTTTGGTTATTTTGCCCACCACTGGCTTCGCACCATCTAGTTGCGGCCGGTAGCCTCTGCTTTCAAAACCAGATCAGTTTAGCCTTGCGCATCTCAGCCAATTCCCCGCTGGCTCAACGGCCGGCCAAAGAGTACATGCAAGCATGGCAAAACAACTTAATCCAGACACATATATAATGCATTCAACAGACTCTATAGATCCGTCAAAAAACGAGACTCCGCGTACGATCAGTAAGGAAGCCATCAACGCACTGCCCTTGATACAATGGACCGGCCCCACTAAAGTACTGAATACCCTGGAGGAGTTTGCAGACGCCGCCGTGCAATTGAGAGAGGCGTCCATTCTAGGTTTTGACACAGAAACCCGCCCTAGTTTCAAAAAAGGCGAGTATTACCCCACCTCGCTGCTGCAATTGGCCAGCGATAGCTGCGTATATTTATTTAGACTAAAAACGGCCGCTAATCTGCAAGCTCTAGTACCGCTGTTTGAATCAGAGTACATTATCAAAACCGGTGTGGCCATTCACGACGACCTGAAAGCGCTGCAAAAATTGTGTCCATTTTCCCCGCAGGGCTTTGTCGAAATCACGCAGTTAACTGCGCAATTGGCGTACACCAGCAAAGGATTGCGGGCCCTCGCGGCGCTGCTACTGGGAGGACGGATCAGTAAAGCGGCCCAAGTATCTAATTGGGCACGGCGAGAGCTGGAGCCCAAGCAGATCCAATATGCAGCAACGGACGCTTGGATTAGCCGCGAGCTCTATCTGCAAGCGTGTAAAGAACAGTCTGAAAAATTATGATCGATGTGGTCACAAAACTGGAACCGCTTCCAATAATTTTTTAGTGTATGCGTGCTGGGGTGCTTGATACAGACGATCAGCAGGTGCCTGCTCCACAATTTCACCTTGCGTCATGACCAATACGTGATCGCTGATGTGCTCCACCACTGCCAAATCATGCGCAATAAAGAGGTAAGTTAGATTGAGTTGCTCCTGTAGATCTTGCAACAGATTAACGATTTGCGCTTGCACCGAAACGTCCAGTGCACTGACCGGCTCATCACAAATAATGAATTCGGGTTCGATCGCTAACGCACGCGCTATCCCGATCCGCTGACGTTGTCCGCCACTGAACTGATGTGGATAGCGCCCCATATGATCTGGCTGCAAGCCGACCAACTTTAACAGTTCGGCCACCCGAGTCCGCTTGCGCTCGGCGCTCCACTGCTTAAAATGAATGGCTAATGGCTCTTCGATAATCTGTTGAATACGCATGCGCGGATTCAATGAGCCATAGGGATCTTGAAAAATCACTTGCACTTGCTTGCGGTAGCGCTGGAGCGCAGAGCCAGTTAGCTCGGCAATCGACTCATTGCGGTAGTGAATACTGCCATAATGGATCGGCAGTAACTTGGCAATCGCACGGCCAATACTAGTTTTACCACTACCACTTTCCCCAACCAAGCCGACAGTTTTTCCAGCATACACATCAAAGCTCACTTGATTGACCGCTTTAAACTGACTGACGGTACGATTAAAGAGTCCGCCTTTGATGGGAAATGCCACCTCCAAATCTCGCACTTGCAATAATGGGTCCGCCTGCAGTTCTCTTTCCATGTAAAGAGCCGTAATCAAAATTCGTAATTGTGCAACCCTGCTTTGATGGCCCTCGCTAGGATATCCAGCATGGGTGCATCCTACCGAATATATGCTAAGGTATCAGCGAGCACTTCAACCCAAACTATGCAAACGGATTTTTTTGAGCATTAAACTTATGATTGTAAGTTCCCTTACACTAGGCACATTTCTTATGCATCGCATTAGAAATGTGCTCACCAATAGTGTGCTCAAAAAGTCATTAGGTGACCACGGCACATGGCTGCCTATCAGGCCAGCAGTCACGTATGTTTATACGCTCCCCTTGCCTTCAGTTGCCGAGCACCGTGCTCAGCCTATTGCATAATTAGGGTTCAATCAAGTTAGAGTTTGCCAGGCTCCATCTGAGAATATTAAGTCCCATAGCCTAGAACCCATACGATCCATGCGAACCTCCTTTCTCATACTCATATTCAGCTTTCTTTTGGCACTCATGACTGCCAGTTGCACCTCAACCCGAGTCGATAATGGGGTGATGATTCAAAAAAAACGCAGTTACAACTTGCTGAATTATCTGCCTTGGTAAACCCGCCCCCAGTTCACAGTTTGAGCGAACTGTCGACACCGGTAGCGCTCGCGCCTGAGATTTGGCAGGCGCTGGCCAATCGCCATCGCGCACAGGCAGAAAAGTGGACACTGCCCTATCGTCAGCGACGGGCCAAAGGGGCCCTACACCCCATCCACGACTTCCTGTTTATATACTACCCCTTTGCGCCGAGTTTGCTCGAACGCTGGCAACCTGCTTGGGGACAATTGATTGAAACGTCACAGGAGGATGTATCTTGGAATCCGCGCTATTATTCGCGCCAAGCAGAGGGAATCGGACTGGACCTAGAAAAGCTTGCTGCTGCCGCCAAAAAGCGTCTTCAATGGCAACTCACACTCCTTAAGGCCATCGATCAAAGTACAGCTCGCTTTGCGTGCCATGGACTCCACGAATGGGCCATGTTATACCAAGGTGGTCCTGATGGACAAGCACGCCATGAGGGAACACTACCTTTGCGAGTATCTCAAGACTGCATCGATGCAATCGTCCAAGCACGTCCACTATGCTGTACCCATTTTGATGCCTTTCGTTTTTTTACGCCAGCAGCGCAGCCAATGAATGCAAAACCATTAAATTTAATGGATCGTGCGCAGCAGGAACAAAAAGGCTGCCTACATACCAACATGGATTTGTATAAATGGACGGCTAAAGCGATGCCGTGGGTGGGCGCAGATCTACTTCTGGAAAGTTTTTTATTTGCCATCGACTGTCGTGAAATTGATATGCGCGCCAGCCCCTACGACTGTAGTGACTATGGGTTGGCAGCCATCCCAATCGAAACCTCAGCAGGTCGCTTGGAGTATGAACAGGCCCAACGAGCTCTCGCGCAAAAAGGGCAAGCCATTCGCTCCAAACTCATCGATCGTTTAGCAGTACTATGTCAGTAATTCGACAAAAGCAGGCGGCAGAAGTCGCTATCATTGGCGGCGGTGCTGCTGGATTCTTTGCCGCCATCGCCATGCGTGAAGCCCATTCCCAGGCCCGTATTTCGATCCACGAAAAGGGGAAGCAATTTCTGGCTAAAGTACGAATTTCTGGCGGGGGTCGCTGCAATGTCACGCACAATTGTATGGATCCACAGCGACTTTCTGAGCACTATCCGCGTGGCCAACGTGAGCTACGCGCAGCTTTTCACACTTGGCAAGCACAGGACACCGTCGACTGGTTTACCGCGCATGGTGTGCCCCTGCATGCTGAAGCGGATGGTCGCATGTTCCCCCGCACAAATCATTCTCAGACCATAATTGATTGTTTACTTGAGCAAACAAAGCGCTCTGGAATTGAACGACTGCACTCCCAAAATCTGCGGCGAATTGAAGTCCTCCCGGACGGACGCTTTCGCTTGGAATGGAGTCAGGGCCCAGCTCAAATAGTCGATCGTGTTTTGGTGGCCTGTGGCTCCTTGAAAACGAATACGGAACTCTGTGATTCCCTGCAAGCATTGGGGCATCGTATCGAACCACTCGCGCCCTCACTTTTTGCCTTTGCGCTCAAAGATACTCGGCTCGCAGGCCTTGCAGGGCTATCGGTGCCAATGGCCACTGTAAAATTACTGCCTAAAGGTTCGCTGCAATCAGGCGCTCTGCTGATCACGCACCGCGGACTGAGTGGGCCATCAGTTCTTCGCTTATCTGCTTGGGAAGCGCGCTCCTTACAAGCATGCCAGTATCAATTCAAGTTATCCATTAACTGGTTGGGCGCCACGAAGGCTGAGCAAGTTTCGGAATACTGCCGCCAGCAGCGCACCCAGCAGGGCAAAAAAATCGTTAAGAATTGTCCCTATCCGAGCGTCCCCAAAAGACTTTGGGAACAGCTCATTGCGGCGTCCAACATTTCATCTACCACCACATGGTCGCAGATAACGAAAATGCAATTACAGGCGCTAGCACAAGAGCTGACTCAAGGAGTATACACTGTGCAGGGGCGCATCCAACAAAAAGAGCAAGTCAACGACAAACTGGTACGCTCCAATGGCTTGCCCAAAGTGGTGCCAAGCGAATTTGTCAGCTGTGGCGGTATCGCGCGCAATGAAATCAATTGGCGTACCATGGAATCCAAGAAAATTCCCGGCCTATACTTCGCCGGAGAGTGCGTCGATTACGACGGCATTACCGGCGGTTTCAACTTCCAAGGCGCATGGACCACTGGAAGAATTGCTGGCCTAGCAATGGCCTAGTTACCAATATACTCGCACTGCTCAAGCAGCTGTCATCACAATCAGCGATGCTACCTAAGCCACCCGCTCAACAACCAAGTCTGGCGTATTCGGACGCTTTGGTGCAAGTCGATAGGCAGTTTTTAAGCATTCGAGCGCTTCTTCCATTTTGGATTCATCATTGTAATGAATCATCATTAAGGGCTCCCCTTGCTTTACCTGTGTACCAACCTTTTTAATTTCCGAGACGCCTACACTAGGATCGTATGTACCATCACTCGCCTGTGCTAATTTCTGAACCCCTTCGGCAATCAAACCCGCATTAATGGTGTGGACATAGCCGCGCTTGGGCGCTGGCAACTTACGGATGTGCTTGGCCGCAGCAAATTTCTCGGGATTGTCGATATAATCGGAATCACCGCCCTGTGCCTGGATCATTTCTTTGAACTTTTCCAAAGCACTACCATCACGCAGATGCCGTTGCACCGTTTGTTTGGCGGACAATGTCGACCCCGCTACACCCGCTAGGCGCACAATCTCCATGCCAAGTTTGAGGACCAATTCTTGCAAGTCCTCGGGCCCCTCTCCCTTGAGTAAATCAATGGCTTCTTTCAACTCCAGCGCTGTTCCAACCGTATCTCCTAGCGGTTGATTCATATCCGTCACCAAAGCTACGCAGCGCCGTTTCATCGAGCGGCCGACACGCGTAATCGAACGTGCGAGTTGTTTGGCTTGCTCGACATCCTTAATGAAAGAGCCGTTGCCCCATTTAACGTCGATTACTAGGCCCTCAGCTCCCTCTGCTAGTTTACGACTCAAAACACTGCCTGTAATGAGTGGCAAACTAGGAATGGTCCCCGTCTCGAGCCTTAGTTTGTAGAGAATATCATCAACTGGGGCAATCTCAGCGTCTTTTTGAATGAAGGTGCAGCCCACTCTTTTCAGCTGGGCCTTGTACTCTCCCAGATCGAGGCACGGATCAAAGCCAGGAATACACGAAAGCTTATCCAAATTACTAATGATCATCTCTTCATCCACACCATTCATGGTGGGCATGACCACTCCACAAGCGGCTGCCAATGGGGCGAGGACTAATGTGGTCTTATCGCCGACGCCTCCGGTCGAATATTTATCAATTTTAGGACGTGCAATATGCGTCAAATCAACCACTTCACCCGATAACATCATCTCTTCCGCAAAGACCGCGGTCTCTTGTGCAGACATACCCTGAAAGTAGACGGCCATAGCCAGTGCAGCCTGCTGGTGCTGCGGTAGATCTTCATCCAATATCGAATCGACAATATAACGAATCTCCTCATCGGAAAATTCTCCACCATCACGCTTCTTTTCGACTAAAGAAGCGAAGGAGGGCTTGATAAACTTACGAGCGCTAATGATTTTCTTTCTCATTAAATGAGTCTTTGTAATGAAGGAAGCCGCAAGATCACGGCATAAAACTCTAGCACTCAGATATTTCGCATCAAATGTCGAGCATAAATATTATTTTTCCCGATTCAGTTGAGCTCAAGAGCTCAGGTGCTGACCGCATCTACAAGCTTATGAAGCATTTCAAACAGTTCAAAGCTTCGCTGCATTCCGATGCGAGTTCCGAAGAAAATGCATCCTGCCAGCATTGTAAGATTGACCGCATCTAGACACTGGCATCCCATCGCGCCATGAACTGGTTCAACCCATTACAAAGTTTAGATAGGCTCGTTTTTGATTGTGCCCAGCGTTTAGACGCGTTCGATGGCACATTTTGTCCTCAGCTACGGATTGCAGACCCACGCTTTGGTGACTATCAAGCCAATGGCGTACTAGCGTTCGCCAAAGCAAATAAACAAAACCCAAGGGCGCTAGCGGAATCTTTAGTCACAGCTCTGGGCGAGGAGGCCGCATTTCCCAGCGAGCAAATTCAGGTGAGTATCGCTGGGCCAGGATTTATTAATTTTAAACTCGATGCCGAATTTCTCTGGCAATGGATTTTGCGCTTTCGGCAGCGCACGGATTTTGAACAAGCTGCTGCCAGCATCCAGAATGGCGCTAAGGTGGTCATTGATTATCCGAGTGCCAATACGGCAAAACAAGCGCACATTGGGCATCTACGCCCCATGGTGATCGGCCAAGCCATTGCACGCTTGTTAGCCTTTAGCGGTGCGGACTTGATTCGCGACAATCACATTGGCGATTGGGGAACAAACTTTGGCACCCTGATCATGCAAATCAAACGAGATGGAATTGCCTTGAACCAGCTCGGTGAAAATGGCCTAGCTCAATTGGATGCCCTGTATAAAAAAGGCAGTCAGAGCGAAATAGACCATCCAGAATTAAGAGAGCAATCTCGCCAAGAGCTGGTCCGGCTACAAAATGGCGATCCAGAAAATACTGCACTCTGGCAGACGATCGTCGCCATCTCAAATACCGCCTTCGCCAAGCTATTTGATCAATTGGGTGTTGAGGTCGACTACAATCTGGGTGAATCCTTTTATCGCGATAAAGTTGATCGTGTCTACCAAGAGCTGCTGGATTTGGACTTAGCTGAAACCAGCGACGAGGCCTTGGTCGTCTGGCATGACGAAGTCAAAAAGTTTGCACGAGATAGTGAACGTCCCTACCCCTTTACCATTCGCAAGCGAGATGGTGCCAGTAATTATGCCTCCACAGATTTGGCGACAGCGCTCTACAGGACCGAGCACTTCAAAGCCGATCAGATCATCTACCTAACCGATGCTCGTCAGCAGGACCATTTTGAACAGCTATTCCTCACCGTCGACAAGTGGTTTCAGCGAGCCCAATATCCGGTCCCCAAGCTGCAACATGTTTGGTGGGGAACCATCTTGGGAGCCGATAAAAAGCCTTTCAAAACAAAGTCAGGTGAGACCATAAAACTGCAAGCCTTATTGGATGAAGCGGTGCAGCGCGCGTACGCTGTGGTGAGCGAGAAAAATCCAGATCTCGATGAAGCACATCGCCAAAGCATTGCACGCTCGGTAGGAATCGGTGCTCTTAAATATGCCGACTTATCTTCCAACCGCACACAAGACTACGTGTTTGACTGGGACCGATTATTGAGCTTCGAGGGCAACACCGCGCCCTATCTGATGTATGCTGTGGTGCGTATCAACAGTATTTTTAGAAAGCTGCAATACGATCCCAAGCAAGCACCGACATCGGCTACGACCATCGAAACTGAGGAAGAGTTGTTACTCGCGCGTAAATTGATCCAATTTTCTGATACATTGGAACGCAGCTTAAAAGATCTTCGTCCACATATACTCTGCACTTATCTCTATGAATTGGCAGTTGCCTACAGTAGTTTTTACAACACCAACCCCATCGCCAAAGCGGAGCCGTCAATTCAAGCACGACGGCTAGCACTGTGTGCACGGACTCGAACGATTCTAACATTAGGTCTGGATCTACTAGGTATTGACGCTCCAGAGCAAATGTAACGAATGTCATGGAAAGTTTAAGGACACTGCTAAAATTGTCCGTACGAGCGTGGCAGCTAGCTTAAAAAAATAGCGACCTGATAGTTTTTGTTGAAGAGGCTACTCTTGCAGTTCAACAATCAATTGCAAGAAATAGGAAGCAGTATACTGTTATTATTTTTTAATGTTGTGGTTGTTGGTTGAAGGGCAAGGCCATGGATCTTTCGCTGTCGCCGTCGTTGTTTGTGACACCATACTTTTTTCATGTTCATGAAGCAATCAATTTGTGGCGATAACCCATAGGCGCAGCATACCCCAGTCGCTTGCGAGGGCGGCAGGTCCAGATTCCGCTCGATTTGGCAGCACCATAGGCATACCGGCAGCACAACAAATCAGAAATTCCCTCTCATCAGAGCTTTTCAGAGGTGCCCAAAATTGATTTCCACCTATTAGCTCAGCATATGGAATGCGGCGCCAGAACTCAGTAACTTGATCGTGTTGCCCTGATTAAAATAAGCTCACCCCGAAGCAAGCGTTTCCGAGTAGCGCAAACGATGAATCATTACAACACTACAGAAACCGAGAGTTAGCTAAAAACCGCCTTTCTCAGTCCCTGAATGCAGCTCAAACCCTCCCAATCAGCTCCCCGCAAGGGATGAACCTGAGGTGGATATTTGCGCCCCTTGTCGACTTGCCACACATCCACAAAACGACGAACGAATTCCTGGCTACCTAAAATGGCCCCATCGCTAAAGTAGCGCACCCGGCAACGCAATACCGTCGATTTCGGCAGAACAGCATCCTGCTGCTCCAATATCTTCAAAGCATTGCGATGCTCCATTTCGCTAATACCCGGATCACTGGCCCGCTGACCGAAAATCAAGGATCGGTGCATTTGCAAGGCATCCTCTAATGCCAGATGCGAGCGAGCACTCCCATTGGCATAGGCCGCCCAAATCAGCCGTAGACCTTGAGCCGCTTGGGCACCCTCAGCCACCGCTTCCGCATAACCGCAGAAACGATAATCCTTGGGATCCTGTACTAGCCCTGCGCGCACAGGATTCAAATCAATATAGGCAGCCATGGTCTGCAAAGGATTGCCCCGCCCCTCGACCAAAACCGACTTAAAACGCTCATTCCACAAAGTTCCGGTCCGCTGATGGCTGC
>Ga0213867_1001267_pt1 | contig 11275 bp, 7 predicted proteins | sample PICome_12_FD_160120 | JGI IMG/M metagenome (GOLD analysis project Ga0213867, IMG submission 160120) | Coastal seawater microbial communities near Pivers Island, North Carolina, United States - PICO540 | ecosystem: Environmental > Aquatic > Marine > Coastal | place: USA: North Carolina | collected... | reverse complement strand
CGAACACCGATATCCTCTCTGCTTTCTACTTCTACTTCAAGTCAAGGAGTGTCGCCCACTCACACTCCTGGTGAGAAAGAGAAAGATACCAAAGAAACAATTGTAATATTTAATATTTGTGAATTTATTCTGACCACACTGCTCTCCTTTTAAGATATCGGGATAATGCTCAAATTGATTCGTGCGATATTGATCCTCGCATCGTCAGTCTCTTTCAATGATGGATTTGCGTATGCCACGGCCGTTCCAAGGAAAGTTGCGGTTGCAGGTGCGACGGGACGGACTGGTTCGTTAGTTGTAAAAGGGTTGCTTGACCGAGGTGTTGATGGTAAGGTGTATATCGGTATATAGTTCATGGCATGGAGGATGTTGTCTAATTGTTTGTCTTTCAAAAGTTGTTGCTCTTGTTAGGGATATGGAAAAGGCCAATGAGAAACTTCCTATTGATGATGAGAAATTGTTTGTGTTGAAATGTGACTTGGGAAATGAAGATGAAATAACTGCGTGCTTGGATGGATGTGATTCTGCTGTATGGGCGGCTTCTGGTTTTACCGATAATCGGGAAAATTCGTGGATTGTCCAACTGAAGAAGGTGTTGGGATTTGCGTTCACTCCTTCAAAGACGATTGACGCGGTAGGAGTTCCTGCAATGGCAAAGTTTTTCAATGGTGAGGATTCTGAGCTTGCTAAGATTGTTATGTTGAGTTCTGCTGGAGTAACACGTCCTTCTTGGGACGAATCGAAAAAGGAACGGTTGGTTGGCTGTGCAGATATTCCTATAGTACGATTAAATCCTTTCAACATTTTGAATATAAAAGCAGAATGTGAAGAAAATCTCCGAAAGAGTGGGACTAAGTACTGCATATTTCGCCCATGCGGTTTGAATGACAGTCATCCTAAAGGACTAAGGCCCATACTGTCACAAGGGGATGTAGCTGTCGGTAGGATTAATAGAAGTGATGCAGCTAGGGTCTTGGTAGAGTGCCTTTTCGTTCCAGAGGCTGAAGGTAAAACGTTTGAATCATTTACCCTTGAAGGCCTTTATCCTGGAGAGTCAATTTTGTCGCCGTTGGCAGGAATGCCACGAGATAGTGATCAGGGAATTAGTGAAGAAGTTGCTACAGCAAATTATGCGATGATGCAGCAATTGTTGCCGGGGACCAAACAAGAAAGCGCCTCGTTAGCGATGGGGCAAACATACGAGCAATTCGACAAAGGAGAAACTGGTCGATTAGGTGAACGAGGAAAAGAAGATGCAGAAGGCGCTTTTGTGACAAGCAATAATAATTAAGCCATATTGGTTTGCTTGACAGCGGTCTAGCAAACCAATTTGGTTACAAGGGTATGCCAAAGCGGTAGCGGCAGTAAGATCAATAATATATTGTCAATATGTAATACTGAAGAATATCTTTTGAGAACAACATTTTCCAATTAAAGAAGGCTGTAAGCTGTAACGTATCGGTGCCGCTCAAAATTCCACTTCAATCAGCGATCATTCTTTCAACTTTTAATTTGTGAACATTTACTCACAGTTATTAGCCTTTTCAGAATACTGATTTGCGAACTCTCTTGATGGCCAATCATTTGGCGGAACGAAGAACGGGGGCAAGTAGATTGGCTCTAACAAACCAGAGTTGACGTTTCTTTACAATATCTGCAAAAAAAAGAAGAAAGTATTGAGCGTAAACCAATTAAATATTTTAAAAATAGGTTATAATGGTTGTTTCTTCGGTCGTATGGGTTCCTGCTGGATGCGCTGATCCGAAACCGCAGCGATATAAACTAAGCAAAGAGGAAATAGAACAATTGCAAGCTCTCGGCGAGGCAGATATCGATGATGTCGAAAGCGATGATGAGGTAAATTCGAATAATTTGGGCGTATATGGGGATCTCAAAGACAGTGATTTTCCTGCTGATTTGAGAATGGATGAGTATAGTGATGAGGAAAAAAATGAGGTGAACGTAGGCGAACTCTTGATTCATGATGATTTGGTGGAAGACGAGGAGGAGGAAGGAAAAATAACAGATGCAGTTATGGAGAGTGCACGTAATGCCGGAGATGAGTCTGATGACGATGATGATAGTCTAGGAGACGTTCCAGATACTCGCGAGTTTGTGCAAACGGACGTTGATGGGCTCATGGATATGGGTATAAGCAAAAGCCGAGTAACTGATGCTGATATAATTGATGATCCGTATGATAGTGATCATGAGGATACTGATTTAGTAGAAGGAGATTGCCTTATATTAGCTGGAAAAACTGATGAAGATTTCGCGACTTTGGAGGTTATGCTGTACAACAGGAAGAGTGGAAATTTGTACGTGCATCACGATATTCCGTTACCTTCCTATCCCCTTTGCTTGAGTCACGGAGACGTTAATCCTGTCACTGGAAACGCGGGTAATTTTTGCGCTGTGGGAACATTTGAGACAGGGATTGAAATTTGGGATCTTGATGTTTTAGATGTGTTGGAACCTGTCCATACACTCGGTGGACTGGACACACGTATGGAAGATGAACTATCTCGAATAAATATGGCCCGTGCTGCTGTAGGAAAGAAGCTGAAGAAGAAATCTTTTTCGTCTCACTATGGAAAATTAAAAGAAGGATCGCATACAGACGCAGTTATGGCATTATCTTGGAATAAAGTTCATCGTCAAGTTATAAGCAGTGGATCTGCTGACTGTACTGTGAAACTTTGGGACATAACTAGCCTGAAGGAACCACCCGCGAGCACATTTACGCATCACAAAGGAAAAGTGCAGTCGGTCGTATGGCACCCGAAAGAGGGCACAATATTAGCCACTGGTGGTTATGATAGAAACGTTTACCTAGTTGACGCGAGATCAAAGCAAGGAGGGCAAAAGAAACAAAGGATTCCAACGGATTGTGAATCACTATGCTGGGATCCGTTCAAGGAACAAAACCTTACTTGTGCAAGTGAAGATGGAACAATTTGTTGCTGGGATGTACGGAAATTTGATGATGGTCCTATATGGTCATACGTAGCACATGAGTATGGCGTGAGCGAAATCAGCTATTGCGATAGCATTCCTGGATTGATGGCAACGTGTAGCGTAGATCAAACTGTAGCATTATGGGATGCACATACAATAAGTGATCATACTCACACTCCTAAGGCTTGTGGAAGTAAGGAAATGAAAGTCGGCAAACTGTATTCTGTTTCTTTCTATCCATCTGCACCGTGGTTGCTAACTGCTGCTGGGGCTTCAAAAGAGCTTTCGGTTTGGGATTTGACTCGGGAGCAAACTATAAGAAATGCTTTTGGAAATCGAAACACAAGTGACTCACAGAATGATGAGAATATTGAACCCACACAAGACAAAGATTTTGAGGCGATGATGGCAGCCGAAAAGGAGGTAGAAAAAACTGCCAGCATCAGCAGAATGAAAGGTAAAAAGAAAAAGAAAGGAAAGAAAAAGGTTTACAAGAAGTAGGTTTCACTTAGTCTCCAGCGCTTTAAAATAAGACGTCTCACATCGCTGACGTGTATATTTTGACGAAAACTACGAAAGGCGAAAGACGTATTGAATTTATATTTGCTTTAGTAAACAATTACAGCTATATTTGCTCGACATTTCAAGAAAGATTAATCACAAATAATGAAGACTTGCTTCCATAGAATTTATGGTGAAATAAAAGCATTTGATACACGGCACTACCCAGATTTGTATTGTAAAATGTCCATAGCGTGACTTGTTGTCGACACGTATTGATCGCAACTCGAGACATCACTTAACATTGATAACTTAAACACAAACTTTAGGTTTAATATTAGTTGCCCACATCTTCAATAGTATGTACATCGTTAGAAGTATTCTTCTATTGTCGACTTATCAGATTGTTGTTGAATAAACTTAAAATTATAATCTAAATGATAAATCTTCGTAAATAGACGTTTATCGACATTGTAAATGATACCCAATAGCTGCTTATACGATTGAATATATTAACCTTTTCTTAAACTTCTGATTTTCCGTCAATGTTATCATGAGATTTTGTGTCGCAAGCTTCTGAATCGAAAACGTTCCAAGGATGCTGCCGAGGAATAGGACCATAATTCGTTGTAGTTCTTTCGTGACTGTGTGGCCAGATTGGATAGTAGGTCGGAGGATAGTGCATTGGATGACCATATATATGTGGTGGATAGTAATAGGGGTAAGCATAATATGGCATACTTCGAGGAGAAAAATATTGAGGATACGCATGTGCATTTTGGCTGTTGTCCCGTTTTGGTGTGACTGATTCTTCACCTGATGACGTAAATGAAGAGTCGGCAGCTGATTCATTTGCTTCCTGTCTTGAACCTGTTGAACCACGGCTCGCTCTTTGCTTTTCATCTTGCCCATCCGTATCATTTCCTAATCTCCCTTGTTGACCATAGCGAGAATAAAATAAATCTACTGCGCGTTGAGACTCGCCGTCAATAGGAGTCGACGATGGCTCTTTTTCGTGAGTCTCGTAGTCGAATGAAGCTATTTGCTTTGCTTCTTCACCATAATTCGTTATATCACAATCAAATATATTTTTCTGCTCAGAAGAGTTCGAGAATGGAAATTCTGTTAATACAGAAAGTGAAGAAGATGAAGAAATTCCAAATATTGCATCAACTTCAACGTCGTCTTCAACATTTGAACCCTTGTCACTGCGAGGACTCCTATGCTCACTACAATGATCATCGTACTCCCTTGTGATTGAATCGTAAGTTTCGTGAAGGATGGTTTTCACACAAAATTTTTTGTGTTTCTCTTTCTTCATCCGCCATTTCTCCATATTTCTCATGTAAATACTTCTCTCTCTCTTCTCACGGTTCAAATAAGGAGTTCGTTCAGATATAGGTGCGTTTCTCCATTTATCGCCGAGAATCCTAGATATGTCTGTATTCTTTATACCCGGATTCGTTGCTTTGATCCCTTCCCTTTTGTCTTGTGAATAAAAGAGAAATGCAGACATAGGACGCTTTGGTGCCGTTTTGTCCTTTTTGGTACGCTTGTTAGGGACTTTCCACGCCCCATTGAAACCAGCTCTCTCACTTTCGTAACGTAGTTTGTCTCGTTCTGCTACGATATCCCAGTGTGCGCGTTCGTTCGGAGGTAATCTTTTCCACATTTCTGAGCTCTTCTTGCTGATCTGCGCCATCGTTGCATCTTCCCCAATTTCCTGCTTGATTTCTTAAGAAACATTCATAGACACGTGGATTGAGAGAATGAAGAAAGAATAATAATCGTCATAAATATCAATACCTGAACGCTTCGCAGTGAAGAAGCAAATATATGAAGATCGAAACCGCTTCGGTGCTTTAGGGTTTTTTCGCATCACGGCCTTTTTTACACCTTTCTTATTATATCGATATCTATCTACTTCCTTAGTTGGCATATTCCTACACCCCGTAAGTCAGCAAGTGAGCACAAAACACATAGTGTCATAGTGACAGTGCATTCATTGAACCGCGACACAGTAACATGCCGCCCAGACATATGGACTGCTATGCCTCAAAATGAATACTTACGTTGTCTATATTAAACGAAATCGTACTTCAATGGTATGACTTGATTAAGAACGTCTTCTTGAATACTCTGCTAGAGATAAAACTCCAAAAGAATTGTGAGAGTAGAAAGCAACTTCGGCATCTCTACTGCCAATGTTTGGAAAAAGTTTCAGTAATCATTTCGGAAGTAAACGGTACTTTGATTCAAACAATGAATTAGTCGAGTAACTTGTGAACGGAAATTCATATACTATGAAAGCACATAAACTAATTATAGAGGGTGCGCCCAGTATGAGTTCCGTTGTAGAGGTTGTCGACGTTACGCGCACCTTGTTTCCGTTGTTACTTCGATGAATTAACAGGCTAGACACCGAATGAACCCGTTCAAAATCTCAGAGCACAAAAATGTTTATGATAAGAGCCAAGTATTTGCTTGTTATCCCTAACAAATCATGCTTCCGAGTACGCAAAATATCATAGAAAGTATACCGTCTCAGCCCTCTATGAAATATGTCATGAGCCGGATATTGCTAACAGCCGGTACTATTTAGTGTTGAAACTGAATTTCTGAAATATTCTGCCAACTTGAATCTAGGCGAGTCCATCCCAATGGACACCTATGCAAACACTTTCTGTATGAATTTTCTCATGAAAACTTATAATGTTTTAGTCAATAATTTTGTGGACCCTAGCATCATTAATGTAAATAATATGATTGAGGGATAGATAGAAATAAAGAAGACAGGATCGGAGAAAAGTGTTACTTTTTAAAAGTAATTTTTTCTTCACCATCGAAACACATTCATTTTCCTAATTTGAAATAAGCCTTGAAAAATAATTACAGTTTGATGGGAAATAGATAGTTTCTTCGGTTAAATGGCTAATTATTGCCTCATCATCATCCCATTATGAGAGCAGCGCAATTACAAACAACATGTAGAGTTTTGCTTTCAAAATAGAGTGTTCATGTGATCTAAATAACCCATAGTCAAACAGTGGTAATATTTCGTAACACCTATCAAAGCAAATAAATACCTAGTACAAGAGTAGAAGTTAATATAATAAAAGCATACAGTTAAAAAAAATATACCGGGGGTACACAAAAAGGTAAAAAAGTAAAAACTACTTCCAAGTCTTATGCATATCTTAGCTACCGACAGTCGTAATGGTAGCGAGGTAGCACTTCTCCTTCTTCTCGATTGATTAAATTTGAAAAATGATCAAGTATAATATTGACTTTATTGAGAGATTAAATTTAGCGTGATACAAAACAACTAAGACCGAATTACTAACAGCTGTAGTACACAGCTCGATGGCCTTTGGGGAATTCCAAGAAATTGTTAGATTATATGTCTTAGCGTAATGCTCCTGCTTCTTGACCTTTACCATGATTCTGGTTTAGGAGCTAATCCTGGGAATTTGGGAGTATTGTAGAGAGATCCGCTACTTGGAGTTTCAAGGCTGTAAGCGCTTGCTAAGTTGCGTTATCAGTCTCTTCTTTCACCTACACAAATCGTTGTTACTTAATTTCTATTTTGTAATCAAGTGGCCGTTACTCATCATTTAATATGACGGTTGTCACATCGACGCATCATGTCCTCTGCTGTAACTCATTGCGCTATGTAAAATGGCTAAACAACACGCGACGCTTCATGTACAAAAGTACGTGATACAACGCATGAACTTCGCTTTTGCTATATATGAACCCTCTTTCGGAATCAAACAATCGAATATATTCCTTCCAAACTATGCAGCTATTGGATGCAGTAAATTTTTTCATCGTAGAGAGGATAACCCCAAATCAGCCTTAATATTCGACCTACGATACTACTGATTTCTAGTGTTTTTATCAACTTAGTCATGATTGTTTTTTCTCTTCAATAAATAGTCAACATTGAATAAGACCCCTTCAGCAAAACAAGGAACAAAAGAATATGCATCAGATATGACAGAGATGCTTAAATCTTCTTTCCCAGAAAGTCTAGTCATCGATTCTTGAGCTGCATACGGATTGATACGGTCTAGAAACTGGAATGCAAATGGATTTCATGGGAAGAATTTGTGCCTTACTGAGACCAATGTTATGATGCTGCAATTCTTACCCATTTCTTCATAAGATGATCTTGTAGGAGTTGCGATAGCTACATATTGCGTTCTCCAAATGTGTAAAATCTTCTTTTCTAGGTCTAAAGGGCCCATCGCTCCTCGCACAGCTCCCCGTAACATATCTGGATTAGCGTTCGGCTGACAAATTGAAATATTCTGACCTGGACCAATTGACTCTTTTTAACTTGAAGCAAAATCAAATCTAAAATCACGAAATAGATGGTGAACAATTAGTCACAGACTACTTCATGGAGCAGCTGGACATGAACGTGGTGTGCACCCAAATGGAGCACATTTCTTGCTACTTGGAAATGCAAACGATATTCTTGAAATTTCCTTTTCCTCAAAATCCCTTGTAATTAGTATAAAGCAGCGTGAATCTTCACCCCAAAGATTTGGGTCTCTGTGTCGCTGCTAAAGCGGAGTATTCATAAATAATTCTTTGGGAAGTTTGCATGTCCCAACAGCACCAGCCTTGACGACTTCATCAAATTCTAAAATACTGATACTTCCAGTAGCAAAACTTGGCCATAATTGAAGGGTCTCTGATATGCATCGTCTGAATTTCATTGAGTGAGTCCTGTTGGATGTGCTGACGCATTATTTGTCCGCAATTAGAGGGGTTGCCAATTAAAACTCTGGCTAAGATTTTATGCCTTATCTAAGACCCGCAACCATATGCTGTAAAACGCAGATAAAGTATGTTTGATACCATGCTTTCTATACAAAACTGGTACTACCAAAAGTTCGTCAGACACAACTCATTTCCACAAAAGAATTCAAGCTGGACTTGATGAGCAATACAGGCAATCTCTGTTTAGTCGCAACGAGACTTATCGCCTTCCCTCTCCACTTGACATTATCTGGATGGCATGGACCAGGTAAAATTTTCAATATCTGCGAAAGACTACCACCAGCATCTGCTAGTAGGGACAATTTTATTAAACGATCTTCTGTTGTTATACCGACTACGAAGTTGGTGAGGTTCAAAACGTCGTGAGAAACAACCTCGGGAAGTTTTCCTTTCATTATCAACTCATGTGTTGATTTTTCAAGGATTAACCTATTATTCTAAAACAATTGATTGTTTCTGGAACAGCCCAAGTGCGTTTCTTCTCATTCTCTTCGTCCTTATGGTTGCTCTACGACTCAATTTGAAATCGTCGTTCCTGCTCCATCCTACACATAAAGGTTTCTCCGAGATGTGCAGATAAAGTATACCTAGTACAAGAGTAGAAGTTAATATAATAAAAGCATACAGTTCAAAAAAAAGTACTACGCATAGACTGTCCCAATCTGTACTTCCACATACATATTTTACTCTTGCTATCTTTGCTATGAAGTAAAGACTTTACAATAGATAGATAATCAACTAGTACATTGAACATATGACCTTTTTCTTCCTTGAACTGATTCCATGTGGCTAAAAGCTGGTATGCTTTGGTGAGACAGCCACTTTTTATGTAGGAATCAAGTTGGTGGTTGTACAGAAAGTCGTAATCTGTATGTTTGCAACCAAAGAAAAGAGGTGAAGGTCATAAATTTCAGTCGATAATTGGTGTCTTTTCTCGAGGAACGCCAAATATGGGAATAACCCTGTTCCACAAGCAATTATGACAATAGGCACTTTACTATTTGTAGGTAGAACCATATAGATGATTACGTTATGGCAACTTAAACCATATATTCAACACTCAAATTTGAAAGATATGCCGAGCAGAGACCAAGGGAATTGTGCATCGCAGAGACCACAACCATACCATCACCATACTGCTTTAATGAGGATATTGAGTACGTTCGAGGAACTAAATGGGCCAAGTCTGTAAATATGTGCAGAAGGTCTAGTAAGCGAATTTCTCTAAGCAAGTCAAATTTTTAAACACTGAGAATATATAAAATCCATGGTCCTGCTGAAATTGCTTGCTTAAAAGTCGATTTTGTGGTAGTGATAAGGCACGGAGTTTCAACAGCATCATCTGATTGCTTTCATCTTTCACCGACATACTTACTTCATTGCCTACATTGATTGGTGACGACAATGGAGATTGCCATCTTCTGTAAGTCTAAACAAGGGAACCCTGCTCTGATTTCTTTCATTCTTTGCCTTCTCAGACAAAATGAAAAGAAACCGGTTGATAATCAGTGGGTGAAGCTCAAAACATAGGTTTACATGCGTATGCAATGTATCATGAAGTGTTGTTGGGATTGGAAAAGGTAGATCAGTATCATTAAATCCACCCAACGGCACAAGGCAAAATAAGGCATCAATATCAATCCCCAGTTTTCACCGTCTTGCAGCAGTATCGAAGCAAACGACTCCACATCTTCTTCAGATTATTAGGATATATCTGCGCGTTGAATGTTTGGCCATTAAGAATCTCGACATTTTCTTTACTTCAGCATGTTTTACACTCTGAATCATAAGTGCAAGACCCGGAGAAATTGATTCAAACTATAATGTTGTATCCATCCTTATGTTTCCCTTCATACTGTCGTTACGAGGACATAACAATATCGCACTTTTTACAGTTACCATGAGTGATTTTTCAAATTGTCGAGTTTGAAACGAATTTCTTCTCTTGACTCGCACTTTCGAACGTAAATCTGTACAAGAAGCTAGATCGGCTGGTACATTTGTTGAGTTCACAGTTCATGATTTCATTTCTGATGGATGTGCGAGAAAAAAAGAAGCTTGCCATGCGATTTACCAACGAAAACTGGTTGATAGTGGTAACCTCATTTGTCCTGGAATGAACATTTTATCTGATTTGTTGAGAAATGAATATAACGTTTCGCACCATAGATTGAACTCTGTTTGAAAATCATTCAATCTATCAGATCTGTCCCCGTATCGACGGACAACTTGTCGTGCTCCAAGCTGAGACATAAGTGCATCAATCTGCTTTACTGCTGAATTGAAAAACTGATGCCGAGAGTCACCAACACGAAAAATTGCATTTGGTATTCCTTTCAATAACATACTTTTTTGTGCTCATTGGAATAAGAAAACCAAACTTGAGCCCCTTCTGTTAGTTCACCAACACCAGTTGTGTTTGTTAGAATGGTAACTAAGCTTGATCCTGGAGCACCAACATCTCTGAGGCAGAAAAGTTTATCAGAGTCATATAGATTGTTCATCGTTCCAACATAACCCCAATCTCTTAATCTTTGATTAAAAGACGTTGCCAAACTTGAAGCGAACCCACCTTGAGAAGCATACCAACTAGTAACAATTGTTGGTTGTGATACCCCATGCTATTCGACATCTTTTTTCTTCGCTTTGAGCTTTGCAATCGATGCATAGGTCGTGGTTTGATGAGATGGCGATAAAAAATGATTGTGCGTCTGATATACAGGTGAAATAGAATGGGATTCCAGTCTGCCAGTGTCAGCTATATTTCTATCATGGCCAAGTTCAAGTTAGAAAGACAAACAACATGAGGAGATTTATTCAACAAATTCTGACAATCCCTTTTTTCCTTCTTTTTTGCCGATGCTATGTCTCTCTTTATCTTTTTCTCCCGTTTTCAGGTTCCAAATGCAATATTTATCAAGTGCAAGTAAATGCTCCTCTGATCACCAGTATATCGCTTCCAGATTTTCAGTGCCATCATCAAGCTTAACATCGTGCTTCATCACAACAATGCTTCCCCCGGATG
>Ga0213867_1001264_pt1 | contig 11286 bp, 9 predicted proteins | sample PICome_12_FD_160120 | JGI IMG/M metagenome (GOLD analysis project Ga0213867, IMG submission 160120) | Coastal seawater microbial communities near Pivers Island, North Carolina, United States - PICO540 | ecosystem: Environmental > Aquatic > Marine > Coastal | place: USA: North Carolina | collected... | reverse complement strand
TGGTGCGAGGCCTGTGGAAAGCCGTCGAAGAGCACCACCTTGTCGAACTTCGTACCCTGTATCGGGAGTCAGCACCGCAGCCCCCTTCATGGATGGCCACGACCAAGTGGATGCCTTTGGCTGCCGCGGATTTGGACCGCGTTCGTTGACCTCATGCGCCGGTGTAACTGGCACGCCGTCCTTCGATGAGGGCCGAGAGGCCTTCAAGCGCGTCTTGCGTGGAGAAAATCGATTCCAATCCATCGAGTTCCATTTGGAGTCCAGCGGCCAGTGAGGTGCCTTCCGTGGCGTCGATGAGGTCGCTGGCCATCTTCAGACCGACCGGGGCAACACGGGAGAGGAACTTCATCTGCCTCGCCACCTGCTTGTCCTCAGGATCTTGGCCCTCGGGGCATTGACCGGAGAGCAATGCAGCCACGTTGTCGTCGGCGTAGAAGGTCGCGGCAAATGCGGCCACAGGATGGGTTGCATCGCTCGGCTGGCCAGGGTACTTCGCCTCAGGCTTCCCTGCTTCTGCGATGGAGGCGACGGTCGCGTCGACCTCGCTCAGCGGCACCAAGTGGGTGAGCAGGCCGAGCGCGTGCGCCGTACCCGCGTCCATCATGTTGCCCGCAAGGACGGCCCAGCGCGCACTGGGACGGCCCATGATGCGGGCCGGCCGTTGCGAACCACCCAACCCCGGATAGATGCCAATGCCCGTTTCAGGGAAGCGCAAACTTGTACGACGGGTCCCCACACGGTAGTCGCAAGCCAGAGCGAGTTCAAGACCGCCACCAAGGGCCAAACCCGTGGTCAACGCAATGGTGGTGAGGGGTGAAGCCTCGATGGCGTCCAAGACCACATGGCCACCTGCGGTGAACACTTCGATGTCTGGAATGGCGTCTGCGCGGATCTTGTCGACGAAGAATTTCACGTCGGCTCCGGCCACGAAGGCTTTGCCTGCACCGTCGAGCACCATCGTGTGCAAACCTTCAGCCCCATGCACCATGGCCACGGCCTGACCGAGTTGTTCGATGACGGTCTCGTTGAGAGCGTTCATCGCTTCGGGCCGGTTGATGGTGATGGTGGCGATGCCGTTGTCCATGTGAAGGTCGACGTAACGGAACGTCCAGCCTTCTCCGTCCTCTGCTTGACGCGAAAAGAAGTCCGGGACGTCCCACCCTTCGCCTGCCAAAGCGGCGTACGCGGCGGCCATGCGGTGGGCCTCGGCAAGGCCAACGCGGTTCATCAGTTCGAACGGACCTTTGGCCCAGCGCAGACCGACCTTCGCGCCCCGGTCCACGTCTTCCATGGAACAGACCTTCTCGTCCACGATCTGGGCAGCGACGCCGAAGACCACACCGAGCAGGCGTTCGCTGACGGTGGCGTAGGTGGCGTCGTCGTAGGCTCCGTCCTCTTCGATGGGCCACATGTCCCCCGCTTCGACCAACGCGCGCAGGTTGCTTGCCCCGGTGTACCGCGGAGTGCCAAGCTGTTCGGCCAGGTAATCGGTGGAATGGAGGGCGATGGGGGGCCCGGTGAGGTTCATCAGGCCAAATGGCCCCAACCCGATGCGGAAGGCCTTGCACGCAATGGCGTCGATTTGTGCCGCGGTGGCGACGCCTTCCTCGAGCAACAAGCAGGCTTCGTTGAGCCATGGGACAAAGAATCGGTTGACCACGAAGCCTGGGCGGTCGGCACAGACGATGACGACCTTGCCGAGGGTCTTGCAGTACTGCACGGTGCGTTCGATGGTCTCGGCGCTTGTCGTTTCGGCCGGGATGACTTCCACCAGACGGTTTTTCGCAGGGTGATAGAAGAAATGCAGACCGACAAAGCGGTCCGGACGCCCCGTGGCCTCTGCGAGCGCGTTCACCGACAGCGAAGACGTGTTTGAGGCGAGGATGGTGTGCGGTTCGCACACGTCGTCAAGCGCGGAAAAGACGGCCGTCTTGACGTCAAAGTCTTCGAAGACCGCCTCGATGACCAGGTCCGTCTGGGGCGCAGTGTTCTCTGTACCAACCACGCCTTTGACGCGCCCCTTGATGGCGGCCACTTCGGCTTCTGAAAAGATGCGGCGCTCGACGGCTTCGTCGAGGAATCCAGCGATGATGCCCTGTCCTCGATCGACCCAAGGTTGCTCTCGGTCCACCATTTGAACATCAAAGCCTTCCTGAGCGGACTTCTGGGCGATGCCCGAGCCCATGTTTCCTGCACCGATGATGGCGACGCGCTGAACAGGTTCCATGACCCCTCCGAACCGAAGGCGATTCATCAATCCACGGACGCCCCGAGCCCATCGCCGTCAAGGCGGTCAAGGGCCGTACGGAGGGAACGAGCCTGAGCATCGAACGAATAACGCTCCACGTGCGACAGCAGGGATTCGTCTGCTGGCCTTGGTGTTGCCTTGGCCCCATCACCGGTGCGCTGCGCCCACGTGGCGTGGACGTCGCTGATGGCGTCCGCCCATGCATCCACGTCGTCGACGGGGAGGCGGTGCTCCGGTGGAACCATGCTCCCGTGGTTGGGCATGTCGGCCACAAGCACGGGAAGTCCCGTGGCCATCGCTTCGACGGGAGGGTAGCCGTACCCCTCGGCCGCAGAGGGGAACAGCAAGGCTTCGCAGGCTTGACGAAGGCGATGCAATTCGTCGTCATCCACGCGCCCAAGGAGCGACAGACGGACGTCGGCCGCCTCCATCGCTTGGGTCAAGGAGCGACGACCTGCTTCGGTTTGACCACCGCCAACACGAACGACATGGAGGTCACGTCGAACGTGTTCGGGACAGGCTGCGATCGCTTTGGCAAGGAAACCCATCCGCTTGCGAGCATGGTCGTTGCCGACCACAAGCAGGGCGCACCCCTCCTCCGGCGCCTGTTCCTGTTTCGGAGCGTAGCGCTCGAGGCTGATGCCGGTTGGAACATGCGCGACGGGTACCTTTGGGAACACCTCGCGGCAACGCTCTGCCGTCGCTTCGGAGACACAGATGAGCAAATCCGCTCGTTTCAGGCCCCGTCGAAGGCGACGGAGGTCGAGCCTACGCACCAGGCCGCGTCGGCCGCTCCATTCCTTCATCGGACCGTCAGCGAGCGGAATGATGCGTGGTGCGAGGATGAACAGGTCGTGCACCACGACGGCTTTGGCCACGTTCCTTGGGGCGCGCCGCGGCACGAGGTGGGCCTGTTCTTGATCGGTCACCAGCAGCACAAGGCGACCGCCTTCCTTGGCGCGCTGCTTGAGGCGTTGGCGAACACGGCGTGGATGGAACCACCACCTGCGGAGCAGGCGGCGAGGCGCAGATCCGCCAAGCGGGTGGTCGACCTCAGCACTGAGGCTCCAGCCTTCGACCTCGTTGCTGGCCAACAAGCGAACCACTCCGGCATGGGACGCGCCCAAACCGGTGTCCCGACCGAGGGCGCCGCCTCGAACGACGAGCACGTGGCGGTCCATGCAAGGGGAGCCTTGCGAACCGGTTTGAAGGTGGCCCCTGTAAGGTGTCATTTCCAACACCAGATTGAAACCGTTGACCGCTGCATTCGGCTTGAGCCCGATGCCGAACCCCCCCCGCGACCTCAGCGCTGGCTCCATGAACGAGGTCAAGGAGCGCATCGATTCGACCATCGAGCACGGGTCCTGCATCCGTGACATTCTCGCCACCCACACCGGCGACGGGCCGGCCGCCATCAGTTGGGAAGTTCAAGCCGCCGTCGAAGCGTTGGACGTCTTCGGTTCACGGTGGACGATTGAGATCCTGACCGCGCTATACATCGCCGGACCCGCGAGGTTCAACCAGATGAAAACGCTGCTCGACGGGATCTCTTCACGCACCTTGTCCGACAAATTGCGCCTGCTTGCAGACCGTGATTTGGTCATTCGAAAGGTCGAGGCAGGACCGCCGGAGCGGGTTCGCTACGTGCTCTCCGACCACGGTCGAACCTGTGGGCGGTTGCTCTCTCCGTTGGTGGCTCACCTCAAGATTCGCTCTGGCGCCCTCCGCACCACGCGTTGAGGACGCAGGTGAAGCGAGCCTTCAGATAGGATGGGGCGTTGTTTCCCCTTGTGCCTCTCCTTCAGCAATGGGTGCGTCAGCGCCCTTGGATCGCCGCTGGCCTCGCGGTCAGCGCGACGGGATTGGCGGGCCTCAGCGGCGGTGCATTGGCTGCAGCAGGCGCCCTCGGCCTCGCCGTGGGTGGCATCGCGGGCTCTCGTCCCGTTGACGACGCGACCCACCCGCTCCGACGGCGGATTTTGAGTACCCTTGAGGACCATCCCGGCTTGTGCTACCGTGAACTCCAACAGAGCCTCGGTGCAGCCAACGGCACGCTCCGCCACCATCTCGACGTCCTGCAAGGGGCGTCTCGCCTGACCGTGATGCACGTGAACGGACGGACCTGCTACTTCGCCGGCCCCCCCGAAAGCGTCGAATTGCTTCAGGGGCAATTTGGTATGCATAGGGCCGCAGAACGCTTACCGATTGGCCTTTCGCTCGTCCAACGCTCGGTGATCCTCTCCATTCGTGAAGACGGCGAGCCGAAAAGCCAGTCCGATCTGGCCCGTCGCCTCGGCCGCACCCGGGCGAGCGTGCACTCCGCGGTGAAGGTGCTTCAGCGCCGCGGCCTGTTGCGTCAGGACAGCCTCACCCTTTCCCCGCACCTTGAGCACGACGAAGCCTGGCGTGCAGGAGTCGTGTCGGGCTTCAGCGATGAACCCTGAATCGGTCCCTTCTGGTCCGGGGGGAAGCGGACGCTTCAAGTGCCCTGCTGCTCGGCTTCACGGTGGGGTTCAGCATGTTCAGAGCAAGGGTCGTCGAAGCCCCTCTGCCCACGGCACGACGGGACCTCGATTCCCTCGTGACGTGGTTCATCGACGCCTTCGCCTTGGTGCGGCGCTCGGGCCCGGCCTCTGCAGACGGTGGACGAGCCTCTCCTGTGCACCGCTTGTTGCGGGAACACGTGCTGGTCGACCCACAAGGTGCATGGGATGCGGGTCAACTTGCGGACGATCTTGGGTTGGCTCCGGCCTCGCTCAACCACCATCTGACCCGACTGGTCGAAACAGGCCTCTTGGGACACACCGATGAAGGCAAGGGATGGCGAAGGTACTACCTGCAGGGCGGCAACCTTCGTGCGGCCGTCGAGCGGGTGCGCATCAACGCTCGACTTGTGACCGGACAGCGCTTGCAAGCTTTGGCCCCGGCCTGGACCCGAAGCGGTGCACCGCTCGACCTCGACCTCGGAGAGGAAGACCCCTTGCCCTTGTCGCTTGGAATGGCAGACCTGCGCCCCCCGACCGCCGAGAGCGGTGCCGATGCAATGACCCTGTGGATGGCAGATTCCGGCCTGCTCGGTGACCGCCCTGGTGCTGAACTCAAGCAGGGCTCTGCCTCACATCGCCTGTTCTTGCTGCTGCTCGAACGCGACGCCCCTTTGTCCACCGACGAAGCGGCTGAAGCGGTGGACGTCCCGGCGGCACGTGCCGGCCGTATCCTTGAGCGATTTCGAGCAACGGGCATGGTCGAGCGGGTGCCGAGAACAGATCGACTGGCGACCTCGCTGTGGTCGGCGATGATCACCCAGCAGGAGCGACGAGGTACGGATTGGCTGCTGCTCAAGGGCGGTTTTCAACGCCTGCTCAACGAAGCGCAGCAAAACACGCTCCTGAAGGGCCTCGAAAAGGGGGCGCTCCGTCCAGAGGACGTGGCGAAGGCGATGGACGGACTCAGCGCCCAAGACCAAATGCTGCTCCTCAATTTGCTTGGAGGGCGCCTGGCGATGGGGCACCGCATGGCAGGAAGCACCCTCGAGCAGGTCGAGCGTCGGGTGCTTGAACGGTTGGAACGCAGCCTCCGTCGCATCGACCGCGTCGCTGAACTCATTGACGAAGTCCTTGCGGACAACCCAGCCTGACGGGCCGCGTTCATATGGAAGCGAGACGAGGTGCAACCATGAGCACGGGGCCATGGGAGCCGCTCGGGCCGTGGCAAGGTGAACCCCGTTCGCTGATGCTCGCCCCCATGGCGGGGGTCACGGACCTCCCCTTCCGCCTGCTCGCTCGTGAGTGTGGGGCCAGCCTTGCAATCACAGAATTCACCAATTCAACCGCTCTGACACGAGAAGCCACCACGTCCTGGCGGCGCATGGAAACCCACGACATGGAAGACCCGTTCATTCCGCAGATTTTCGGCGGTGACCTGGACGACATGGTCACCGCAGCGGGCCTTCTTGAGCCTCAGGCGAGCATCATCGACCTCAACTTCGGCTGCCCGGCGCCAAAGGTGACCCGGGTTTGTGCTGGAGCGGCACTGATGGGCCATCCGGACATGCTCTTGGACATCGTCCAAGCGGTTTCAGATCGCGTTGAGGTGCCGGTCACCGCCAAAATGCGGCTGGGGACTGGACAAGGTCCCGACACCGTCCTGGACCTCGTTGACCGCTTGCCTGAGGCCGGTGCACAGCGGATTTGCATCCATGGGCGCACCCTTCGCCAGCGCTATGCAGGGGTGGCCAACTGGGACACGATTGCCGAGGCCGTCCAACGAAGCACCGTACCGGTGATCGCCAACGGCGACGTGGTGGACGCAAGGTCGGCTGCAGCGTGCTTCGAACGCACGGCTGCCGCTGGCGTGATGATCGGCCGAGGCGCCATCGGCCGGCCGCAGGTCTTCGGTGAAATTCGCGTGGGGCTCGGCTGGATGAAGGAAGAGGACCTTCCTTGGGTGGCGGCAGATCCCGAGGCTTGGGCAACGGCCAACGACATCGAACGTGCGTTTCGAACCCGCGAATGGTGTTGGTCACGTTACATCGAGTTGGCCGACATCACCACTGGCTTGCGCGCCAAGTGGATGCAACGTCATGCGGTGGCCTTCACCAAGGGTCTGCCCGGTGGCCGAGCCGTGCGGGCTGCGATGCACAATCAACCGGATGAACATGCCTTTGCGGCATCGGTGGCGCGTTTCCTCAAGGGCGAAGAGGCCCAATGAGGCTCAGAACGAGGACTGCCACTCTTCGATGTCTTGGGTTTCTGCCCAGGACTCGTCCGTGGTTTCGCCGCGGATTTTCAGCACTTCACGGGCGAGGAGCCAGTACACGAGTGCCAGCGAGCGGCGACCCTTGTTGTTGGCAGGAATGGCGATGTCCACGTTGCGCAGGTTGTTGTTGGCGTCAACCAGACCCACGATGGGAAGGCCGGTGTTGACGGCTTCGATCAGGGCCTGCTGGTCGGCAGCGGGGTCGGTCACGAAGAGGACGTCTGGCTCAACGTAGGAACTGAGCGCAGGGTTCGTCAGACTGCCTGGGATGAATCGTCCGACGGCGGCGTTGGCGCCGATGGCTTCTGCGAAGAGGCGGGCGGGGCGCTGTCCGTATTGCCTGGCCGAGACGACCATGACGCGGCCGGGTTCGTAGCGGCAGAGGAATTGAGCGACGAGGCGGATGCGCTGGTCGGTGGTCGCAACGTCAAGCAGGTACAGGCCATCGTCACGAACGGTCTGGATGAAACGAGCCATGTCGGCGCTCTTCTGTTGGGTGCCGATGTTCACGGCATTCTCTTCGTAATCGGAGAAAGGAACGAGAAGCGCGACATCATCGGACATTCGAGAAACCTCAGCACTCGCGCGACTTGAAGCCTCTATTAAACCGCTTCGCTGCGGCACACCTCCTTTGGTTGACGCCGTCAGGCGAATCAGTCAAGGCCTGAACCACCTCCCTCCAACCGTTCCATGCCGCCAAACGAGGAGGAAAACTCGTCGCTGCTCATCAGCGCAAGCGATCTCGAGCGGCACACCTACTGCCCGATGTCTTGGCACCTTTCGAGGGAGGGCGTCGGAGCCGAGGGCGACGCGGTGCAGGAGGGCGTTCGCAAGCACGCGGAAATCCACTCCTCAATGGAACGTGCCCGCAAGGGGCGCCAAGCCTACCGTCGTTCGGCGACCATCTGGTCATGGTGGTTCACCGTCGTGTTGGTGTTCGCCCTTGAGAGCTTCATCGTGTACAGGTTGCTCAACAGCGAAGCCAACCCCGTTGAGATGGCGCGTTTCCTCTCCTCGCTTGCCCTCAGCGCCCTGCTGGCCGGCTTGGTGCTCATCCTGCTGCCGTGGCGTGAACCCCTGAATTGGTCCATCCCAGACCCGTCCTATGAATTCGAATCCACCGGCGTGATGCCGATCCTGAACCCACCGGACTTCATCGGGGGTTGGTTCCAAGGTGGTCGTCTGGAAGCGAGTTTCCTCCTTGCTTCCATTGTGTTCGGGCTGCATGCACTTGCCTTGGGCACCTTCCTCGACGCGGGCAACGCCTCCTTTGTCCTCGTGATCTCTGCCTTTCTCTGGACCGGGTTGGCGTCTTGGAGGCTGCAGGTGCTTCTCTTGGCCCACCAGACCTCGGAGGTTGCCCGGGCCAAGGCTGGGTTGGATGAACGGACCGAAGTGGTCTATTCCGACGACGAGAAGGGGGCAGGCTTGCTGCAAGACCCAAGCACCGGCCTCAGGGGGAGACCTGACCAGATCGTGATCGTTGACGGCGATTTCATCCCCGTCGAACAAAAGACGGGGAAGGTCCCACATCGGCCGCATGAATCGCACCGGATGCAACTCCTGGCCTACTTGCACCTCGTTGAATGCGAGACCGGGCGAGCGTCGCCCTATGGCGTGATTCAGTATGGGCAAGAGCACGTGTTCCAGATCCTCTGGGACGACGGTGCTCGAGAGGACTTGCACGCGTCCGTCACCGAAATCAAGCGCCTGATGGTTGAAGGTGGGGCAACCCGCAACCACGAACGCATTGGAAAGTGCAGGAACTGCTCCCGGCGACACGCCTGCCCAGAACGGCTCGACGCCTCAGCATAGGTCCTCAAGGGGATACTCGATGCAATTGCGGTGAACGGTCACCACGACGTTGAAACTGTCCTTGAATTGGTTCGTGAACCCTTCACCCCAGCCGGTGGCGTCCACCGTCAAGGTCCACTCCCCACGGGGGAACACGGGCTGAGGAAGAAGACTCTCTTCTGGAGGGTTGGCGTCCTGACACACCTCGGTGGACCACGCAACGCCAGCGTCGGCGTCGGTCAGCGTCACCTGCACGTTGCGGAGGGCTCCACCGGCATCCAAACAACCGATTTGGTCCGAACCCACGAAGCTGGCCTTGAAGTACACGTCAATTTGGATGACGGATTCGTCCACGTAGAAGGAGGATGAGTTCTCGTAACGCTGAGGGATGGGTTCCGAGAAGGTCTTGGAGAAGGCCACACGATCGTAAACGGTCACAATCTCAACCGGGTCCCGCTGCGATTCGAGGAACTCACGCGCGGGGACCAATCCAATGCATCCCCCAAGGGTGCTGCTCAGCAAGAGCACGACGAGCGCCATGACCGTCGGCCGGGACCTCATGGCCTTGCGTCGAGGGCGACGGTTGTGAACATGTCGTCGATGCTCACTCGAAGCTGGCACCACACACGGAGCACGAGGTGGCATCCGCAGGGATGTCAGCACCGCAGGCACCGCACTCGGCCATCGCCGGTGCTTCCACGGCCTCGGAAGGCCGACGACGTGTGGCGGAGCGGCGGCGTTTCGGCTTGGCCCGCTTGGGGGACAATTCGTCGTCCGCATCGCCTGAACCGCCCGTTGATTTCGGCAAGGGCGTGTTGTCGTCGAAGGAAAAGTCCGCGGTGGCTTCTTCGATCTCGTTGCCGGCCAATCCGCTGTCCGTCAATCCAATCTCGACCCGAACCTTCTCACCAGGCAGCACGCCTTCTTCACCCGTCAATTCGAACAGGCGTTCACGAATGCCGGCGTCGGAAGCCGAAAGTTCGGAACCGTCGTCCTTGAGCGATTGAACGTCGCCCTTGGCGGCGATGATGTCGTCAATGTCTTGACCGCCGAAGGCGTCCTTCGTCGATTGCAAGGTCGGGGTGGCCGAATTCTCCCATGCTTCGAGTTCTTCCTCGGTCATGGCGTCGAAGTCGACCTCCATGGCGTCCAAGCGGTCCTGTGCTTGGGTGACTTCAGCCTCCGCCAAGTCGATGTTTTCGTCCCACTCTTCTTCGAGGTCGTCCTCGTCGTAGCCAAAGGCTTGGACGGTCGCGGCGAAGTCTTCGGTCCCGCTGACGATTTCGTCCTCGTCCTCGTCCTCCACGACCGGCGTTTCGATCGCGACCGCTTCCTTGCGAGCAATGCGCTTGCGCTGTTCGAAGAAGGAGGCCACGTCTTGCGGTGCGCCACAGTAGGCGCAGTTTTCCATAAGGTCGGGAATGGACTCGCCGCAGGCATGGCAATCGTGGAACTGAAGCCGGGCCTTTGCAAGGTTGAAGTTGCAATGAGGACAACGGTCTTCGTCGCCTTCCAACTCTCCGTCGCACGACGGGCAATACTCGAAGATGTCGCGTTCGACCTCCTCGTCACGGTCTCGGGTGATGATCACGCCGAGCACCAGCACGCCGATCAACACGAGCACCAGCAAACCCGCCCAATTGAGGAGGCCACGAAGGGAACGTTGCTCATCAGTAATGGAATCGTCCAAGACCGCTGCACTGGGATAAGCACGGGAATAGACGGATGAAACGTCCACGTCGTCAGGTACCAAGCGAACGGCGGTTTGCCCGGTTTGGGCCTCAAAAGTGCACGAGACCGTCGCTCGCTGCCCGCGGGTGTCGATGACCACGGGGACGGTTTCGAACACCGTGGTGCCGCCGTCGTCGCAGGTGTAGTTGACGGATCCTGTTTCAATGGAGGTCACCCCGATCGACATCGTGTAGCTTTGTCCGGGCGTCAACGGGGCCGAGGCCGCTGCACCGCTGGCGTCGACCAGCGCGAGGCTCGGTGTGTTCCATGCCAACCGAAGCGGAGCGCTGACCTGAACGGTCACCGTTGCCCGGCTGTTGTCAGGGTCAAAGTCCCACGAATCGACATCCGGCACGTACCGAACGACGAACTCTGCGGCGTGCTCTCCGAGGGCCGTAGGGAGCGGGTTCTCGGGACGCCACATGATGTTCTCAGCGGCGTCGAGGGAGATGGGTTCCTCGTAATCCACGCCTTCAAACGAATACTCCAGCGTCCCTCGGACTGGGATTTCTCCCACGTTCGAAATCCCGACGTACCACAGCACGGCGTCACCGGAACTGGGTTCCGCTGGAGAAGGGAAGGGCGGATCCAACTGCACGTCCGGAATGGGGAGGAGATCGAGGTTTCCTGGCGGGCTGCGGTCGTTGGTCGTGGACTCCTGGACGAAGGAAGCGGTCCCGAAAGGATCGATCACGGCCACCACTTCGCGAGCCACGCGCTGCAGGCCAATCACGTCGTCCGGATCGATCGTCGTG